>Ga0164294_10002728_pt1 | contig 15774 bp, 15 predicted proteins | sample GEODES005metaG_FD_111479 | JGI IMG/M metagenome (GOLD analysis project Ga0164294, IMG submission 111479) | Oligotrophic lake water microbial communities from Sparkling Lake, Wisconsin, USA - GEODES005 metaG | ecosystem: Environmental > Aquatic > Freshwater > Lake | place: USA: Sparkling Lake...
GCCCGACAAGGCGGTGCTGCTGATCACCCACTATCAGCGCCTGCTCGACTATGTGCAGCCGGACTTCGTCCATGTGCTGGCCGATGGCCGCATCGTCCGCTCGGGCGGGCCGGAACTCGCGCTCGAGCTGGAGCGCGAAGGCTATGGGATCCTGGCGGCGTGATCCTGCCCTTGCTCCTCGCATGGCAGGAAGTGCCGGCCGCGCCGCCCCCGTCCGATGCGGAAATCGTCGTGATGGCGCGCAAGATGCGGATGCTTCGCGTCTCCGTGAAGGCGCCCAAGCGTAACGGCAAGCTGGTGCTGCAGCGCTGCGGGATCGACAATTCGACCGGCAATGCCGCGATCGACCGCATCCCGTGCGAGGTCGCGCAGGAATGCATCGCCGAGGCTCCAGCCACGCGCAAGCAGCTTGCCCAGTGCATCGAGGAACGCTCGCAGCCGCGGCTCGACGCAGCGCTGGCTGCCTGGAAGGCAACGCGCGCATGACCCTGCTCGAACTCCCCACGCCGCGCCAGGAGGAATGGCGCTGGGCCGACATGGCGGCGCTCAAGGCCGCGGCGGAGACGCCGCAGCAGAGCGCCGGGATCGACCCCGCCAACCTGTTCCTCGACATCGAGGGCCCGCGGCTGCTGTTCGTCGATGGCCGCTTCGAGCCCGCGCATTCGACGCCGGGCCCGGTGCAGGTGACGCAGCAGCTCGCCACCACCGACCATCCGCTCGGCAGCCTCACCGATGGCGAGGGCTGGTCGCTGCATCTCGGCAAGGAACATGCCGCGACGTCGATCCAGATCGTCCATCTCGGCACCGGCGGCGAGAGCCATGTGCCGGCGCGGCTGATGCTGGCCGAGGATGCGGTGGCTTCGGTGATCGAGACCTATGCGGGTTCGGGCTGGGCCAACCGGCTGACCACCCTGTGCCTCGAGCGCGGTGCGCGGCTGATGCGCTCGGTGCGGCTGCTCCAGAAGGACGGCTTCGTCTCGCTGCGCGAGGAAGCCGAAGTGGGCGAGGCGGCGAGCCTGGTCTCGATCTTCCTCGGCGCCGGCGGCATGGGTAGCCGGATCGACGGATCGCTGGTGGTGAACGGCAAGGGCGGGTTCGCCGAGATGGGCGGCGCGCTGCTCACCTCTGGCACGCAGAAGCAGGAAGCCGCGGTCGCGGTGCGCCACGAGGAGATTGAAGGCACGTCGCGCCAGTTGTGGCGCGCAGTAGCGGCGGACAAGTCGGCGGTGAGCCTGGCGGCGAAGGTCGAAGTGGCGCGCGGCGCGCAGCAGACCGATGGCGAGCAGTCGCTGCGCGGGCTGCTGCTCCAGCGCACCGCGACGGTGAACCTCAAGCCCGAGCTCGAAATCTACGCCGACGACGTGAAGTGCGCGCATGGCGCGACGGTCGGCGAGCTCGACAAGATGGCGCTCTTCTACCTGCAGAGCCGCGGCATCGACCTTGCCCGCGCCCAGGCGCTGCTCACCCGCGCCTTCGTGGCCGATGCGATCAGCCGGATCGGCGAGGACGCAGTGCGCGAGGCCTTTGCCGCGGACGCCGATCGCTGGCTGGATAATTCCCTCTCCCGTTGGGAGAGGGAAGGGGCCCGCTCGGCGGAGCCGAGTGGGAAGGGTGAGGGCGAGTGATGTCCGGCGACCCTCACCCTTCCGCAGCTTCGCTGCTCCCTCCCTCTCCCAATGGGAGAGGGAATATGGCGCCGCTCGACCTGCTCGCCGATTTCCCGGCGATCCCGGCGGGCTGGCATTATCTCGACACCGCGGCGACCTCGCAGAAGCCCAGGCCGGTGCTCGATGCGATCCACCGCGGCTATGGCGAGACCTACGCCACCGTGCATCGCGGCGTGTACCAGCGCTCGGCCGACATGACGCTCGCCTATGAGGCGGCGCGCAAGCGGGTGGCGACCTTCCTTGGCGGGCGCGAGGAGGAAGTCGTGTTCGTGCGCGGCGCGACCGAGGGGATCAACCTCGTCGCCCAGTGCTGGGCCGGTACCCAGCTCAAGGCCGGCGACCGCATCCTGCTCTCCACGCTTGAGCATCACTCGAACATCGTGCCGTGGCAGATGGTCGCGGAAAAGGTGGGCGCCGAGATCGACGTGGTGCCGCTCACCGCCGACCAGCGCATCGACCTCGACGCGATGGCGGCGATGCTGACCGAGCGCCACAAGCTGGTCGCGCTGGCGCATGTCTCGAACGTGCTCGGCTCGGTGCTCGATGCGAAGCGGGCGACCGAACTGGCGCACAAGGTCGGCGCGAAGATCCTGCTCGACGGCTGCCAGGCGGTGCCGCGCATGCCGGTCGATGTCAGTGAGATCGGCTGCGACTTCTATGTGATGTCGGGCCACAAGCTCTACGGGCCGACCGGCATCGGCGTGCTGTGGGGCCGCTACGAACTGCTCGACGCGATGCCGCCCTATCAGGGTGGCGGCTCGATGATCGACCGGGTGACCTTCGCCAAGACGACCTATGCGCCGCCGCCCGGACGCTTCGAGGCGGGGACGCCGCACATCGTCGGCGTGGTCGGGCTGCATGCAGCGATCGACTATGTCGACGGCATCGGGCTCGATCGCATCCATGCGCACGAGACGGCACTGGTGACCCAGGCGCGCGAGGCGCTGTCGCAGCTCAATTCGGTCAAGCTGTTCGGCCCGGCCGAAAGCGCCGGCATCGTCAGCTTCGCGGTGGAGGGGGTGCACCCGCACGACGTCGCCACCATATTGGACGAAGGCAATGTCGCGATCCGCGCCGGGCATCACTGCGCCCAGCCGCTGATGGACGCGCTGGGCGTGCCGGCAACGGCGCGGGCGAGCTTCGGGGTCTACAATGGTGCGGACGACATCGCCGCGCTGGTCGCTGGAATAGAACGGGTCACAAGGATCTTCGGATGAACGAAGAACGCAAGATTGAAGTCGAACAGGTCGAGGCGGTGACGGCGCCGCCCAAGGCGCGCGTCGATGACGCCGTAGAAGGCGTGGCCGAGACGTTCGAGCGCAAGCGCGACTATCTGTCGGGCTTCCTGTCGCAGAAGCCGCAGGCGCTGTCGGGCACCGAGCCGGGCGGCGAGCTGTACGAGGCGGTGATCGACGCGCTCAAGGAGATCTATGATCCCGAGATCCCGGTGAACATCTATGATCTCGGCCTGATCTACGGGGTCGACATCTCGCCCGAAGGCCATGCCGCGGTGATGATGACGCTGACCACGCCGCACTGCCCGGTGGCGGAATCGATGCCCGGCGAAGTCGAGCTGCGCGTCGGCTCGGTGCCGGGGATCGGCCATGCCGAAGTCAGCCTCGTCTGGGATCCGCCCTGGGACCCGCAGAAGATGAGCGACGAGGCCAAGCTCGAACTGGGGATGTTGTAAGTTCCCCTCCCGCCTGCGGGAGGGACTAGGGGAGGGGGTATCCTCTTCCCATATTGGACAAGGCCCTCCCCCGACCCCTCCCGCAAGCGGAAGGGGAGAAGGAAGAAGATGATGACCGAAGTGAAAACCCGCGCCCGTCCCGCCGCGCTGATCCTGACGCCGGCCGCCGAGCAGCGCATTGCCGACCTGATGGCCAAGGCGCCCGCCGATGCCGTGGGCGTCAAGCTGTCGACGCCGCGCCGGGGCTGCTCGGGGCTGGCCTATTCGGTCGATTACGTCACCGAGGCCAAGGCGTTCGACGAGAAGATCGAGACGCCGGGTGGCACCTTCTATGTCGATGGCAGCTCGATCCTCTACCTGATCGGCTCGACGATGGACTGGCAGGAGGACGACTTCACCGCCGGCTTCGTGTTCCAGAACCCGAACGCCAAGGGCAGCTGCGGCTGCGGGGAAAGCTTCACGGTCTAAAGTCTGGGCTCCCGCCAAATATATCCGTCACCCCCGCGAAGGCGGTGATCCAGGGTGGCAGAGCGACGTCCCTCATGACTCTGGATCCCCGCCTTCGCGGGGATGACGAAGAAAGTGGAGGGTAGAGACCTTAGTCCGCCCCGGTCGCGTTCGCGCAATTCTCGGCGCGGCCCCAGGCGGTGCCCGGCGACGCTTCGAGCAATCTCTGTTGCCGGAGCGGCCAGCTCCGGAAGAAGTCGATGCCGGTATCGGTCTCGATGTCCGCGACCGCCTTCACATATTTCTGCGGCTCGTCGAAGCGCGATCCGATCTTGGTGTTCTCCAGCACGAAGCCGACCACGCGCACCGACTTGGGATCGTAGACGATCTTGTAGAAGCTGCCCGGCACGATGACCTTGTCATGGCCGATCACGCCCTTGGGGTTCTCGTAGATCGGGCCGGTGATGACGTAGAGCTCGTCATGCCCGCCGCACAGCACCCAGCCGCGCACCGTCTCCTCCAGCACCCGCCAGATGCCGCGGTTGAAGCCGATGCCGACCTGGGGCGACATGTTCGAGAAGAAGAAGCTCTGGTCGTTGACCTTCTGGTCGAACGCCGCGTCCGCGGCCGGGGCCTGGTGGCCGCGATCATAGACGCGCGGGACATAGTCGGTGTCGTCGGCATCGACCGTGCCCAGCAGCGGGTCTTCCTTGAAATTGTCCTTGCGCTTGGCCGGGCCGCGCAGGTCGGCGGCGGTGAGCTTTTCCAGCACCCAGTCCGGGCTGTGCGTGTCGATATTGTAGGACAGCACATAGCCCCGCCGGCAGACGATGCGCTGGCGCGAGGCGGCATCGTCGCCGCGGGTGAAGGGCAGGTCGACTGCCTTGTAGCGCGCCAGGCAGGTGGCGAGGTCGATGTCGCTGACCATCGCCGGGAAGGGCGCGGGAGCCGCAGCGGCGGGCGTCGCGCCGGGCGCAGGGGTGCTTCCCGGCTGGGGTGCCGGGGTGGGCTGGACGACGACGATGCGGTTCGCGGGAGTGGGGCCTTGCGGAGTCGCGGGAATCTTGCCGATCGCGGCGACTGCGACGGGGGTTACCGCACCGACCAACAGGGCGGCGCCGCTGATCTTGCCCATGGCTCAGGCCGCCGGCTGGTCGGGCGTGGCAGGCGGCGGCGGCACCGCGGCGGGGGCAGCTGCGGGTGCGGCCTTGCGGCTCTCGCCGGCCGCCTTGATCCCCTTGGACGCCGCATAGGTGCCGCCGCTGACGCCGAGCAGCAGGATGACGTTCTCGGGGATCTGCACGAGCGTGCCCGATTCCAGGCAAAGGACGAGGTACACGCCGGCGATCACGAAGGTGAAGATCAGCAGCTGGAAGCGCGACATGCTCGCCTTGGGCGTCTCGGGCGGGCGGAGATGCGGCTCGTTCCCGGCCTGGGCCACGGCCTGGGCATGCGGGTCGGCGGGTTCGGCGATCAGGTAGCGCAGGCTGATCGTGCCGTCGAACAAGGCCTTGAGCACGGCCAGCGCGATGCCGATGATGAGCAAGGCGATCGCGATCGCGACGCCCGCCGAAATATACCCCCAGAAGCCGGTGACCATCCTATCCCCCTTGGTTCAGCAGCTTGCCCCCCAGATAGGCGGCGTGGCTGCCGAGCAGCGCCGCGAGCATGGGTGTGGAAATATCGGGCATCCCCGCCGCCGCCGGCTGGCGCAGCGCGAACATCACATAGCCGATGGCGAAGAGCAGCGTGAAGGCCATCAGCTGCGCGCGGTGGAAGCCGAAATGATCTTCGCCCGCATGGCGCAGCAATCCGTCCGTCCCGATGCCGTTCGTCATGATCTTGTAAAGAAGGAACAGGCCGACGATCAGGAACCACCCGAGGATGGTGACTTTCATGATCGCTGCCAGAGTCCCCCAGATCATGGACTGAACGGTCTCATTGGCGCCGCTATACTGTCAATCATATGGGACCGTTCTGGTCGCATCGGTACAGGGTGACGCGGGCCTCGCGGCGCGATAGAGCGCTTGGCTTCCCCAAGGAGAGACCCATGCCCGCCCCAACCCCCTGGCACGCCGACCCCGCCCGCTATGACGGGCGCATGCCCTATCGCCGCTGCGGCCGCTCCGGGCTGGACCTGCCGGCGATCAGCCTTGGCCTCTGGCAGAATTTCGGCGGCACCGACGTGTTCGAGACCGGCCGCGCGATGCTGCGCCGCGCGTTCGACCGCGGCGTGACCCATTTCGACCTCGCGAACAATTATGGCCCGCCCTACGGCTCGGCCGAGGAGAATTTCGGGCGCGTGATGGCGACCGACTTCGCCGGCCACCGCGACGAGCTGATCGTCTCGACCAAGGCGGGCTGGGACATGTGGCCCGGGCCGTACGGCGATGTCGGCGGCAGCCGGAAATATCTGATCGCCTCGTGCGACCAGAGCCTGAAGCGGATGGGCCTCGACTATGTCGACATCTTCTATTCGCACCGCGTCGATCCGAAGACGCCGCTCGAGGAGACGATGGGGGCGCTTGCGCAGCTCCACCGCCAGGGCAAGGCGCTGTATGTGGGCATCTCCAGCTATTCGCCCGAGCTCACGCGCCAGGCGGCGGCGATCCTCGCCGAGCACAAGGTGCCGCTGCTGATCCACCAGCCGAGCTATTCGATGCTCAACCGCTGGATCGAGGCCGAGCTGCTCGACACGCTCGGCGAGCTCGGCACCGGCTGCATCGCCTTCTCGCCGCTGGCGCAGGGCATGCTGAGCAGTAAGTATCTCAACGGCGTGCCGGAGGGCGCCCGCGCATCCAAGGGCGGCTCGCTCAACCAGCGGCTGTTGTCGGACGAGAATATCGCCAGCATCCGCGCGCTCGATGCGATCGCGCAGAAGCGCGGGCAGACGCTGGCGCAGATGGCGATCGCCTGGGGGCTGCGCGACCCGCGGGTCACTTCGGCGCTGATCGGCGCGCGCACCGTCGAGCAGCTCGACAACTCGCTCGACGCGGTGAACAACCTCGATTTCAGCGCGGAAGAACTCGCCGCGATCGACGCCCATGCAACCGATGGCAATCTCAACCTTTGGAAGGTTTCGTCGAACATCGAGGAACTCCCCCAGGCATGAGCGTCGCCTTCCGTCGCGAGAGTGACGAGGAACATAAGGAACCGAAGTTCGAGCTGCCGCTTCCGGCGGGGCCGAACATGGTCACGGCGCGCGGGCTCGCGCTGATCGAGGCGAAGGTGGTCGAGCTCGAGGCTGCGGTGGCGGCCGAAGCCGAGGAGGAGCCGCGCGAGGTGCTGAAGCGCGAGCTGCGCTACTGGAACACCCGCCGCACCACCGCGCAGATCGCGCCGGCGCCCGAGGAGGGCGTGGTCGGCATCGGATCGCGCGTGCGGGTGCGCATGAACGGCAAGGAACGGGTGATCGACCTGGTCGGGCATGACGAGGCCGATCCCGCGGCGGATCGCCTGTCGTTCCAGGCGCCGCTCGCCAAGGCGCTGATCGGCGCCGAGGAGGGCGAGAAGGTCGATTTCGCCGGCAAGCCCCAGGCGATCGAGATCGTCGAGATCGAAACGATTCCGGACTGAGCGAAACTCGGCATAGGATGCGGGCATGACTCGCCTGCTCCTCGCCGCCGCGCTGCTCGCCTCCACCTCCCTGGCTTCCGGGGCCCATGCGCAGGCCGATGCCGCGCGCTGGAAGGCGCAGGCGGCGCGCGTGACGATCACGCGCGACGACTGGGGCGTGGCGCACATCCACGGCAGGACCGACGCCGATGCGGTGTTCGGGATGATCTATGCCCAGGCCGAGGACGACTTCAACCGGATCGAGACCAACTATCTGGTCAGCCTGGGCCGGCTCGCCGAGGCGGAGGGCGAAAGCGCGATCTGGCAGGATCTGCGCCAGCGGCTGTTCGTCGATCCCGAGGCGCTGAAGGCAGACTATGCGAAGAGCCCGGAATGGCTGCGCACGCTGATGCAGGCCTGGGCGGACGGGCTGAACTATTATCTCGCCACGCACCCGCAGGTGAAGCCGCGCGTGCTCACCCGGTTCGAGCCGTGGATGGCGCTGAGCTTCTCCGAAGGCAGCATCGGCGGCGACATCGAGCGGGTGCCGCTCACCCAGCTCGAGGCGTTCTACGGCAAGCAGAAGCTGGCGATGACCGATGACGAGAAGGGGCTGCTCTTCAAGGAGCCCAAGGGGTCGAACGGCTTCGCGATCGCGCCGAGCCATACGAAGAACGGCCATGCGCTGCTGCTGATCAATCCGCACACCAGCTTCTTCTTCCGCTCCGAGCAGCAGGTGACGAGCGGCGAGGGGTTGAACGCCTATGGCGCGGCGACCTGGGGGCAGTTCTTCATCTACCAGGGTTTCAACGCCAAGGCCGGCTGGATGCACACCTCGAGCGGCGTCGACAATGTCGACGAGTTCGCGGAGAGCGTAACCACTCAGCGTGGCGGAGACGGCGTCTATTTCTATGGCGATGCAGTCCGCCCGATAGCACGCAAGACCGTTACCTTGTCCTACCGAACCAATGATGGCGGGCAGGGGGCGCGCAGGTTCGTCACCTATGCGACGCACCATGGCCCGATCGTCCGCGAAGCGGACGGCAAATGGATCGCCGTTTCCCTGATGAACCGGCCGGTCGAGGCACTGCAGCAGAGCTTCCTGCGTACCAAGGCGAGCGACTATGCGAGCTTCCTCAAGGTCGCCGAGTTCAGGGCCAACAGCTCGAACAACACGCTGTTCGCGGATTCGAAGGGGACGATCGCGTTCCTGATGCCGCAGTTCATGCCGGTGCGCGACGATCGCTTCGATTACCGCAAGCCGGTGGACGGCAGTAACCCGGCCACCGACTGGAAGGGGCTGCACACGCTCGCCAGCCTGCCCCAGGCAGTGAACCCGAAAAATGGCTGGGCCTTCAACGCCAACAACTGGCCCTGGACCGCGGCGGGTGCGGACAGCCCCAGGGCTGCCGACTATCCACGCTACTTCGACCAGGCCGGCGAGAGCCCGCGCGGGCTGCATGCGCTGAGGGTGCTCAATGCGCGGGCCGATTTCACGCCCGAGACGCTGCGCGAGGCTGCCTATGACAGCTTCCTGCCGGCCTTTGACCGGCTGCTGCCGGGGCTGACCGCGGCGTGGGACAAACTGCCCGACGGCGACCCGCGCAAGGCCAGGCTCGCCGGGCCGGTGGCGCTGCTAAAGGGCTGGGACCGGCGCTGGTCGGCGGACTCGACCGCGACGTCGCTCGCGGTGTTCTGGGGCGAGGCGCTATGGGCGCCCTCGGCAGCGCCGGCCAAGGCGGCGGGGCTGTCGGTGTGGGACTGGATGGCGGAGCGCGCCACCGATGCGCAGCGGATCGACGCGCTGGCATCGGCGGTCGATCGCCTCACCCAGGATTTCGGCGGCTGGAAGGTCGCCTGGGGCGAGATCAACCGCTTCCAGCGCAACGACGGTGCGATCACCCAGACGTTCGACGACGCGAAGCAGAGCATCCCGGTGCCCTTCACCTCGGCGCAATGGGGCTCGCTCGCCTCGTTCGGGGCGAAGCGCTATCCGGGGACGCGGCGCTATTACGGCACGCTCGGCAACAGCTTCGTCGCGACGGTGGAGTTCGGGCCGAAGGTGCGCGCCTGGGCGGTGACGGCCGGCGGCGAAAGCGGGCACCCGGACAGCAGGCACTTCACCGACCAGGCGCAGCGCTACGCGGCGGGGGATTTGCGGCCGGTCTATTTCTACCCCGAGGATCTCAAGGGGCATGTCGAGCGGGTGTACCGGCCTGGCGAGGCCCCATGACCCTCGACGATCTCGGATCGCGCATCTGTATCCTGGGGCCGTCGGGGAGCGGAAAGTCGACGCTGGCGGTGGCTATCGGGCGGGCGCGGGGCCTCCCGGTGGTGCATCTCGATCAACTCCATCACCTGCCGAACACCAACTGGCGGCCGCGCCCGGCGGCGGAGTTCGTCGCGCTCCACGATCAGGCAATCCTGGGCGAGAGCTGGGTGATCGAAGGCAATTACAGCCAGTGCCTGCCGGGCCGCCTCGCCCGGGCGACGGGGGTTATCCTGCTCGATGCCAAGACGCTGACGAGCCTGTTCCGCTATTTTCGCCGCGCCTGGTTCGAGCGTGACCGGTGCGGCGCGCTGGAAGGCAGGCGCGACAGCGTGAATTGGGACATGATCCACCACATCACCATGGTGACGCCACCGAGCCGGAAGCGGTACCGGGCCTTGTTCGATGAGATTGCGCTGCCCAAGGTCCTGCTGGCGAATCCGCGCGCGCTGGCGGATTTCTATCGCGCGACCGGGCTCAGCAGGCAGCAGGTCTAGAACGGCAGCTCGTCACCGAGCCGCTCCTCGAAGTTCGACACTGTCACGCCGACCAGCCTGATCCCCTTGGGCGTGGGCAGCACCGAGCGGATCAGCGACAGGCTCATGTCGCGCAGCGCTTCGCGGCGGTCGACCAGGCCGGCGGTGAGGCTGCGGCTGCGGGTGATGATCTGGAAGTCGGCGTATTTCACCTTCACCGTCACCGTGCGGCCGAACTCCTGGGCTTTCTCGCACCACGCCCAGACGTCTTCGGCCATTTCGAGCACGCCGGCCTCGATCTCTTCGTTGGCGGTCAGGTCGGTGTTGAAGGTCGTTTCCGAGCCCGACGACTTGCGGATGCGCTCGGCATCGACCGGGCGGTCGTCCTCGCCGCGGGCGATTGCGTAATACCAGTCGGCCGAGCTGCCGAAATGGGCGCGGAGGAACTCGATCGGCTTGGCACGCAGGTCCGCGCCGGTCTCGATGCCGAGACCCTGCATCTTGCGCGCGGTCACCGGTCCGACGCCGTGGAAGCGCTTGACCGGCAGCGTCTCGACCCAGGCCGCGCCCATGTCCGGCGTCACTGCGAACTGGCCGTTGGGCTTGCGCTGGTCCGAGGCGAGCTTGGCGAGGAACTTGTTGTACGAGATGCCAGCCGAAGCGGTGAGCCCGGTCTCCTCAAGGATGCGCGCGCGGATCTCCTTTGCCGTGGCCCAGGCGGTCTCGATCCCGCGCAGGTTCGCGGTCACGTCGAGATAGGCCTCGTCGAGCGAGAGCGGCTGGATGATCGGGGTATAGTCGGCGAAGATCGCGTGGATCTGCTTCGAGACCGCGCGATAGACTTCGAAGCGCGGCTTGACGAAGACCAGCTCCGGGCAGCGCCGCAGCGCGGTGACCGAGGGGAGGGCGGAGCGCACCCCGAACTTGCGCGCCTCATAGCTGGCCGCCGCGACCACGCCGCGGGCGGCGGCATAGCCCACCGCGACCGGCTTGCCCTTCAGCGCGGGATCGTCCCGCTGCTCCACCGATGCGTAAAAGGCATCCATGTCGACATGGATGATCTTGCGGACCGGCGGCGCGGTCATGTCAGTCGTCCATCGGCTCCAGCGCCGCGGCGAAGATGCGGGTCAGGCGCTTCTCGAAGCGCGCATCCTCTTCGGGGCTGCATTCGAGCGTGTCGATCGAGAGCATGTTGTGCATGATGCCCATGCCCATCAGCACCGCCAGCGCCATTGCCGCGCGCATCTCGGCATCCTGGCCTTCGAGCTCGCGGGAGACGGGATCGAGGATGTCGGCCTGCACCGCGTCGTGGATGATCTGCCCGGCCTTGGGCGAGCCGACCGAATGGAGCAGAATCAGGATCCGCTCGATATGGATGTCGCGCTCGTCCGGGGGCGTGTCGCCCTTTTCGAGGAAGAGATCGGCGAAATGCTGGGCGAGCGTCTCGCGCGTCGCGCCGTCCATGATGTCCTTCTCGTCATCGTCGCGCAGCGTCTCGCGGAACAGCGCTTCCTTGCTGCCGAAATAGCGGCTGACCAGTGCGGGATCGACGCCGGCATGGCCCGCGATCTCGCGCAGGCCGACATTCTCGTAATTCTCGCGCGCGAAATGCTTCCGGGCCGACGCGAGAATAGCGTGGCGCGTCGCAATGGCATTGCGATGCCGCGACGGGACCGGAGGGATCATGGGCGCCTTTTTATCGCTAACACGGGAGTAGTCAACCATTGTGGACATATGTCTACAGCCGTTGACAAGTTCCGGGATCAGGCTTAGCGGGGCGAAATCGGAAGTCGTTCGTTTCAAGTAACGGCTCCGCGGAGGATGTCCGGCCAAGGGCACGGATTTAGGGATCGAACATGCATTCGAAGAACCGTCAGCTGCTTATCCCGGCTCTCGTAGCCGCGCTTGCTCTCGCCTCGTGCGGCGGGGGTGGCCAGAAGCCGCCCGAGCAGGGCGCGCCGCCCGTCACCGTCTCCGCGCCGCTGGTGCAGGACGTGGTCGACTGGGACGAGTTCGTCGGCCGCTTCGAAGCGATCCAGAATGTCGAGGTGCGTCCGCGCGCCACCGGCTATCTGCAGGGGATCTGGTTCAAGGACGGCCAGTTCGTCCGCAAGGGGCAGCTGCTCTTCACGATCGATCCGCGCCCGGCCCAGGCCGCGGTTGCCCAGGCTGCAGCACAGGTCGCCCAGGCCAAGGCGGCGCTCGCCAATGCGCAGACCGAATATGCCCGCTCGGAAGCGCTGGTCGCCCAGCGCGCCGCCAGCCAGGAAGAGCTTGAGCAGCGCCGCGCCACGGTGCGCTCGACCACCGCGCAGGTCGCGGCGGCGGAGGCGAACCTGCGCGCCCGCCAGCTCGATCTCGGCTTCACCCGCGTCGTCGCGCCGATCAGCGGCCGCATCTCGGAGCGCAAGGTCGATGTCGGCAACACCGTTGCCACCGACCAGACCGTGCTGACCACGATCGTTTCGGTCGATCCGCTGCACTTCGTGTTCCAGGGTTCGGAAGCGCTGCTGCTCAAGTATCAGCGCCAGGGCACCGGCCAGACCGGCACGCCGATCAAGGTCAAGCTGTCGGACGAGAGCGACTATACCCACACCGGCACGCTCGACTTCGTCGACAACGCGCTCGACAGCGGCGCCGGCACGATCCGCGCCCGCGCGATCATCGCCAATCCGGGCGGCTTCCTGAAGCCCGGCATGTTCGGTTCGGCCCGCCTCGAGGCGAGCAAGCCCTATCCGGCGATGCTGGTGCCGGACACGGCGGTGATGGCCGATGCCGCCCGCCAGATCGTGTTCGTCGTCGACAAGAGCAACACGGTGACAGCGCGCCCGGTGCAGACCGGCCCGCTGCGCGGCAATTTGCGCGTGATCCGCTCGGGCCTGACGCGTGAGGATCGCGTGATCATCGACGGCACCCAGCGCGCCCGCCCGGGCGTGAAGGTCACGCCGCAGCCGGGCAAGATCACCGAGACGCCCGCCGCTTCGGCACCGCCGTCCGACGCGCCCGCATCCACCGCGCAGCCCGCCGGCAACCGCTGAGGAACCGCGCCATGAGCGATACCAAAGCCTTGCCGGCGCCCGAAAAGCCCGTGCGCAGCGGCTTCTCGAGCTTCTTCATCGAGCGGCCGATCTTCGCGGCGGTGATCTCGGTGTTCATCACCCTGATCGGTGCCTTCTGCTACCCGCTGCTGGCGCTGTCGCAATATCCCGAGATCGCCCCGCCGACGATCTCGGTGCAGGCCGCCTATGCCGGCGCTTCGCCCGAGATCATCGCCGAGACCGTCTCGGCGCCGCTCGAGCAGGAGATCAACGGCGTCGAGGGCATGCTCTACATGAGCTCGTCCTCCACCCAGGGCGCGGGCCAGGTCACCGTCACCTTCAAGCCCGGCACCGATCTCGATGCCGCGCAGGTGCTGGTGCAGAACCGCGTCAACCTGGCGCTGCCGCGCCTGCCTGCACAGGTCCGCCAGATCGGCGTGACGGTGAACAAGCAGGAATCGGGCTTCCTGATGATCGTGGCGCTGACCTCGCCCGACAACAGCCTCGATGTCGACTACATGGGCAATTACGCCAACACGGTGATCCGTGACCGGCTGCTGCGCCTCGAAGGCGTCGGCACCGTGCAGATCTTCGGCGGCGGCAACTATGCGATGCGCGTCTGGATCGATCCGGACAAGGCGGCGGCGCGCAACCTGACCGCGGCCGAGATCATCGCCGCGCTCCAGGCGCAGAACGTCCAGACCGCGGGCGGCGCGCTCGGCTCGGCGCCGACCGGCAAGGACAATCCCTCGTTCGAAGTGCCGGTGGACGTGCAGGGCCGCCTGCAGAGCGTCGAGCAGTTCGGCAACATCACGATCAAGTCCGATCCGTCGGGCGCGGCGCTGACCAAGCTCAGCGACGTCGCGCGGATCGAGCTGGGCAGCCAGGATTACTCGATCCGCGGCTCGTTCGGCGGCAAGCGCGGCATCGCGCTCGCCATCGTCCAGCAGCCGGGCGCCAACTCGCTCTCGGCAGCGGACCTGGTGCTGAAGGAAATGGACACGCTCAAGAAGGACTTCCCGCAGGGCCTTCAGTACAGCGTTCCCTATAACCCGACCGAATATGTCTCGGCATCGGTGGAAGCCGTGCAGCACACACTGCTCGAAGCGGTGGTCCTCGTCGTCGTCGTCGTGATCATCTTCCTCCAGACCTGGCGCGCGGCGGTGATCCCGATCGTCGCCATCCCGATCGCGCTGGTCGGCACCTTCGCGGTGCAGCTCGCGCTCGGCTTCTCGATCAACTCGCTCTCGCTCTTCGCGCTGGTGCTCGCCGTGGGCATCGTGGTCGACGACGCGATCGTCGTGGTCGAGGCGGTGGAGAAGCATATCCGCGCCGGGCTGTCGCCGCGCGAGGCCGCGCACGTCACGATGAAGGAAGTGTCGGGCGCGCTGGTCGCGATCGGCCTGGTGCTGGTCTCGGTGTTCATCCCGACCGCGATGGTCGGCGGCATTCCGGGCATCTTCTACCGCCAGTTCGCGGTGACGATCGCGGCCGCCTCGGCGATCTCGCTGCTCGTCTCGCTCACCCTGTCGCCGGCGCTCGCCGCGATGCTGCTCAAGCCGCACGAGCATATCGATGCGGACAAGGGCCCGCGCTGGATGCGTCCGATCAAGGTCGGCGCCGAAAAGTTCAACCAGGGCTTCGACTGGCTGTCGGATCGCTATGGCCGCTTCACCGGCCGTATCATCCGCATGGGCCTGATCATGATGCTGATCTATGCGGGCCTGCTCGCGCTGACCGGCTGGCGCCTGACCGCCACGCCGACCGGCTTCATCCCCGAGCAGGATCAGGGCTTCCTGATCGGCGTCGTCCAGCTGCCGCCGGGCTCGTCGCTCGAGCGCACCAGCGAAGTCGTCGACAAGGCCTATGACATCGCCGCCAAGACCGATGGCGTGACCGACGGCGCGGCATTCGCCGGCCTCGACGGCGCGAGCTTCAGCCAGGCGTCGAATGCAGGCGTGTTCTTCATCAAGCTCAAGGACTGGTCCGAGCGCGGCAAGGCGCAGAGCGCCGAAGCGCTGGCCGGCCAGCTGACCGGCGCGATCGCCGGGCAGATCAGCGGCGCCAACATCTTCATGATCGCACCGCCCGCGGTGCAGGGCCTGGGCAATGGCTCCGGCTTCGTGATGATGATCGAGGACAAGTCGGCCAATGGCGGCTGGCGCGGCCTGGAAGGCGCGACCGGCGCGATGATGGGCGCGGCGATGCAGGAGCAGAAGGTCACCCAGGTCTTCTCGCTGTTCAACACCGCCAACCCGAAGATCCGTGCGGACGTCGACCGCGACAAGGCGCAGATCATGGGCGTCGAGCCCAGCCAGGTGTTCGACGCGATCAGCACCTATATCGGCTCGACCTATGTCAACGACTTCAACCTGCTCGGCCGCACCTTCCGCGTGACCGCGCAGGCGGAGCCGGCCTCGCGCGACGACATCACCGACATCGGCCGCCTGCAGGTGCGCTCGAAGAGCGGGCAGATGGTGCCGCTCTCGGCAGTGGCGACGTTCAACCGCGACTCGGGCTCGTCCCGCGTGGTCCGCTACAACCTGCTGCCCGCGGTGGAATTGCAGGGTGCCGCGGCGCCGGGCGTCTCCTCGGGCGATGCGCTGGCGGCGATGGAGGCGATGGCCACCAA
>Ga0164294_10002729_pt1 | contig 15772 bp, 13 predicted proteins | sample GEODES005metaG_FD_111479 | JGI IMG/M metagenome (GOLD analysis project Ga0164294, IMG submission 111479) | Oligotrophic lake water microbial communities from Sparkling Lake, Wisconsin, USA - GEODES005 metaG | ecosystem: Environmental > Aquatic > Freshwater > Lake | place: USA: Sparkling Lake...
AATGGCTGCCTGCAGCCCGTCCAGGCGTCTGTTGATGCCCTCGATCCGGTGGTCGCCCTTGGTCAGGCCGCCATGCCGGGCGAACATCGCCATTCGTTCGGCGAGGGGGCTGTCTTCGGTGAGAAGGCCGCCTGCGTCGCCCATTGCGCCGAGATTCTTGCCTGGATAGAACGAGAAGGATGCTGCACGTCCAAAAGTTCCGACGAGCTTTCCCCTGAACCTTGCCAGATGCGCCTGGGCGCAATCCTCGATCACCCAAAGCCGGTGCTTGTCGGCAATGCGCATCACCGCATCCATGTCCGCTGGTTGCCCGTAGAGATGCACCGGAATGATGCCGACCGTTCGCGGCGTAATGAGCGATTCGAGTCGCTTGGCATCAAGAGTGAAGGTATCGCCATCGGTGTCGCAGAAGACGACATTGCCACCCGCCTGGGTGATGGTCTCGGAGGTGGCGATCCACGAATGGGCTGACGTGATCACCTCATCCCCTGCCTTGACGCCCAGGGAATGCATGGCGACGTAGAGCGAATCCGTGCCGTTGGCGCATGAGACGCAGTGCTTGACGCCGTGCAGCGCTGCGAACTCCCGCTCGAACGCATCGACGCGCGCACCGCGGATGAAGGCCGATTCGCGGATGACCCCGGCGATGGCCGCATCGATGCCCGGCTTGATCGTCAAGTACTGGGAGTGGAGGTCGGCGAACGGAACGTTGTTGGGTGCAGAGCTCATGTGGGGAGTTCCTTGATCCGGCGGGCGGGATTGCCGGCATAGACGCCTGCTACTTCGATGTCCTTGGTGACCACCGCGCCCGCACCGATCACGGTACCGGATGCGATCCTCACCGGCATGATGGTTGCGTTCGAACCGATCGACACCCGGTCGCCGATCGTGGTCGATTGCCATAGTTCCTTGCGGCCCCGGGCCGGACCGCCAACCGCGAAACGGTCATTCACGAACATCACGCCGTGTCCGATGAAGCAGTCGTCGCCGATCGTCACGAGCTCGCAGATGAAGGTGTGCGACTGCACACGGCAGCGTTTGCCGATCGTGACGTCCTTCTGGATCTCCGTGAATGGCCCGACGAACGTTCCGTCTCCGATTGCGCATCCGTAGACATTCGCCGGCTGGACGACGGTCACGCCCTCGCCGAAGCGGGCGTTGACGACGCCGACGGCCTTGATCGTTGGCTCGCTCAAGGCCGCACCCCGAGCTTGCAATGCCGTGGATTGAATCTGAGCGGGACTTCCTGCCGGGTCTCGATCGATTCGTAGATCGCGGAGATGAGCTCCAGGCTGCGGCGGCCCTGCAGGCCGTCCACGAGCTGCTGCTTGTTGTCGAGTATGCACCCGACCACGTGGTCGTAGTACGCCTGATGCCCGAAGCCATAGACGTTCGGGGGATTGACGGAGTACTTCGAGATCACCTCCGCGTCCTCAGGAAGGGGATTAGTGAACATCCAGTGCTTCATCTGGTTCACGGCGAAACCCCCGATCTCGACGCTACCTCCCTCGCCGAGTATGGAGATGGAGCCTTCGAGGTCCTTGGGCCTTGCTGCGGTGGTGGCTTCGATTACTCCGAGGGATCCGTTGCGGAACTTGAGGGAGACGATCGCGGTGTCCTCCGCCTCGATGTTCACCAGCGCCGTGGTGGACATGGCGAACACCGACTCCACGTCACCCATCATCCATTCGAGCAGGTCGACATGGTGACTCGCCTGGTTGGTCAGGACCCCGCCGTCGAGCGCCCATGTGCCCCGCCATGGATCCTGGTCGTAGTACGACTGGTCGCGGCACCAGCGCACCCGGACCGTGCCGAGCACGAGCTTTCCGAATCGCCCAGCCTCGAGCGCCTTCCGCAACTGCATCACCGGCACGTTGAACCTGTTCTGCTTGACGACGAACAATTTGATTCGTGCCGCATCGCAGGCTGCAATCATCGCATCGGCATCCGCGAGCGAAAGCGCCATGGGCTTCTCGACCACGATGTGCTTGCCGTAGGGAGCGAGGGCAAGCGTGTGCTCTGCATGACGGCCGCTCTCCGTGAGAATCACGACGACGTCAGGGTTGACTTTCCGCATCAGTTCGTGCATGTCGGAGAAGTGCGGGACGCCGAATTGATCTGCGATCGCCTTGGCCTTGGATTCGACGATGTCGCACACTGCCGCGAGGCAGGCGTTGGCGATCTGGCGGTTTCCGAGGAGTTCGGCGTGGCGCTTGGAGATTCGGCCGCAGCCGATGAGGGCGAATTTCAGCATGTTGGCACTCCGGCGGTTGCTTGGCACTTCCCTGAAAGGTTGATCGGTTGCGGGCAGGCAGAAGTTTAGGTGAGGACAGGCTGATTTTCAGGTCGATAACGCGCGCGACGCGGTCGCGCAGGTCAGGTTGGTCCGAATTGGTTGGCGATGCGCTCCCCGAGAGCCCGTGCCGTTGTCCATTTGCCCCCGAACACCGTCACGATCCTCCCGTGACGTTCCACGGCGTACTCGCGGCTAGCCCTACTCGGGTTAGCCGCACTTCTGATGAGTGGGCGCACGCCCGCGAAGGTGCCACTGATCTCGTCTTCCTGAAGTGGTGAAGCAAGAACCGAATCGTAGAATGCCCGTATGTAGCGGCGCTCCTCCGGACTGGGAACGGGGTGTCCAGGCTCCTGCTGCCGAACCTCGGTGGTGCCGACGAGCGTCCCGCCCTTCCAGGGAAGCACGAAGCCGATCCGGCTCTCTCCGGGCACCTGCGCGAGTATTCCATGCGCGCACGGGCGAGTGGTCACGAGGTGACTGCCGCGGACGAGGTCCAGCCGGTATGCGGATCGGATGCCGCTGCGGTCGAGCAGCTCGCCTGCCCAGGGCCCAGCCACGTTCACCACCAAGTCGAAGCGCTCCGTCCCGTGCGACGTGCGGACATCACCGGAATACGCAATCGAATCGACGGCGCAGTGCTCGTTGATGCGGACGCCCGCCTCGCGCGCCCGGTCTGCCGCCCAACGCCCAAGCGCCAGATCGTCCATCTGCCCGTCCCAGAACGCGAACGACCCCAGCAGGTCGTCGGTGCGAAGGTCGCCGCACGACGCGATCGTCTCCTCTCGGGAAAGCCATCGATGCGGATGGATCCCGTGCCGGCCGGCCAGCATGTCATAGATCCAAAGGCCGGTGCCCACCATCCACCGCGGTCGGCCTGTGGACTTCTTCACCGGGAGAAGAAGTTCGATCGGATGGCACAGGTGGGGTGCCTGGGAGAGCCACCACGCACGCTCGGCGAGCGCTTCCCGCACGAGCCGGAACGACCCATGCTCGAGGTAGCGCAGTCCGCCATGAAGCAGCTTTGTCGATGCAGACGAGGTCTCCGACATCACCTCACCCCGCTCGAGCACGACAACCTCGCACCCTCGCTTGCGGAGCGACCATGCCGTCATGATTCCGTTGATGCCGCCACCGACGACAGCTACCCTGGAGGTCGGGGGTTGTGGGTTTGGAGTCATGGCGCTGACCTTATGTCATCGGCTTGGAGATGGGCTCGACCGCTACTTTTGGCGCCCTTGGACTGAGTCGGCGCCCGGATGGGGTCTTTCGCGTCGAGCGCCCTCCGTGGTAGCATTGTTCGGCCCAGGGACACCATGACGACTGTCGCAATTCCAGCACTCCCCTGCGGGAACCTCGCGTCCGTCGCAAGGATGGTCGAGTACGTCGGTGGCATTCCGAGGATCGCCTCAACCCCAGCCGAACTCGCCGGAGCCGATCGCGTGATCATTGCCGGCGTCGGTGCATTTGACCAGGGCATGTCCAGTATCCGCGAGGGTGGGTGGGAGTCGGCGCTCAACGAGGTAAGGCTGCGCGGCGTGCCGCTGCTCGGAATCTGCCTCGGTATGCAGTTGCTCTTGGAGCGCAGCGAGGAAGGAGTGCTGCCCGGGCTGGGCTGGATGCGCGGCAGCGTCGTGCGGTTCCGGATTGATCCAGCATCGGGGCTCAAGGTGCCACACATGGGATGGAGCACGGTCCATGTCCGGCGGGACAACCCGATTATTGATGCCGCTGACCCTGACCAGCGTTTCTACTTCGTTCACTCCTACCACGCAGAGTGCGAAGACCCGGATGACGTGATTGCCACGGCATTGCACGGCATCGAGTTCACTGCGGTCGTCGGCCGCGGAAACGTGATGGGTGCACAGTTTCATCCCGAGAAGAGCCACCGTTACGGCATGTCGCTCATACGGCGGTTCGTGGAGATGCGTACGTGAAGTGCCGCGTCATCCCGTGCCTACTCCTTTCCGACGGTGGCCTTTACAAGACCCGGAAGTTCGCTGTGCCAAGCTACGTCGGCGATCCCGTCAACGCGATACGCATATTCAACGAGAAGGAGGTGGACGAGCTCATGGTGCTCGACATTTCCGCAAGCAAACGTGGTGGCAGCCCGGATTTCGCCATGGTGGAGCAGATTGCCGGAGAGTGCTTCATGCCCCTCTGCTACGGCGGTGGCGTGAGGTCCATCGAGGACGCCCAGCGACTCTTCGCGCTGGGAGTTGAGAAGGTCTGCATCCAGACGGCTGCGCTCCGTGATCTTTCGATCGTTTCCCGCATCGCTCAGCGCTTCGGAAGCCAGAGCGTGATGGTGTCGTGCGACGTTCGCCGCTCCTGGCTAGGCAAGCAGCGCATGCGCGCCGCCGCTACCGGAAAGGACTGCCCGGGCGAGTGGCGTCGGTTCATCGTCGATGCAGTCGCTGCGGGGGCTGGAGAGATCCTGCTTACGGATGTCGATCGCGACGGCACCATGGCCGGTCTCAACGTCGAGCTGATTCGTGAAGCCGCCGCGGCAGTGACAGTGCCGTTGGTGGCGGCTGGTGGCACGAGCAGCCTTGCTGACATCCGTGCCGCGGCCGATGCCGGGGCCAGTGCCGTGGGCGTCGGCGCCTACTTCGTCTACCACGGTCCGCGTCGCGCCGTGCTTATCACCTATCCTCGGCAGTCCGAGTTGCGTCAGCTTTTTGCCGAGGAAAGACGATGAGCACCGACTATCGCCGCTGTACGCGCTGCGTGATGGACAGCAGCGTTCCCCAAATCCAGTTCGATGCCACCGGCATCTGCAACTACTGCAGCAAGTTTGTCGCTGAGAAGTCTGCGCGGCCGCTCGACAGCCGCGCGGCCCGGGATGTCGCACTTGCCGCCATGGTCGAAGATGTCCGCCGGCGTGGCAAGGGGCGACGTTACGACTGCGTGATCGGAGTCTCGGGGGGAGTCGACAGTTCGTGGGTGCTCGTGCAGGCTGTCCGGATGGGCCTTCGGCCGCTCGCGGTGCACATGGACAACGGCTGGAACTCGGAGTTGGCGCAGAACAACATCGCGAACCTCGTCCGTGGCCTGGGGCTGGACCTCGACACGCATGTCATCGACTGGCGGGAATACCGTGGGCTCATGCAGTCGTTCTTCGATGCAGACGTGGTCGACGTCGAACTACTTTACGACAATGCGATGTTCGCGGTCAATTATCGGCAGGCTGCCTCGGTCGGCGTGCGTCACATCCTTGGCGGGATGAACCATGCGACGGAGGGAATGCGTATGCCGCCGGGATGGAACTGGTACAAGTTCGACAAGCGCAACATCAAGTCGATCGCCCGGCGTTTTGGCGGCCCTCGGCTCCAGACGTTCCCTGTCATTGGCCTGATCGATCGCGCGTGGTACCAGTACTGCCGGGGCATTCACTGGGTTTCCGCGCTGGACTTCATGGACTACAGCAAGCACGAGGCGCTGCGTGTGCTGCAGGATGAGTTCGGTTACAAGCCGTATCCATACAAGCACTATGAGTCCGTGTTCACTCGGTTCTATCAGGGCTACATCCTGCCGCGGAAGTTCGGCATCGACAAGCGAATGCTCCACCTGAGCACGCTGATCCTCAACGGCCAGGAGTCGCGCGAGGAAGCGCTGCGGCTGCTGGCGCAAATCCCTTATCCGAGCGAAGCCGACATGGAGGCGGATCGCAGGTATTTCGTGAAGAAGATGGGCTGGACGGACGCGCAGCTCGACACGTATATCCAGCGGCCGCCTCAGTCCCATGCGCTGTACGGATCGTCGTACGGGTTGCTTAACGCTTATCGGCGCATAACCGGGACCAGGTGAGCCTGGGACGTTAATGTGCGTGTTGGAAATTCTGCCGATGTTCCGGCTTCGCGCCTTGACATACCCATCGGGGATTCGAAAGTAGTCACTCGAGAATCGCGCCCGCCTTCAGCGGGTGCAGTCGAAGCGCCGACCGAGGGCGCTGCGGCGGCAGAACAGGTACCCGGGAAGTCCAACGACGCATCGACGGATTGCTGGCAAGCAGCCGTCGGATGCCCTTTCGCACCTGCCTGAGTGCCTCATGCCGCTTTCGACTACCCGACATGTCATCTTCTCGATCGCGCTCCTGCTGTGCAGCGGGATCTTCAGTGAGTCCTCAGCTCAGCAGCCGGCGTTCACCATCGTCACCAGCGGGGGCCCGTCGAGTTCCCAGATCGCCACTGCCATCGCCGTCACTCCAACTACCCCAGCGGTCTCAGTGGCGCAGGCCATGGCGGCGCGCCCGGCCGGCTCGCGGATTCTCCTGCTCTCTGGATTCGCTGATGACCTGACGTCGTCGGACACGGTCGTTGCTATATCGAAGAACGCACGGGTGCTGCGAGCCAGTTTCGGCCGAACCGTGACCTCGTTCCCATCGCCCTGGCTTGATAATGGCATCGCCAAGGCGCGCCAGCGCGCATCTGCTTGGGTGGCGGAGTACCGCCGCGCGAACGGGGTGGCGCCGGACCTGGTTGTCATCCGCTGCAGGGCCACGATGGCTGCGTCCAACTACCTCTCGCGCGTGACGCCGACGGGATGGGCAACTGTCTGCTCGGACCGCCGATTCGCCGCACTCGCCTCCTCCATCGGCGTCCCCGACCTGCAGGCATCGATGTTTGCCAACGCAACCACCCGGGCCGCCTGGGACAAGCACTTCAGCAAGTCGCTCGATTCAAGCATCGAGGGGTCGGTTGGCGCACCGTTCTCGGCTGCCTACGGCAATGCTGTGGTTTGCATGGAGGATCGATACGCCGCGGGTGTCGGAATGGCGACGATCGCGGAGCGCTCCGGATCCGCGATGCGCGTTCAGCAGGTTCCGTTCTCACTGGCTTCCAGCTCAACGGTCGGCTTCGGCTCGGTCGGCGCCGTCATCTCCGATCTGCGCGTCCTGGGGCGCGCGGCTGCGTTGGTTCCCAGCATTAACGCGCCAGGCTCTGCGCAATGGAGCATTGCCAATGCCGTTGCACCCCTGCCCGCTGTTCTCCAGGCAGAGATCGTGCGTCATGTGGCAGCCATCGGCATCAGGTACGCGTGGAGCACCCCCGCGGGCTGGAACTCTGCCGACGGCGCCTCGGTTCTCGCCGCGGTCCTTGACGCCAACACCGTGCTCGGATCCAGCGCTGCGGTTCCGAGCGCGAGTACGCCCTCATGCGACTCGACACGGATCTTCGTGTCCGGTTCCGCCCGTGCGGGTGTGGCAACATGGCGCATTTCCATGGCGGACGGCGTGCAAGCCGTGCGGGCGACATTCGCGGATGGCGGCTTCAGGCTCGTCATGCGCGATTCCTCGACTGGTGGCGCCTGGTTCTCGCATCCGGAGTCGGCGAGACTGGAGTCGGTGCAGGCCGTGACGCCCGCAGAGCAGTCTTCGGAATTCGTCATGCTGTCAGACGATGTCTCGGCGCCGGCTACGAGCGGCCTACCCGTCCGCCCCTACATGATCGTCTACCAGGGTGTCGATCCCCAGAGCTACAGCTCGGGCCGCATCGACGTCGCCCGCGTGGTCGCAGCCGTGGGCGAGGAAATCGCGGCAGGCCGGGGCTCCGATTGGGGAGTCCTCGACTTCGAGGATCCGTTCAACGAGATCATGAGCCATGGTGCGTCCGACCCGCGCTTCGCGCCGGCGATGGCTTCGCTCGTCGAGACGCTTCGAGCCGTCAAGTCTGCCTACCCGGGGGTCCGATGGACGTACTACAACTTCCCCACCGTGCCGTACTGGATCGACAACCGTGACTGGAACGCCCAGAGTGCGCTCGAGAGAATCAACTTGCAGAGTTCGATCGCCGCGAAGTTCGCCCCGCTGATGGATGAGGTGGACTGGTTCCTGCCGTCTATCTATGATCGTTATGAGGGCAAGCTGTTCGCCGCGGACATGCTCCCGCTGATTAGCCTCTCGGAGACGTCGTTCCGTGAGGCGACGGTCGGCTTTCTCCAGAATTACATGGCGCAGCCGGGCAAGGTGCGCCGGCCGATCATCCCCATTGCGTCACCGTGGTTTATCGAGGGTGGCCGGGCGACGCAGTATCGCCCGATCCCGGGTGGAGAGTTTCTCTCCGACCAGCTTCGCCCCGCAATCATGGCCGGCGCGGACGGCATCGCGCTCTGGTGCTCCACCGACTGGCTGCTCACGCTTGCAACGCGCAATGGTGCCGAACTCCCGCAGTATGCGGCCAACGAGCAGGTCCGGGTCCGAAACCAGTTCCAGCTCGACCTGCTGGGCGACGTCTACTCGTCGTCCTTCGACTGGACCTCGGCTTCGAACAAGGCCTTGGTGCGCGCGCGGCTCACGGACGTGGTTGCAGGTGCGGTGGCTGCGATCAAGCAGACGTACGCCGAGCGCGCTTCGTCATCCCCCGGCATGCTGAACGGTTCCTCCGTGGTCAGCAGGTAAACGTAGAATCGCGCGGGTGTCCGACCGCCCCGCGCAAGCTTTCGCCGCCCGGCCGGGAATGGCCGATCACGCCGTCTCGGGGACCGGATGGTCGGCGTTCCAAGGCATCGCCAACAAGCTGGCCACCATGGCCAGCATCGTCGTGGTCGCTCGGTATCTTGGTCCCGGCGATTACGGCGCGTCTGGGCTCGTGCAAGGCATCGGCGGGTTCCTGGTCCTGCTTCCGCCGCTCGTCATGGGCGACGTCCTCATCGCGCATGAACGGCACCTTGGGTCCGTGCGGGGGGTGGCGCGGCGAGTGGTCCTCACCTCCGCCATCGCTTCGTCGGCGACGATCGCGCTCTCGATCCCCGTGTTCGTGGGGCTGTATCCGAAGTTTCCGGGCAGCACGCTTGCCGCACTCCTGCTCGTGTTCGCGGTTCGCCCCGTGGCAGACGCCTTCTGCGTCATCCCGCTGACACGCTTGCGGTCCGGACTGCGATTCCGGGTGATCGCCGCCATCGACGGTTCGGTCCAGCTGCTGGCGACGCTGGCGTCGATAGCCATGGCGATGTCCGGTGCGGGCGCGCTTTCACTGATCATGCCGCAGGCAGTCGCATCGGCACTCAAGGCGATCCTGTACCTCGCCACGTCCCGCGATCCGGGCCCGACATCGACCGCTGCTGTCACCGGCCGGCGTGCGCGCGCGTGGGGCCGCCGCCTGCGTCGCCAGTTCGTCGTCGCGGCGTTGGCTCAGCATGCCCACACACTGATCAGCAACTTGCCCATGCTCGTACTCGCCCGGATCTCCTCGGACGAGCAGACGGGCATCTACACGTTCGCCTTTTACCTCTCCGTGCAGGCGACCTTCGTGATCTCCTACCAGGTGGCCGCGGTGCTGCAACCGATCTTCGCCAAGCTGGGCCACGATCATGAGCGCCAGGCGAAGGGCTTCCTGCGCGTGATCGCCGCTGTCGGTGCGCTGGCTGTCCCCCTCGCCCTCCTGCAGGCTGTCCTTGCCGAGCCGCTGTTGCGCATCCTTTTCGGGGAGAAGTGGATGAACGCCGTGCCGACGCTCGCCGCGCTCTCGGTGGGGCAGGCATTCTTCTTCGCGGTGGCGCCGATCATGGCGATGCTTCGAGCCCAGGGGCGATTCCGAGTCCTGCTGGTCTGGCAGTTGCTGCAGCTGGTGCTCTCGATCGGCGTCTATTGCCTTGCTGCAAGTGGTGGCGCACTCCCGGTCGCCATCGTCGACACCTGCGTCTGGGGACTGTCAGTGCCCGTGATGGCCTGGGTCTGCGTGCGTGGCAGGGGGGTTGCCGTGCCGGAAGCGCTTCGGCCGGTAGTGGCGCCGTGGCTCACCGCGCTGCCTATCGCACTGCTTTCGTGGGTCGTCTGGCAATTGCTGCGGCCCTGGGAATACCCCGGTGCCGCGGTGTCGGTGTTCATCGTCGGGCCGCTGGCCGGACTCGCATCGCTGGCGGCCGTCCGCGTCAGCCAACCCACCACCTATGCGGAGCTTGCACCCATGGTGTCTCGCGCTGCCGGTGCGTTTGCGCGGCTGCCACGCGGTGCGGTCGCGCGGCTCACGCGCAGCAAGCCGTGAGTGTTCCCTTTCACAGTTCGCGAACCAGAGCGGCCCAGCTGTCCAGGTCGCTTTCAGCAGACCATTGTGCCGCGGCGCCCCGTTCGGCCGATGCGCCCATCGAGTCGATCGACGCCGGGTTCGACGCGAACCCGAGCAGCGCGTCACGGAAGGCAGCGGCATCGCCTGGGGGAACCACCCGTCCGCATCCGGTCTCCTGTATGCAACGTGCAATCTCGCCTTCCGGCGAACCCACGTAGACCACGGGCCGGCCGGCAGCCGCGACGCCGAAGAACTTGCTCGGCACCATGATGCCTTCCATTCCGGCAGCGAGCGACACGAGATGCACGTCCGCGGCCGCAAGCAACTCTCCCAATGACTCGCGCGGCTGGTAGGGCGCATCGACGACGTTGGTGATGCCCTTGGCACGGAGGGCATCGATGACCTCCGGCTTGCGCTTGCCGCCACCCACCATCGCGAAGAGGAAGCGGGGATCGTCCCGGAGCGCATCGATTCCTGAGACAATCGTCTCGAAGTCGTGTCCGAGGCCGAAGTTGCCCGAGTAGAGGACGACGATGCGTTCGCCCGCTCCCCACTCCTGCCGGTATCGGTTCGCGGTGCCTCGCGGACGCGCGGGCGCCCCCGGCTCGGCCCACGGGCGTATCAAGGCAATGCGGCCATCGGCGATTCCCTTCGACTCCACCAGCGAGCGCATGCAGCGCCCGAGTACCACGACGCGCGCGGCCCGCCGCATGCACATGCGGTTGATGGCCTCGAGGGCCTTCGTCATCGGTGAGTCCGCTCGCATCACCCCGCACGCGACCGGGACGTCGGGATAGAGGTCCATGGCCCAGTAGACCGTCCGCGTACCCCGCAGCGTCCCCAGCATGACTCCTACGAGCGAAATGAAGGGCGGGGTCGTGAAGCAGATCGCCACGTCCTGCTTGGGAAGCGCGATCGCAGCCATGGCTGCGCGTGCATAGAAGCCCAGGAAGTCGACGGCGCGCGCGAGGATCGAGGCCTTGCCGAACCGGTTGGCCGCCACCCGGCGGATCCGTACGCCGTCGATGGACTCCTCGGGTGCGAGCGTCGCGCCGACGCTGCCATAGATCGACCGGGAGGCGATGACGGTCACCTCGTGCCCGTCACGCGAGAGCCGCCGCGCCAGATCCCATCCGTGCTGGGCGGTCGCGACCACGTCCGGATAGAAGCACTGGTTGAGCAGCAGGACTTTCATGCCTCGTCCCGCTGGGCCTCCGGCTGGAGAACGTTGGGGCTTGGTGGCCAGTAATCGGCGAGCTGGACCGACCGAAACCACTGCACGGTCTGGGCGATGCCGTCGCGCAGTGGCACTGTCGGTTCCCAGCCAAGCAGTCTCTGCGCCAGCGTGATGTCTGGCCGGCGACGGGTTGGGTCATCCTGGGGAAGCCGGCGCGCATCGACCTTGACCTGCGTCCCGGTGGCCTCCGCAACCATCGCCGCGAGCTGCAGGACCGAATACTCGACCGGGTTGCCCAGGTTCACCGGCCCCGTCTCCGCATCCGGCGTGTCCATCATCAGGCGGAAACCCCGGATCATGTCGGACACGTAGCAGAACGAGCGCGTCTGCGAGCCATCGCCGTAGATCGTCAGCGGTTCGCCGCGCAGCGCCTGGCAGATGAAGTTGCTCACCACCCGGCCGTCGTACGGGTGCATGTGGGGGCCGTAGGTATTGAAGATTCGCACGACCTTGATGCGTGTCCCGTACATCCGCCGGAAGTCGAAGCAGAGGGTCTCTGCGGCGCGCTTGCCCTCGTCGTAGCAGGCCCGGGGGCCGATCGGGTTGACGTTGCCTCGGTAGGACTCGACCTGCGGATGGACGTCGGGATCGCCGTAGACCTCGCTGGTCGAGGCGTGGAGGATTCGCGCACCGGTGCGCTTCGCCAAGCTCAGGGCATTGAGCACACCATCAACCGATGTCTGCAGAGTCTTCACCGGCTCATAGCGATAATGACCGGGGGCGGCCGGGCAGGCAAGGTTCCAGATGCAGTCCACGTCGTGGTCATAGGGCGCGACCACGTCGTGGTGGATGAAGCGGAACCGAGGGTTGCCTTCCAGATGCCGGATGTTGTTGCGGTGCCCCGTGAAGAGATTGTCGATGCAGAGGACTTCGTGTCCGTCCGCTATGAGGGAATCGCAGAGGTGGGAACCGAGGAAGCCGGCGCCGCCAGTGACCAATGAACGCATCATCGCCGGAGGATACCACCGCAAGTTTCCGGGATTGCGCTATTCTCACTTCGGCCCCGAGCCGCAAGCCATGCCGAAAGTGCCCGTCACAGTCGCGATCCCAGTGAGGAACGAGGAACGGAACCTCCCGTCATGCCTTGAGCGGCTCGGCCGCTTCGAGCGCGTGGTCGTGTTGGACTCCTGCTCCACGGATCGGACTGCCGAGATCGCGCGAGGCGCGGGCGCCGAGATCCTGGAGTTCCGTTGGAACGGGCAGTTCCCCAAGAAGCGCAACTGGTATCTGCGCAACCACCGGGTGGAGACCCCTTGGGTCTTCTTCCTGGATGCGGATGAGTTCGTGGATGATCGCTTCTGCGATGAGTTGGAGCGGACCCTGCCGTCCACGCAGCACTCGGGATTCTGGATCAACTACACCAATTGGTTCATGGGCCGCGAACTGAAGCATGGCGATGCAAACCGGAAGCTCGCCCTGTTCCGCGCCGGTTCCGGGGAGTACGAGCGGATCCTCGAGGACTCCTGGAGCAACCTCGACATGGAGGTGCACGAGCACCCGGTGCTGTCGGGAAGCATCGGTGAGATCGGGGCCCGCATCGACCACCGCGACTACCGTGGCCTTGACCACTGGTTCCGGAAGCACAACGACTACTCGACATGGGAAGCCCGCCGGCTGATGGCTCTCCGGAGCGAGGGCCTGGAAGCCCACCCCGAGCTCACGTCGAGGCAGCTTCGGAAGTACCGATCGGTGGGCAAGTGGTGGCTCCCGTTGGCCTACTTCGCGAACACCTACATTGGTCGGCGGGGCTTTCTCGACGGATACCCCGGCTTCGTGTACGCAGGTTGCAAGGCGGCGTACTTTTGGCAGATCGGGCTGAAGGACCGGGAATTTTCAGACGCGCATTCGACTACGGGAGACAGATCACAATGATCCGAACCATTGCACAAGGCCTGCTTTCGAGCTTCAACATCCCACTTCGCCCGCTGGGTGTCCAGTTGGTCCGCAACCGCCAGGCTGAGGCGACTTTTGACCGTCGGATCCGCCAGCTTGCGCGGACCGGCTTCTCTCCCAGCGCTGCGCTCGACGGCGGCGCATTCTCCGGCGAGTGGAGCATCGAGGTCTGTGGCGTCTTCCCCAACTGCCGCTCGATCGTTGTGGAGCCGAACCCGGACATGATGAAAGTGGCGCGCGGGAAGCTTGCCGGCATCCAACCGCGGCCGCACTTCGCAGAGGTTGCTCTCGGTCCCGAGACCGGTTCGGCGAGGCTGAACCTGTGGTCTGGCTCGTCGGGTGCGGCGGCCTCCGTCCTCGAGCATGTGTCGGGACCGCCGTCCCGTACCGTGGACGTGCCGGTGCGGCGCATGGATGACTTGGTGGCGGAGGTGGGCGTGATGCCCGATCTCATCAAGCTGGACCTCCAGGGATTCGAAGTCCCCGCGCTGCAGGGCGCGCAGCGTTGCTTGCAACACGCGGAAGTGGTGATCCTCGAAGTCGGATGCCTTGGGGCGTACGTCGGAAGGTCATCACCCCGCGAGGTCATGGACCTCATGTATGACGCCGGATTCCTCCTTCACGACATCGCCGACCTCGGATACCGGCCGTATGACGGGGCGCTCACCGGTGCCGATTTCGTGTTTGCGAAGGGCTCTAGTCAACTTCGCTCATACGCCGGGTTCCGCTGAATCCTGTCGCTGGGCCCTGTCAGCGTCCGTGCTCGACTCGAAGGGCAGCGAGACGGGCTTCGGCCGTGTGCTGTGCGAGGAACGAGCGGATGGCCGGTTGCCAATGGCTGAAATTGCGGAAGCAGTCGTTGATCGCTGCGTCGAGCGCTGGGTCCGATTCGACCGACATGATGAATTCGGCTTTTACTGCGTTCGGCATGCCGGTCTTGACGATCGGCAGCCCGTAGGCGAGCAGTTGCAGCATTTTGTTCGGCAACTCCACGGCGTCGGCATCGCCCTTGCGTTGATACGGTATGAACGCGGCGAGCATCCGATCCATCGGCAGACGGTCGAGGGGCGTTGCTTCATGAACTGTGACGTTGGAAAGCCCATCGAGATGCATGGTGGTCTTTCGGCGCCTGGCGGGTACCTGTGTTGGCCCAACCATCATGATTCGCATACGTGGGTTCGTCGCGGCGAGGCGTTCGGAGATGCGGCGAACTGCCGCCGTGTCTATCCCGATATCGATGTACCCCCAGAACAGCAGCGTGTCGCGAGTATCGACGTCACCGGCCGGGGGAACGTACGGCACGATCGCCCACGGGTAGAACAACTCTGCCGGTACCCATTCTTGCAACCGGTCACGGAGCACGGTCGACAGGGCGAGGACCCGGTCGCTGGACCTGCAAGTTTCGCGAAGCGTGCGTGTCACGTGTCCAAATCCCCGAAACCTTGCCTGAGCCTCGAAGTCATCGTTGATGATCGTGATGACCTCGCTTGAGGGGAAGGCCTTGCGCAGGAAGCAGTAGTCGTGCGTGAAGTTGATCACGGTTGCATCCGGGGCAAACCCGGATGCCTTCACCTGGCGGATCAAGTGCGGGAGCACGATGGCTTCGTTCGCCCGGTCAAGCGGGGCGACGACTCGGAGCTGGTGGTGCAGCAGCCGATTGGTCCTGGTGAGCAATATCCCGGGCTCGACTTCCCTCGCGCCGTCCTTCACCTGGGCCAGCGGACCGTCGGCACGTTCTACGAAGAGCACCCTGTGACCGTTTCCCGCAAGCAGCCTTGCGAGCTGATGCCGGATGCGTGGCGCTTCGTCCCAGCGCGTGTGTGTCACGAGGATGAATTCGCGGACATGGCCCATCACGCGAGATACTAGCCCCTGTCTCCCGGGAATTGCCTCCAGCCCGGCATATGATCACGGCGGTGACGTCCTTCGCAACCGCCCTTCTCTCCGGCTTGGTTACCGCGCACCCGGTGCCCCCAGCGGCCAACCGGACATCCGAGCCGGTGGTCATCTACGACGAGGCACTGTCCGTAAACGCGCTCGAGCGCCTGGTCAAGGTGGGAGGCCGCCGTTACTCGATCGTCTACCAGGACGACTGTGACAAGGCCGCGAAGTCAACCGGCACCATCGACATTCCGGCACTCGCGCGACATGTGGCGGAGAGGCCGAGTGGCTTTCCGTCGGATTGGGCGGTGCTGGACTACGAGATACCCTTCGACGATTGGATCCGCGAGGGACCAGGCACGGCGCACTGGAAGATCGCCATCGACTCCATGGTGGCTGCCATCGAGCGCATGAAGGTTCTCTTTCCGGGCGTCAAATGGACCTACTACGGCGTGCCGAGGC
>Ga0164294_10002730_pt1 | contig 15764 bp, 14 predicted proteins | sample GEODES005metaG_FD_111479 | JGI IMG/M metagenome (GOLD analysis project Ga0164294, IMG submission 111479) | Oligotrophic lake water microbial communities from Sparkling Lake, Wisconsin, USA - GEODES005 metaG | ecosystem: Environmental > Aquatic > Freshwater > Lake | place: USA: Sparkling Lake...
ATGGTACATGAGCCTATTGCAGCAGCGATTGGAATAGGAATTGACATTGAACAGCCCAATGGATCGCTTGTGGTGGACATAGGTGGGGGTACAACGGAAGTTGCTATTATTTCACTGAGTGGTATTGTAGTCGAAAATTCCATTCGTGTGGCTGGCGATGAGTTTACAAGAGATATAAAAGATTATTTATTGCGCGAGCACAAACTAGTGATTGGCGAGAGATCAGCAGAGCAGATTAAAATTCAAGTAGGTGCGGCATTGCCAGAATTAGAAAATGCACCGCCTGATTTTGAGATTAGAGGTCGTGATCAAATGACGGGTATTCCGAAAGAAATTTTAATTAATTATTCTGAAATCGCTTACGCGTTGGATAGTTCAATTACCAAGATTGAGGTAGCCATAATGGAGACCTTGCAAAGGGCACCTGCCGAGTTATCCGGAGATATTTTTCATAATGGAATTCATTTAGCTGGTGGGGGTGCCATGCTACATGGTTTGGATAAAAGAATTGAGAAGAAAACCCAACTTAAAGTGCATGTTGCTGATGATCCATTAAAGGCAGTTGTACGAGGGACAGGTGAAATTCTTAAAAATCTTGACAAATACAGGGCGATTTTAATTACATAATTTCTTCCTTTTAATGATAGCTTTGGCATGAATCAATTGTTTCAATTCCTTATTCGACAAAGGATTATTCTTTTGTTTATTTTATTGGAGTTGATTAATGTTTGGTCAATTTTCAAATACGATGACTTTCAACATGTCATTTATTTAAACACAACAAATCGCTGGGCCGCCTCCTTATTAGCTACAAGTCGTGAAATAAAAACATACCATCATCTGGGGGAAGTGAATGCTGAACTTGCTTTAGAAAATTCCCGATTAAGGCAAGAGATTTTTAAATTAAGTGCCATAAAGCAGCCAGAAAGCAAAGTTCCTTATTTTGTTAGTTCAGCCATGCTCAATCGATATGCACCAGTGGCCAGTAAGGTGATCGATCAAAGTACACAAATGTCGCAGAATTACTTGACCATCGACAAAGGATTAGTTGATGGAATCAAGCCAGGCATGGCGGTCATCTCATCTACTGGGGTAGTCGGGAAAGTCATGTCTTGCACGTCTAATTTATCTTTAATTGTTTCGGTATTGCACATTGAAAATAAAGTTTCCGCGAAACTTAAATCTACCGGAGAATTGGGCTACATAAAATGGCCTGGAATTCAAACGGAGGTGGTTGAAATGATGGATGTTTCCAAATATAAAAAAGTGCTCAAAGGGGATACGATTGTGACTTCTGATTATAATGTAGTATTTCCTCCCAATATTCCGATTGGCATTGTCGCAAAAGTAGGTCTTGAAAAAGATGAAACATTTCATAATATTAAAGTGATGTTGCTGACTAATTTCTCGACCCTCAAGTATGTGTATGTGATAAAGAATCACCTGTTAGACCAACAAATTAAGTTGGAAACCTCTAAACCTAAGCCTGAATAATATGGGTAATTCATTTCAAATCAAATGGATTTTTATCGTTATTTTTAGCCTTTTTGCACAGGTTTTCATTCTAAGAGATGTGGCATTGGCTAATGTGGCATTTTGTTTTATTTACCTTTGGATCATTATAAAAGCACCTATTCACACTCCAATGTTTTATTTAATTTTGGGTGGTTTTTTTATAGGTTGGATTGTCGATATTTTCTATAATACCCACGGAATCCATTCATTAGCCACCGTATTTATTGCGTTTTTAAGACCCATATTCTTTAAGGTGCTAACCCCAGTGAATGGCTATGACGAGCGATCCAGTGTATCATTGAGTGAAATGAAAGCTTTATGGTTTTTCCCTTATATTTTTGTGATGCTTCTCTCGCATCACTTGATTTTATTTTTAGTGGAATCCGCCGATGCTACTTTATTGATTTATAGCCTACTCAGGGCTTTTGCTAGTGCCATTTTAGGCACATTGGTTTTCGGAATGCTTGAATTATTCAATCAAAAAAACTAGGTCTTTTTGTCACGTCGATTTTTGGCTTCATAATTGCAATTAGAGTTGTTTCGTAAATTTTGCGAATAAATTCATGCTCATGGAAGTCGAGGTAAAAGATAAAATTTATTCTTTGGTTAATGCGAGGGGTGTTTTTGAAAAGGAATTCATGCCACACATGGATGCCATGTATAATTTCGCCCTTAAGTTGACCGCCGATGAAGATGATGCTCAAGATTTAGTGCAGGACACTTGTCTAAAAGCATATCGTTTTATAAATTCTTTTGAACCAGGTACCTACGCGAAAGCATGGTTATTCAGAATTTTAAAAAATAATTTCATCAATGACTATCGTAAGAAATCGAGAGGCCCATCCAAAGTCGAATTTGAATGGGTAGAACAGTCAATTTCTGGGGAAGATGAAGCCGCGGAACCCGCATATTTTGCTGATTTACAAGCGGAAACAGTTAATGATATGTTGGGAGACGAGATCACTGCCGCACTCCAATCTCTCCCAGTTGATTTTCGAATGATTATTATTTTATGTGACCTGGAGGAGTTTAGTTACGAAGAGATGGCTAAAATTTTAGATATACCCATCGGCACCGTTAGATCACGTTTGCATCGGGCGCGTACCTTGCTTAAAACTAAATTAGTGAATTACGCTAAGACGAAGGGGTATAACTGACAACGTGTCATTAAATTCAGGGAACTAATTTTCTAATAGCGATGTTAAAAAAATTGAATTAAGGTGAAATAATATGAAAACGAGCTGTGAACACCATCAGGATTGCATGAAATTGATTCAAAAGATTTTGGATGGGGAAGCAAGCGTAGCTGAAAAGGATGATTTTATTGCCAATAAAGATCAATGTTTGCCATGTCAGAAGGGCTATGAATTAGAGCTTTCGCTTAAAAAAAACCTCAAATCTAAATGTCAGTTATCCTGTCCGGATCAAATTATTCATAAGATTAGATTAAAACTTTTTTTGCTTTTAATCCTAATTTCAATTCTTATTCCCTTATTTTGCTAGCTTAACTAAAGTGAAATATTTTTGGAAGGTAAATTAATTATTTTTTCGGCCCCTTCGGGATCAGGTAAAACGACCATCGTTAAGGAATTATTGAAAAATAATTCGAATTTAGGTTTTTCCATTTCGGCATGTACACGAGATAAAAGAGGCCGATTAGAAGAAAATGGTCAAGATTATTATTTTCTTACCCCAGATGATTTTCGAGAAAAGATCAATGAAGGTGCTTTTGTCGAGTGGGAAGAGGTCTATTCGGGGGCCTATTATGGTACCCTGAAATCCGAGATTGAGCGTATTTGGGCCAGTGGAAAACATGTAATTTTTGATGTAGACGTTAAAGGGGGACTCGCTTTAAAACAGTATTATGGAGATAAGGCTTTGGCTATCTTTGTCAAAGTACCTTCCTTAGAGATATTAGAAGAAAGGCTTCGGTCAAGAGGTACTGAGACAGAAGAATCGCTTTCTAAACGAGTGTTCAAAATGAAGTTTGAATGGTCATTTCAAGATAAATTTGACGTAATTCTAGTCAATGATACGTTAGATTTGGCTATCCAAAAGGCACAGAATTTGTTCACCCAATTCACAAGCTAACATGAAAGTCGGATTGTTTTTTGGCTCTTTTAATCCCATACATCATGGCCACCTAATTATTGCCCAAGCCGCATTAAATCAAACCGATTTGGATCAAATTTGGTTTGTCGTTTCTCCACAAAATCCGCATAAAAAAAGCAAAAACTTATTACATGAGTTCGACCGGCTTGATTTAGTCGAAAGGGCCATTGCCGATAATTTTGCTTTTAAATCCTGCGATATTGAATTTAGCTTAAATAAGCCATCTTATACGATTGATACTTTAATTCACTTAACGGAGCGCCACCCTACGAAAGAATTTTCCTTGATTTTGGGAGGTGATAATCTTGAACAGTTTAAAAGTTGGAAAAATTTCGATAAGATACTTGATTATTTTTCGCTCTACGTATATCCTCGAGGTGAAAAAGCCGCCTCTGATTTATGGCAACATAAGAGTATTATCAAGATTGACGCGCCTATTTTACAAATTTCGGCTACCTATATTAGAACTTGCATCCAAAATGGCAAGTCCATTAAATATCTAGTTCCTGATCAAGTAGAGGCTTTGATCAGTCAGAAAAAATTTTACCTTTAGGCCTATCCGCCTAAGCTTTGTACTCTTTTTTCCTTCGTTTCCCTTTTCTTCGAATTGCCATTTTATGGATGATTGGAATTTGCATGTATGCGTATTTTCCATTTTTTTCAACCCTATGTATTTATGTTTTAAGTGCGCTATGGATGGCTATTTTCATAGGGAGCTTTTTCAAGATTCGTTATTTCTTAAGTATTTCTTTTAGCCTGGTTTTGCTGATTATCAGCTATTTAAACGCTGGTTTTAACACTCAGGCCCACTTAAACTTTGATATTAAAAAGACAAATGCGTTTGTTTTTGAGGTCATTGATTTTCCTGAAAACAAACCTAAATCAATCGGTTTAATCGTTCATTGCATTGCATTTTTAGACCAGAAAAACTGGAAAAAGGGCTCTGGTAATTTTAAATTATACCTTGGGAAAACAGCGAAGAGGCCTGTTAAGGGTAGTAGATTGCTCGTGCAATCTACCTTGATTCCTTTTCCCCAACCATCATTTCCCTTTGAAAAAAACTGGTCAGAATATTTTCAGGCCAAAGGAATTTATGGCTCAGCATTTATTGCCAAAAATTCATTTGTGCTTTTAAATGAAGCTGCTGATAATAAAAATGTAGTTTACTATTTCCACATTTGGCAATCTTATTTAGCCCAACAATTAGAGCTTGCCATGCATCCAGGGATCAATTTAGATGTGGCAAAAACGATGCTCTTAGGGGTTAAATCAAGTATTGACTTTGAAACCATGTCTGTCTACTCATCTTTGGGGGCAATTCATATATTATCAGTCTCGGGCTTGCACGTGGGCCTTTTATATGCAGGGCTAAGTTTTATTTTCGGCTTTTTATTGCAAAAGGGCCGCTATGGCAAAATGATCTTTTTCATTTTAATGATGATTTTACTTTGGGGATATGCTGGAATTTCTGGTTTTTCTGATCCTGTTCTTAGGTCCGCTTGGATGTTCTCCGTGATGCTTTTCGCTAAGGCATTTTTGCACCATCAAAATGGAATTAATACATGGGCTTTCTCGTGTTTCGTACTATTGGTATGTAAACCTATGGCATTGTTTGAACCTGGGTTTCAACTTTCTTATTTAGCCGTGTTAGGTTTAATTATATTCCAACAAAAATGGGCATCCGTGATAGAAATTAAATTACCATATAAGCCTCTTCAATTTATTTTATCTAATACTTGGGAGCTAACCTGCGTGGCTCTGGCAGCTCAAATTTTTACCTGGCCTTTAATTATTTATTATTTTTATCAATTTCCAAATCCATTTTGGTTCTTATTGCTTAATCCTATTTTAATTGTGCTTTCGACTATTTCACTCGGTACAGGATTCTTATTTATTAGTGCATCTCCTATTTTAGTTTTTCTTAAGCTTGATTTTTTGTTGCGATGGTTGGGTATCTTATTAGATTTTAGTTTTTCAATGTTGCATTTTGTCATGTTTAAGTTTGTCTATCTTTTTCACCCAATATTGCCATTCCTTAAAATTCACTTGATTGAAGTCTTCGTCTATTTTTTGCTTGTCACATGCTTATGGTGTTGGTTGATTTTCCGAAAACGCTGGTATTTGTCATGGGCAATTTTTCTGATCAGTTTTGAATGTATATTTCATGTAGTCCCTTCACAAAGCCATCCTCAATCTTTCTTGTCTCAATATAAGGGTTACCCGATTTTTGTCATGATTTCTGGAATGAAATCCTATTTTTTTGCTCCGGATGATTTGAGGTTAGACCCTCTTTGGATACAAGGCCACTTGAGTCCACTTTGGGCTAATGTGGGGGTTCGGGACACTTTAGGAATCTACTACGACCCCACTAAGAATTACCGTTGGCCTTATAAAAACAACAAATTCATTCTTTTAAATAAAGCTGCCATTGGACCGAGAGTCTATGGAATTACTGTGATGGTATCTAAAACGGCTTCCCTGAAGAAACCTCTCTGGTTACGTACTTGGGATCATTCAACTATACTAATTGCAAAGAAACCTTCGAGTTATTTTGTGAATTTATGGTCGACTTATTATCCCAAAAATATACTTCAGGAAGTAGATTTTTTGGATCAGAGAGCAGCAATCAGGTATTAAAAAGACTACCTGTTGGGGTAGTCTTTTTGTCTTAGCTTGGTTTTTTCTCATTGCGTTTACGCTCATTGGGATCTAGCCAAATTTTACGCATTCGAAGTGATTTAGGAGTAATTTCTAAATATTCATCCTTTTGGATAAACTCCATACATTCTTCTAAAGAGAAATTTAATTTAGGTGCAATTTTAGCGTTTGTATCTGTTCCAGAAGCACGCATATTCGTTAATTGCTTGGCGTTTTGTAGATTAACTTCAATGTCATTTTGACGATTATGCTCTCCTACAACCATTCCTGTATAAACCTCTTCACCTGGATCGATGAAAAACACGCCTCTATCTTGTAATTTATCTATCGCGTAGGGAATAGCAGCTCCCGTATTCATGGATATTAATGATCCGTTGATACGTCCCGGAATAGGTCCTTTAAAAGGCTCATAAGAGGTAAAACGGTGTGCCATAATGGCTTCACCAAATGTTGCGGTTAATACTTTTGATCTTAAACCGATTAGGCCTCTAGATGGGATATTGAATTCTAAATGTTGAAGGTCACCTTTAGGTTCCATGATCAACAATTCTCCTTTTCCTTGGGTTGCAAGTTCAATAACCTTTCCAGCCACTTCAGCAGGAACATCTACTACCAAACTTTCAATAGGCTCTAAACGCTCCCCATTTTCACCTTCTTTGAAAATTACTTGGGGTTGGCCTACTTGTAATTCATATCCTTCCCGACGCATCGTTTCAATAAGCACGGATAAATGTAAAATTCCTCGACCAAAAACTAAGAATTTATCTTCACTCTCGGTGGTCATTACTTTTAATGCCAAATTCTTTTCAGTCTCCTTGAATAAACGCTCACGAATATGACGAGATGTAACCAATTTACCCTCTTTTCCAAAAAATGGAGAGTTGTTGATCGTAAACAACATATTCATGGTAGGTTCATCGATAGCAATACGCTCCAATGCTTCTGGATTTTCAGCATCAGCAACCGTGTCACCAATTTCAAAATCTTCAATACCAGTAATTGCACAAATTTCACCACATTCAACTTTTTCTACTCTTACTTTGCCTAAACCTTCAAATACTTGAAGTTCTTTGATACGCATTTTCTTGGTGCTTCCATCTGCTTTGCAAAGGGCAATTTGCATTCCCTCTGTTAAAGTTCCTCTTTCTAAACGCCCGATGGCAATCCGACCCACAAAAGACGAATAATCTAAAGAGGTGATTTGCATTTGGGGAGTTCCTTCTTGAACTTTGGATGCAGGTATATTTTTAATAATAGAATCTAATAATGCTATGATGTTATCAGTAGGAACCTTCCAATCTTCACTCATCCACCCTTGCTTCGAAGATCCATAGATACATGGAAAATCTAATTGCTCCTCTGATGCATCCAAATTGAACATTAAGTCAAAAACTTGCTCATGAACTTCATCTGGACGACAATTCTCCTTGTCTACTTTGTTGACTACAACAATCGGCTTAAGACCTAAAGCAATCGCCTTAGATAAAACGAAACGAGTTTGAGGCATTGGGCCCTCAAATGCGTCAACTAACAGTAAAACACCATCAGCCATACGTAAAACACGCTCTACTTCTCCTCCAAAGTCGGCGTGACCAGGAGTATCAATAATATTGATTTTTACCCCATTGTAGCGTACGGATACGTTTTTTGAGGTAATTGTTATGCCTCGCTCACGCTCTAAATCATTATTATCTAGAATTAAATCTCCAAATTCTTGGTTCTCTCTAAATATTTTTGAGGCGTGAATGATTTTGTCGACTAAAGTAGTTTTACCGTGGTCAACGTGGGCAATAATGGCAATGTTGCGGATGCTTTGCATAAAATGAAGGCTCGTAAATTTTAAGGTGCAAAGGTATGGATTATTTCTTTGAAAAGTACTATTTGATTTAAATTACCATACTCGAATTTAATCAATCGACTTGTACGTATTGATTACCTTAGTTTTTGTGGGATATTCTTGTAAAATTTTGGCTAGAATACTGGTTGAGTCGATTCCACAAAATTCATATAGTTCTTTTTGTTCTCCATGCTCAACAATCATGTCCGCAATTCCTAGACGGATTATTTTGGATTGATATTGATGGTCTACCATAAACTCGGCAATGGCAGATCCAAAACCTCCTTGAATCGCCGCATCCTCGACTGTTATGATGGTTTTAAATGCTTTGAAAATGCTGTGCAATAATCGCTCGTCCAGGGGTTTGACAAAACGCATATCATACAATGCCGGATTTAGACCTTTTTGTTGGGCCAATTCGACTGCCTTTTGTGCTTCATTCCCAATATGACCAATGCTTAATATGGCTACATTTTCTCCTTTAATTAGTTCTAAACCTGTGCCAATTTCAATGCTTTCAAGCGAAGTTCTCCACGCCGGCATAACACCTTCACCTCTAGGATAGCGAATCGTAATGGCTTGATTCAGCTCTTTAAATGAGTCTAAGGAGGCTGTAAACATCATATTTCTGAGTTCCTGTTCATTCCTAGGTGCGGCTACAATCATATTTGGGAGAGCCCTCATGAACGCAAAGTCATAGAGCCCATGATGCGTGGGTCCATCAGCCCCTGCAAGGCCTGCACGATCTAAACAAAAGATTACCGGTAATTTTTGCAAACAAACATCATGCACCACTTGGTCGTACCCTCTTTGCATGAACGAACTATATATATTACAAAAAACAGTGAGTCCTTGTGTAGCTAATCCTGCAGAAAATGTGACGGCATGTTGCTCGGCAATACCTACGTCAAATGCTCTATCTGGCATTTCACGCATCATAATATTCAAGGAGGATCCTGATGGCATCGCAGGTGTGACCCCCATAATTTTGGGGTTCTTTTCTGCTAGCTCTAATAGAGTATGTCCAAAAACCTCTTGGTATTTTGGAGGCTGAGGATTATCAAAAGTCTTTTTGTGAATCTCCCCCGTTAATTTATCGAATTTTCCAGGGGCATGCCATAAGGTTTGGTCCTTCTCGGCTAAACTATACCCTTTGCCTTTTGTCGTAATGCAATGCAATATTTTAGGCCCAGGAATATCTTTCAAATCATTTAACACAGTGGTTAAATATCCTATATCATGGCCATCAATGGGGCCAAAATACCTAAGATTTAATGACTCAAATAAATTACTTTGTTTTAATAAAGTTGCTTTAAGTCCATTTTCGATTTTGGATACAATTTCTTGGGCTGATTTACCAAATGTTGACATTTTTCCCAACAAATTCCAAACGTCATCCTTCACCTTATTATAGGTATGAGATGTTCTAATATCTGTTAAATACTCTTTCAATGCGCCCACATTCGGGTCTATGGCCATGCAATTATCATTTAAGATAATCAGCATATTATTTGGAATGTCTCCTGCGTGATTCATCGCTTCAAACGCCATTCCAGCCGTCATGGATCCATCCCCTATAACGGCAATATGTTGCTTTTGGAATTCTTTTTTGTAACGAGATGCCACCGCCATTCCTAAAGCGGCTGAAATAGAGGTAGATGAATGGCCTACACCAAACGTATCAAAAATGCTTTCGGATCTTTTTGGAAATCCACTGATGCCTCCTAAAAGTCGGTTTGTATGAAAAACATCCTTTCTTCCAGTAAGTATTTTGTGCCCATAAGCTTGATGCCCGACATCCCATACTAATTGGTCTTCAGGCGTATTGAAAACATAATGTAGAGCTACAGTTAATTCTGTTACTCCCAAAGAAGCTCCAAAATGTCCCCCATTAACAGAAACATGATCGATGATAAACTGCCTTAATTCTTCACATATTTTAGGCAATTCTGACGGGGAAAGGCTCCTAAGATCTGCTGGAGAATTTATTTTACTTAATAATGGACCAGCTTTGAATTGCATAAATTAATAATTAAAATTACCCGAAGGTGAATATCAAACAATATAAAGTTAAAAATGTTTTTAGGCTTATTCGTTTTTTTGACTAGCTTTAAACAACCTCCTTTTTTCGTATTTACTCAAACTATCATACCCAGATTTAGAAATTTTATCTAAAATTTGGTTCAGCTCTTCTTCTACAACTTCTTGATTATCCTGTTCATTCACAGATTCATAAGTTCTTTTTTTAGCCACTTTTACAAAAGAAAATACTTTTTCTTCTTTGACAAAAACATTCTTTTTTTGCGGGAGTTGAAAATAAAATCCATACATAAAACCCATTAAAGCACCACCTAAATGCGCAATATTTCCTCCCGCATTCGTCCCGGTAGTTTCAATGAACGACCAAATAAGGTAAAATGCAGCCACATATTTAATCTGCACATCGCCAATAAAAAATAAATGAATGCGATAAGTGGGCTTGATGGTTGCCGCGGCAACCACAATGGCAAATACACCCGCTGATGCCCCATTTAGGTAGGTAGGCCCTTTTAAAATAAAATAAGAGAAGCTGTTCACCAAAAGCAAATAAGCAACGGCCCCTGATAATCCACCCCAAACAAACAATTTTACGATTCGGTCGGAACCTATAAAGTCTTGAATAATTATTCCAAACCAAAAAAGGAACATCATATTAAAAAGCAGATGAAATAATTCAATATGAATAAAGAAGTAAGTGAATACTGTCCAAGGCTCCATAAGTACAATGATGGGCGTTGACGATAGCGTTAAATGCTCCAATGCAGCTGAAAATATTTCTTCGTGGCCTGCCAGAATAAGGATGACTTTACCAACCATCAAACCAAGAAATATAAAAATATTAAAAGCAATAAGCTTTTTTAGTCCTTGATTGGGACTGTTAAAAATCATTTTTATATCGAACCAAATACTTTTCATCTTAAAAAAATGTATTTCTTTTAGTACCCCAATATTTTAAAAGAATGACTGCAAAAATCATTCCACCTATATGTGCGAAGTGTGCCACATTATCTCCTTCACTTTGCTGTATTCCCTGATAAAGCTCGTATAATCCATAAAAACTTACAAAATATTTAGCCTTAATTGGAATGGGCAATGGGAAAAGAAACATTTCTGAATTTGGAAATAAATAACCAAAAGCCATTAAAATTCCGAAAATAGCCCCTGATGCTCCGCCTACAACACTTCGGTTTATAAACTCAGCATAATTAGTCCTGACCCAATCTGAATTAACAGGTTCAATAGGACTGATGACACTAAAATGCTGAACGTAGTCCGTCAAATTAAATGAACTCGGATTGGACAAAACCAATTCGGTTGCCCTCCTGAAATCTGCGAAATCAATAAAATGCTGAATACCCATGTACAATATTCCAGCGCCAATGCCACAGAAAAAGTAAAAAAATAAAAACCGTTGGGCACCCCAAACACGTTCAAGCAATGATCCAAACATAAAAAGCCCAAACATGTTGCTCAATAGATGCATAAAATTTGCATGAACAAACATATACGTGATCACCTGAAAAAAATAAAAATCTCTTGCTTGAAAATAGTGTAACGTGAATAAATCTTCTGGTAAGGCGCCTTTTCCTAAAAAAAGAACAACATTAACGATGATTAAATTACGAACGGTAGGTGTTAAGTTTCTAAACATATTTTTATTCTTCAAATCCCCAATCGATTGAGTTTTTCATGTCTTTAATAATAAGCCCCATTGATTTGAATGTAGCCCTTATTTCATCTACCTTATCATATTTTCGTTGGTCCTTAAACTCTTTATATAGTGATAATAAGCCGTCAACTAACACGTCTGAGTTTTCAGGTGTTTCCATCGTCAAGCCTAATACGTCTTCTAAAAAGAGCATGTAATTTGTTTTTAATGCTTCAAAGGTACTTGGACTGATGGATTCAAAAGTGAGTGTTCCCGTATGTAATTGATTTATTTTTTTCAACAAATTAAACAAATGTGCAATCGTCACAGCGGTGTTTAAGTCGTCATTCATCCCATCGTAGCAACCCTGAATCGAACTTAAAATATCTGCTTCTTGGTCGGAGTCTACCTGCATGGAAATGTCCCGAGGATATTCCATTTTTTTGACGATTCTTAACCCATTTGCTATTCGTTTATACCCTTTCTGTGATGCTTTTAACGCCTCATTTGAAAAATCTAATGTACTTCGATACTGCGATTGCAGCATAAAAAAGCGAACGGTCATCGGACTATATGCCTGTTCTAATAATGGGTGATTTCCAGTAATTAATTCTTTCGGCAAAAAGGAATTGCCCAAAGATTTACTCATTTTTTGGCCATTAACAGTAAGCATATTGGTATGCATCCAATATCGGACGGGGGCTTCCCCATAGGCAGCTGTGGCCTGTGCAATTTCACACTCATGATGTGGGAATTTTAAGTCCATTCCCCCTCCATGTATGTCAAATTTATTGCCTAGATATTTATGACTCATGCAAGTACATTCAAGGTGCCAACCAGGAAATCCTTCTCCCCATGGAGAATTCCAGCGCATGATATGTTCTGGGGATGCTTTTTTCCAAAGGGCAAAATCCAAAGGACTTTTTTTCTCGCCAACACCATCTAAATCTCTCGTTTCAGTGAGTAAATCGTCTAAAATCCGACCCGATAAATTTCCATAATCACCCCCTTGTTTATTATATGTTTCTATATCAAAATAAATAGAGCCATTGGATTCATAGGCTATACCTTTATTTAACAGGTTTTGTGTGGTCTCTATTTGCTCAACGATATGGCCCGTGGCGGAAGGTTCAATGCTTGGTGGTAATAAATTGAATGTTTGCAGAACGTGATGAAAATCTTGTGTATAGCGATGAACAATTTCCATGGGCTCTAGCTTTTCCAATTTGGCCATTTTGCCAATTTTGTCCTCTCCCTCGTCTCCATCGCCAACTAAATGTCCCACATCAGTAATATTTCTTACATATCGAACCTTATAGCCTATGTGGCTTAGGTATCTATATAGGATATCGAATGACGTAAATGTTCTAAGATTTCCTAAATGCACATAGTTGTAAACAGTCGGGCCACAAACATACAAACCCACATGTGGCGCGTTGAGCGCTACAAAAACTTCCTTTTCGCGACTGAGTGTATTATATAATTTTAATGGCTGCATCTAGACTATTGCTGTCCTTATATAGAAATTTATATAAGGTGTTAAAATTACTGCGATTCTTTTAAATCACCAAAACTATTATTGCTTAGTCGAATCAATTAAACTCGTTACAAAGATTGGACCCAAAATATATTATCTTTGTAAATTCATTTGATTGATTACATGATATTAAAAGAAGTAGGAGGAGATAAGATCCTTAAGCGAATGTTTTTGGAGTTCCCGGTTTCTTTATATGCGAGTGACCCGAATTGGATAAGGCCTTTAGATCAGGACATTGAAGTTATTTTTGACCCCAATAAAAATTTTCATTTAAAAAAAGGAGAGGCTATTCGATGGATTTTATTTGACGAAAATCAAAATCCTATCGGTCGAGTAGCTGCCTTTTATGAAAATACAGAACCTGATAAAAGTAATCTCAAAATGGCTGGGATGGGATTTTTTGAGGTGATTGACGATGAAAACGCTGCCATAATTTTATTTGATGCATGTAAAAATTGGCTGGCAGAAAAAGGATTTGAGGGTATGGATGGTCCCATTAATTTTGGGGAGCGCGATAGTTTTTGGGGATTAATGATTAAAGGGTGGGAATTTGAACCCACCTATAAGATGCCATGGACTAAGCCATACTATATTTCATTTTTTGAAAATTATGGGTTTAAAGATTATTTCCAACAATATGTCTATGTTTCTTCCATTCAGGGAGCCAATGTTACCGCTGGAATTGAGGAAAAGGCCCAGCGAATTTATCAAAATCCTAGTTATAATTTTAAGCATATAGAAAAGGCTAATCTCGCTAAATATGCTGAAGATTTTAAAATTATTTATAATGCTGCATGGGCAAAATTTCCGGGTGTCAGTGAAATGACTTCCGAGCAAGCTCAGAAATTAGTGAAGCAAATGAAGCCCATTATTGACGAACAATTACTTTGGTTTGCTTATTCTGAACTTGATGAGCCTGTCGCTTTTTTTATTGTGATCCCCGATTTGAATCAAATTGTCAAACATTTACATGGTAAATTGGATACATGGGGAAAGATAAAATTTTTACTGTTAAAAAGTAGGGGCGTGCTAACTAGAACTTGTGGTGTTATTTTTGGCGTGGTTCCTGAACATCAAGGAAAGGGCGTTGAATCTGCCATTGCCTTACGTTTTAGAACGGCTGCCAGAGAAAATCCTTTCTATCCATATACGACCATGGACATGAATTGGGTCGGCGATTTTAATCCCAAAATGATGCGTTTTGTTTCCCAATTGGGAGCCACTAATGATAAAACATTTATTACTTACCGTTATTTATTTAATCCTAACCAGCCCTTTAGTCGTTGTCCTAAAGTAGGCTAAACACATGTAAAATGAGCTTATTAACAATTGGAACCGTAGCGTTCGATGCCCTAGAAACCCCTTATGGAAAAACTGATAAAATCATTGGTGGATCTTGTACTTACATTGCTTTATCAGCAGCATTTTTTCTTCCACAGGTCAATGTAGTTGCCGTGGTTGGGGATGATTTTCCCCAAGAATACATGGATTCTTTGATTTCAAAGGGAATTAATTTGGATGGTTTGCAAATTAAAAAAGGGGAGAAGTCATTTTTTTGGGCGGGCAAATATCATAATAATATGAATTCGCGTGATACCTTGGTGACGGATTTAAATGTATTAGCGGATTTTAAACCGATGATACCGAACAGTTATCAAGATTGTGAATTTTTGATGTTGGGTAATTTAACACCCCAAGTTCAAATTGAGGCTATTCAAGGATTAAAGAATCATCCCAAGCTAGTGGTGATGGATACCATGAATTTTTGGATGGATGTGGCGATGGATGATTTAAAGAAAGTACTTAAATTGGTTGACGTCTTGTGCATCAATGACGAAGAGGCGCGCCAATTATCAGGACAGTACTCTTTAAGGACGGCAGCTAAAATGATTATGGGAATGGGTCCTAAAACGCTAATTATCAAAAAAGGCGAGCATGGTGCCTTATTATTCCAAGATACGAAGATGTTTTATTGCCCAGCATTGCCTTTAGAAGAAGTTTTTGACCCCACAGGTGCGGGAGATACTTTTGTTGGCGGATTCATAGGTTATCTTGCGCAAACCAATGATATATCTTTTGAAAACATGCGCAAGGCCATTGTTTATGGCTCTGCAATGGCATCATTTTGTGTAGAGAAATTTGGTACTGAACGACTTTTTGAAGTGACGGCTTCCGATTTAGAAGCAAGGGTAAGCGAATTTAGAGAACTCGCTCGCTTTTAGTTTCCGCCCACAACGACTTCGGTTAATTTTGAGGGGTCTAGGTATTTATTAGCTAGATCCCTTATTTCATTTGGGGTGCATGAAAAAATTTGATCTTGAAATTGATCATAATAATCGGCATCCAACCCTTCTAACTCAATTATTTTTACTTTTTCTGCGATGTCAAATGCCTGAGTTAATTCTCCAGTAAAGCTC
>Ga0164294_10002731_pt1 | contig 15763 bp, 12 predicted proteins | sample GEODES005metaG_FD_111479 | JGI IMG/M metagenome (GOLD analysis project Ga0164294, IMG submission 111479) | Oligotrophic lake water microbial communities from Sparkling Lake, Wisconsin, USA - GEODES005 metaG | ecosystem: Environmental > Aquatic > Freshwater > Lake | place: USA: Sparkling Lake...
CCGCTGCCGATCTACGGCGACGGCCAGCAGATCCGCGACTGGCTCTACGTGGGCGACCACTGTTCCGCGATCCGCCATGTGCTCGAGTCCGGCCGGGCGGGCGAGGTCTACTGCGTCGGTGGCTCGAGCGAGAAGGCGAACATCGACGTCGTGCAGACGCTCTGCGGCATCCTCGACGCCGAGCGGCCGCGGGCCGACGGCACCCCCTACGCCTCGCTGATCACCTACGTGAAGGACCGGCCGGGACACGACCGCCGCTACGCGATCGACGCCCGGAAGATCACCGCCGAACTCGGCTGGCAGCCGGCGGAGACGTTCGAGACGGGCATGCGGCGGACGGTGCGCTGGTACCTCGATCACCAGGACTGGGTGGCCGACGTCACCAGCGGCGGCTACCGCGACTGGATCGCCAAGCACTACGGCGGCTGAGATCCGCTCCGCCGGAAGGAACCGCTGACGATCCTGCTCAAGGGGCACGTGAGGCCAGGTCGGAGCCACACTCCTCGGCCGGCCGCCGGCCCGCCAATTCGCGGCTCTGCACGGCAAAACTCGAAACCGCACTCGGCAAGCGGCTGCCCGAGTGGCAGGATGATGCTCGTTCTGTGGTGGCCACCCTGGCGGCCCAGTTCTCCTCATAGCGCGGCAGCGACCAAGGCATGCAGACACGCAAAGGCATCATCCTCGCCGGCGGCGCCGGTTCGCGGCTCCACCCCGTCACGCTCGCCGTTTCCAAGCAGCTGATGCCGGTCTACGACAAGCCGATGATCTACTACCCGCTGAGCGTGCTGTTGCTCGCGGGCATCCGCGAGATCCTCGTGATCTCGACGCCGCAAGACACCCCTCGGTTCCAGGAGCTGCTCGGCGACGGCTCCGGCTGGGGCGTCGACATCCGCTATGCCGTGCAGCCGACGCCCGACGGCCTCGCGCAGGCCTTCATCATCGGCGCCGAGTTCCTGGCGGGCGGCCCCTCGGTGCTCGTGCTGGGCGACAACATCTTCTACGGCCACGGCCTCAGCGAACGGCTCAAGGATGCGAGCCGGCAGGCGACGGGCGCCACCGTCTTCGCCTATCCCGTCGCCGACCCAGAGCGGTATGGCGTCGTTGAGTTCGACGCGAGCGGCCGGGCCAAGTCGATCCACGAGAAGCCGGCGGATCCGCAGAGCCGCTACGCCGTCACCGGCCTCTACTTCTACGATCCCGCCGTGGTCGAGATCGCCCGCACGATGAAACCGAGCCCCCGGGGCGAGCTGGAAATTACCGACGTCAACCGGGTGTATCTCGAGCGGAACCAGCTCGACGTGCAGGTGATGGGCCGCGGCGATGCCTGGCTCGACACCGGCACGCACGACAGCCTGCTCGAGGCCGGGCAGTTCATCCAGTCGCTGGAGAAGCGGCAGGGACTCAAGATCTGCTGCCCGGAGGAGATCGTCTGGCGAAACGGCTGGATCGACGACGACCAGCTCGAGCGGCTTGCGACGCCCCTGGCCAAGAGCGGCTATGGACGCTATCTGCTCGAGCTCAAGGATGAGGCGGCGCGATGAACCTGACAACGACGGCGATTCCCGGCGTGCTCGTGATCGAGCCCAGGGTCTTCGAGGATTCCCGCGGCCACTTCTTCGAGAGCTTCAACCACGCGGCATTCGAGCGGGCGATCGGCGGCCCCGCGGCGTTCGTGCAGGACAACCAGAGCTCCAGCCGCTCGGGCGTGCTCCGCGGACTGCACTACCAGACCGACCGGCCCCAGGGAAAACTCGTCCGCGTTGTCCGGGGCGCGATCTACGACGTCGCCGTCGACATCCGCCCGCAGTCGCCGGCCTTCGGCAAGTGGGTGGCCGTGGAGCTCTCCGCCGAAAACCGCCGTCAGCTCTGGGTGCCCGCCGGCCTCGCCCACGGCTTTCTCGTGCTCTCCGACTCGGCCGAGGTGCTCTACAAGACCACCGACTACTACTCGCCCGCGGGCGAGCGATGCATCGTCTGGAACGATCCCACGCTCGCGATCGCCTGGCCGCTGTCCGCCGAGCCGGTCGTCTCCGACAAGGACCAGCAGGGCCTGTCGTTCATCGCCGCCGTCCCCCGGTGAGGGTCGTGCCGGTGAACGCGGCTGCGCCGGGCATTCGCCCGCGCCCGCGGCTGGTTTTCTTGACTTGACCCCGGCCACAGGTAGGGTTGACCGGGGCGTTCCCTCTGGCCGCCTACCGGCCCGCGGACGACCGGACGACTGCCCAAGGCACCTCGGCCGCACGCAGCGACGACATGAGCGATACACCCGCCTCTTCGCCCGTGCTCGTGATCAGCGGCATGCATCGTTCCGGGACGTCATACGCAGCGTCGCTCGTGCACTCGGCGGGCCTGTTCCTCGGCAACCGGCTGCTGGGGGCCGACGCCACGAACTCCCGCGGCCACTTCGAAGACCTCGAATTTCTCGAGTTTCATCAGTTCCTGCTACAGGAACACGGCCTGGCTGACGAGGGCTTCCTGGCTGACGGCGTGATCGAGCCCGCCGCCGCGTTTCGCGAGCAGGCGCAGACACTCCTTGCGGAGCGGCGGGCACTCGGCAGGCCATGGGGATGGAAGGATCCGCGGACCGTCCTCCTGCTCGACTTCTGGGACAGCCTGCTGCCCGATGCCCGCTACCTGTTCGTATTTCGTCCGGCGTGGGACGTGATCGACTCGCTCTATCGCCGCGGCGACACATCCTTCGTGGCCAACCCGCCGTTCGCGCTGGCGGTCTGGTTGCACTCGAATCGGCTGATCTGCGACTTCGCCCGCCGCCACCCCGACCGCGTGCTCGTCCGCGAGGTCTCGCAGCTGGCGGTAAATCCCGCCGAGACCCTCGATGCGCTACGGACGCGGTTGGGCATCCTGCTGGGGCAGGCTGCGCCGACGTTCGCTTCCGACTTGCTGTCGTCGGCGCCTCCGCAGCACGCGGCGTTTCTCGCGACCGCAGTGCCCGCCTGCGGCGAGCTGCTTGCCGAGCTTCGCGGGCTGGCCGGCATCGCCCCGCTTCCACACGCCGTGTCATCCACCGCCGCCGCCCTCGCCGCCCCCATCCTCGACCACGGCCTGATCGCGTGGCAGCGCGCTCGAGCGCTCGAGCGCGACGCGCACGACGCGGGGGTTCGAATCGCGACGCTCGAAACGGAGCACGCCGCGCGCGACGCCGCCTCCTCAACGACGACACGGGGCCTGGAGGACGAGCTCGCCGCGACGCGGCGGATCGCTCATAACGGCAGCCTCCGCATCACCGCGCTCGAGCAGCTCGTGGAAGGCATGCGGAGCAGCACGTCATGGCGGCTCTCGGCGCCACTGCGGGCGCTCTCCTTCCGACTGCGTGACTCGCGGCTGCCGTCGCGGATCTCCGGGCAGGGCCGTTTCATCCTCCGCCGCCTCGCCTCGCCGTCCATCGCAGTGCGATCGCTGTCGCGAGCCGCGACGGTGCTGCGGTCGCAGGGTGTCGCCGGTCTGATGCGGGCCGTCAACACGGCCCGAACGCTCGAGGGTCCCATCCAGCCGCCCTCCGGCCCGACCACGATTCAGAGGATCGTGCGGATGCCCCTCGAAGTGCCGCGGTCACTTCGGTCGACCGTCGGCGAAGGGCCGGTCGTGTCGGTGCTCATGCCCGTCTTCGACACGCCGGCCGAGGTGCTGGAGGCGACGATCGACTCGGTGCTGGCGCAGTCGTCCTCCCGCTGGGAACTCGTCGTCGTTGACGATGCCTCGTCGGCCCGCCACGTGCCCGAGATCCTCGCCCGCTACGCGGCCCGCGACCCGCGAATCCGGGTGCATTGCCGGGGGACGAACGGCGGCATCAGCGCGGCGACGAACGATGCGCTCGCCCGGGCCACCGGCGAGTTCGTGGCGTTTCTCGACCACGACGACCTGCTCGATCCCAACGCGGTCGCCCGATGCAGCGCGGCTCTGCGCTCCACCGGCGCCGACGCGGTCTACACCGATCAGGACACGATCGACCGCCAGGGGCGTCGCGGGTGGACCTTCCATAAGCCAGACTGGTCGCCCGAGTATCTCCGCCATGTGATGTACGTGGGGCACATGCTCGTCGTTCGCCGGTCGCTCGCGAATCGCCTCGGCGGCTTCAGGAGAGAGTTCGACGGTGTCCAGGATTTCGAGTTCATGCTCCGACTCGGCGAGGCCACGCCCGCGGTGGCCCACCTCCCGGAGGTGCTCTACCACTGGCGGGCGATCGACGGGAGCCTCGCGGCGGCGAGCGATGCGAAGCACGGGATCGACGGCCTCCAGGCCGGCGCCGTCCAGGCCCACCTCGACCGCCTCGGCATTCCGGCCACCGCGACGGCCCACCCGCGGTTTCGCCACCGCTGCGTCGTGTCGCCGAAGCTCGCGCGATTCCCGCGGGTGTCAATCGTGATCCCCACCAAGGATCAGCCCGGACACATCGGCGGCTGCCTCGCCTCGATCTTCGCAAAGACTCGCTACCCCGACTTTGAGGTGGTGGTCGTGGATAACGGCACCACCGACGAGCGCGCCGCGGCGATGCTCCGCGCACACCCGGTCCGCGTCGTGCCGTTTACGAGCGGCTTCAACTTCTCGGCCGCCTCCAATGAGGGAGCGGCGGCGGCCACGGGCGAGGTGCTCGTGTTTCTCAACAACGACACGACCGTGATCTCGTCCGACTGGCTCGAGCACCTCGTCTTCCACCTCGTGGCGGCGGACGTGGGCGCGGTCGGGCCGCTCTTGCTCTACCCCGACGGCAGCGTGCAGCATGCGGGCGTGGTGCTCGGGGCCCGGGGCACGGCCGACCACGTGATGCGACGGTTCCCGGCCGACGCCGACGGCTACGCCGGCAGCCTCTCCTGCCCGCGCGAGGTGTCGGCCGTCACCGGTGCCTGCCTCGCGATCCGCCGCGACGCATTCGTCCGCGTCGGCGGCTGGAACGAGCTCTATGCCACCCACTATCAAGACGTCGATCTCTGCCTGCGGCTCAGGCGGGCGGGGCTGCGGATCATCTTCACGCCCGATGCCCGGCTGACCCACCACGAGAGCCCGAGCCGCGGCGACCGCTACGACCTGCTCGACCGCCTGCTGCTCATCGACACCTGGAAAGACGAACTCGCGGCGGGTGATTCGGCCTACCCGGCGGCCTGCTCGCTAGAGCGGCTCGACTACTCCCCGCGGGATCCCGCTCTCGAGGTTTGCCGTGCCTGAGATCTGGCTGGCCTGCCACGGACCGCTCTCCTGCAACAGCGGCAACCACGTGCGGTCGCTGGCCGGTGCCCTCACTCGGCGAGGCCTCGGCATCACCGTCTGCGTGCCCGAGCGGTCGACCGCCGACGCCGATTTTCCCGCTGGCGTCAGGCTCCTGTCCTTCGCGGAGGCGGCGGGGAAACCCCTCTCGGCCAGGCCTGACCTCGTGCACCTCTGGACCGCGCGGGAGCGGATGCGGCGGTGGTACGACAATCTCGTCGCCCGCTTCGGGCCGCTGGCGTGCGTGCTGCACCTGGAAGACAACGAGGTGCTGCTGCTCCGGCAGCAGATGGGGCTCACGCCCCACGACATCGACGACATTCGCGACGGGCTGCGGCCACTCGACGCGCCCGACCACCTCACCCATCCCCTGCACGGGGGCCGCTTGCTCGGCTCGGCGGCGGGCGTCACCGCGCTGATCGAATCGCTCCTCGACGACGTGCCCTCCGGCATGCCCACCGCCGTCTTCTCACCCGGATTCGATCCGATCTTCGCCGCGGCGCGGCCGGCCGCCGCCGAGGTGGTGCGGCGACGGCTGGGCATCCCCGCAGATCATGCTCTGGTCACCTACACGGGCAACGTGCATGCCTCCAACGTCGACGAGGTTCGCAGCCTCACGATCGCCGTCGCGCTGGCCAACCGCACGGGGCTGCCGATGACGCTCATCCGCACGGGCATCGACCACGTACCACTGGCCGATCACGGCGCCGACCTGCTCGCCGAGCACATCGTGGCTCTCGGCACGGTGCCGCGGACCGACCTGCCCGATCTCGTTCATGCCGCCGACATCCTCGTGCAGCCGGGGCGGGTGGACGAGTGGAACGCCTGCCGCGTGCCCTCGAAACTGCCCGACTTCCTCGTCTCAGGCCGGCCGGTGATCCTGCCAAGGGTCAACCTCGGCCTGGTGCTCAAGCACGGCCACAACGCGATCGTCCTACCGGAGGCGACGGCCGAACGGATCGTCACCGCGTTCCACGAATGGCTGCCGCGACATGGGCAACTCGCCGCGATCGGTGCCGCCGGCCGGGAGTTCGCCCAGGCCTCACTGACCTGGGAGACCGCCGCCGAGACGGTCGCGGCCCTCTATGGCCGCGTGCTCGGGGCGCCGGCGGCAGCGGTGCCCTCCGCTGCCGGCATGGCCTAGCCTCCGCCCAACGGGCGTTCCCCACGGAACGCGGTGATGCCGCCATGGCAAAGCTCGACGACCGCCGTGCATTCGCGGTCGATCAGCTCGGGGGAATGCGATGCCAGCACGAGGATCCCAGTCGCTTGGATCAGGTCGCGGAGCCGCACGGCCCCCCGCTCCCGGAACTCGGCGTCGCCCACCGAGAGCCACTCGTCCATGATCACGATGTCGGCGCGGAAGCTCGTCACGATCGAGAACGCCAGCCGCATCAGCATGCCGGTCGAGTAGGTCCGCACCGGCATCGCCAGGTAATCACCCAGACCGCTGAACTCGGCGATCTCAGGAGTGAGTCGGGTGATCTCCTGCCGCGAAACGCCCTGGATCAGCCCGCGGATCAGGATGTTCTCGTAGCCGGTGGCGTCGCGTTCGATCCCCATCGCTGGATTGACGAGGCTCGACACCGTCCCGCGGCGAATCACGCGGCCCTGCGTGGGCGGATACACACCGGCCATCACCTGCAGCAGCGTCGACTTGCCGGCCCCGTTGTGCCCCATCACACCGAGTCGGTCGCCGGCCGCGAGGGAGAGCGACACCTCGCGGAGCGCCTGCACCACCGTCACCCCGGTATCGCGACCGATCCGGCCCCCCGTGGCCGCGGCAGCGAGCGTCGTCTTCAGCGAGGTAGCGCCGGCTCCGAAGATCGGAAACTCAACCGTCACGTCTTCGAGCACCAGTTCGGCCATGGCAGTCAGATCCAGTAGACGACGCGCCGGCGGCACGACGAATAGAGCGCGGCGGCGAGGACCACCACCAGGAGGGTGAAGCAGCCGAGGAACCGCCAGGTTCCGGGAGCGGGGGCGGCGCCCAAAAGCGGCAGGCGAACCACGTCGAGCAGCTGGGCCAGAGGGTTCCAGAGGATGTACTTCGCCCGCCCGTGGAGGGCGTCGGGCATCCAGAACACCGGCGTGAGGAACATCAGAAACTGCATCGCGGAGGCCACGATCGGCGCCATGTCGCGGTACCGTGCCGTAAGGATGCCGAGAATGATCGAAATCGCATGGAGGTTGACCAGCACCAGCAGCAAGCCGGGCACGAACACCAGCTGCCGTGACGACAGCCCGACGCCCGCCCAGATCGCGACCGGTACGTAGAGGATGATGTGGTGGGCCAGCTGAATCACCTGCTTCGCCAGGCTCCGCCAGACGAATACGCTCAGCGGGAACGACGCCTGCTTGAGGTACGGCGCCGCGGCGATGAAGACCTGGCACGCCTCGGTGATGGTGCCGACGAAGAAGTGCCAGAAGATCACCCCGAGGGCGAGGTGCGGATAGAACCGGCTGAGGGGCACGTCAAAGAGCACCGCGTAGAGCGGCCCCATCCCCAGCAGCAACAGCCCCATGCTGAGCGTGATCCAGAGCGGCCCCAGCAGCGATCGTCGGTAGCGGAGCACCGTGTCGTACCAGGCGAGGGTCCACCAGAGGTCGACCTGCCGAGTGCCCTGTAGCCAGTCGGCGAACGAGCCCCCCTCGTCGCTGGAACCATCGGTGCCGTTCATTGGGCTCATCGCGGAAACCGGATCGGGATCAGGCTGCGGCAGTGGCGGCGGCCCCGCGGCCGGAGTACCGTGCAGTGGGTGCCGCGGAGGCTGCTCCTGCGACAGTAGGGTGGCGGCAGCGGCAGGTCAAATCCACGGATCCGCCCTCGCCGACGGGATCGTTTCCCTGCCATGCCCGCCGCCGACGTCACCGTGATCATCGTGAACCACGACGGCGGCGACCACGTGGTGCGGTGCCTGGAATGCCTCGCCGTCCAGACGAGTCTCCCGGCGAGGATCCTCCTCCTCGACAACGCCAGCCAGGACGACTCCGCCGCGGCCTGCGCGCGGACGATTGCCGGCGACGAACGGCTGCGGCACCGCGCACAAGTCCAGCTGCTCGGCAGCAACCTCGGCTTTGCGGCCGCCTGCAATCGCGGCATCGACGCGGCCGACACGCCGCTGGTCGCCCTGCTCAATCCCGATGCCTTTCCGGAGCCCGAGTGGCTGGAGCGCATGCTGGCCGCCGCCGCCGCCCATCCGGAGGCCGCGGCCTTTGGTTCGCGGCAGATGCTCGACGACCGGCCCGAGGTGATCGACGGCCTCGGCGATCGCTGCCACGTCGGCGGCCTCGTGTGGCGCGGTGGTCATGGCCGCCGGCTGGCTGCCGACGATCTCCGCAGCCGCGAAATCTTCTCGCCGTGTGCGGCCGCAGCGATCTATCGCACCGCCGCCGTGCGGGACGTGGGAGGCTTCGACGACAACTTCTTCTGTTATGTCGAGGACGTCGATCTCGGCTTCCGGCTCAGGCTCGCAGGGCACGTCGCTCGGAGCGTGCCTGACGCGGTGGTGCGGCATGTCGGTGGTGGCAGCGGCCGCGACGGCGGCCGCGCGGCCAGTTTTTTCGGCCACCGGAATCTCGTCTGGTCGTACGTGAAAAACATGCCGGCCATGCTGTTGATCGTGTTTTTGCCCCTCCATCTGGTGGAGACTATTCTGGCAGGTGCGGTGCTCGCAGCCCGCGGGCACGGCGCCGCCTTCGTGCGGGCCAAGTGGGAGGCGCTCCGCGGGCTCCCAACCGCCTGCCGGCAGCGGGCGGGGATCCAGGCGCGGCGGAGAGCCTCGACGGCGGCAATCTGGCGGGCGCTCGACAAGAGCCTGTTCACACGCGGGTAGCGGGGCGGCGATGTCACACGAGCAGGTCGAACGGCTACCGGTGTCGGTGGTGGTCGTCAACTTCAATGCGGGAGCGTTGCTCGGCGACTGCCTGACGGCCGCCCTGGCCGCAGCCCGGCACGTCGTGCTCATCGACAATGCCTCCGAGTCCGGCCCGCTCGACGAGGTGCTCGGCCGGTTCACCGCCGAACCACGGCTCGAGGTCGTGCGGTCGCCGGTCAACCGCGGGTTTGCGGCGGGCTGCAACCTCGGCATGGCCCTGGCCCGCGAGCCGATCCTGCTATTTCTCAATCCCGACTGCATCCTCAACCCAGGCGCGCTGGCGGCGCTGGTGGCGGCGCTTCGGTCGGCGGCCGGCGTCGGGATGGTGGGGGGCCTGCTGACCGACGAACGCGGCCGAGAGCAGGGCGGATCGCGGCGGGCGGTGCCGACACCCTGGCGGTCGCTCGTCCGCTGCTTCGGCCTCACGCGATTCGCCGACCGCTGGCCGCGGCTGTTTTCCGACTTCGACCTGCACCGGCGGCCGCTTCCCACCGCGGCGATCGACGTCGAGGCCGTGTCGGGAGCCTGCACGATGGTGAAGCGGGAGGTGCTCGCCGAGATCGGCCCGTGGGACGAGGGCTTCTTCCTGCACTGCGAGGATCTCGACCTCTGCATGCGGTTTCGCAAGCGGGGCTGGCGGATCCTGTTCGTGCCCTCCGCGCGGGCCATCCACCACCGCGGAATGTGCGGCCGGTCGCGGCCCGTGCTCGTGGAGTGGCACAAGCACCAGGGGATGATCCGCTTCTACCGGAAGCACTTCCGCCACCAGTATCCGTGGGGGCTGATGGGGCTGGTGACCGTGGGCGTGTGGCTGCGGTTTGCAGCCCTTGCTGCTCGGATCACGATGGCGCGGATTCACCGGTCCGCCGTTGCCTGGATCGATTGGCTCGCGCATCCCCGCTCGGTCGCCAAGCCCGCAGCCACTCCTTCCTCATCGCCCTAGGGGCTCGCCCGGTATGCCAGCCTCCTCCACTCCCCATGACCGAATCGTCGGCGTGCTCGGCGCGACGAGTCTGGTTGGGCGACCGCTGCTGGATGCCCTGGTGGCGGCCAGCTGGCGGATCGTGGCCTGCTCTCGGGGGGCTCCAGCCGTCGCCGCCGCACCCGCTCCGGGAATCAGTTGGCTTCGGCCCGGCGATCCGACCGCACTCGACGCCGGGGCCATCCGCCGCTGGATCACGCTCTGCCCGCTGTGGGTGGTGCCGGACCACTTCGCCTGGCTCGAGTCCCTTGGGATCCGGTCGCTGGTGGCGCTGTCATCGACGAGCCTGATCACGAAGCGGGCGTCGAGCGATCCCGTGGAACGGGCCGTGGCGGCGCGGCTGGTGGCCGCGGAATCGAGCGTTGCTCAGTGGGCCGCGGACCGTGGCGTGGACGTATGCGTGCTCCGCCCCACGATGATCTACGACGGCGTGACGGACGGAAACATCGCCAGGATCGCGGCCTTCGTCAGCCGCCGCGGCTGGTTTCCAGTGGCTGGTCCCGCCCGCGGCCTGCGGCGGCCGGTGCATGCCGGTGACGTCGCTGCGGCCTGCGTCTCCGCGGTCGAGCGAATGCCGCTGGCGAGCCCGACCTACACGCTCTCGGGCCGCGACCCACTGCCGTTTTCTGACCTCGTCGCCGCGGTGTTTGGGGCCTCTGGCTTGCCACCCCGAATCGTGCACGTGCCCAGGCCCTTGGTCGCGGTGCTGCTTCCGCTGGCCCGCCGGCTGGGGATCGCCGCCGGGGCGACCTCCGGCATGGCCGCGCGGATGAACGACGATCTGGACTTCAGCCATGCGGCCGCCACGGCCGATCTGGGCTTCCGACCGCGGCCCTTCATGCCCCGGTCGCCGCTCATCCCCACCGCACACGATACCGGTCTGGCATGAGACCCGACACGCCACCGCGTGGCCCGATCCGCGACCGACTCGCGGTGATTCCGGCTGTGCTCCTCATGCTCCTGCTCGTCGGCCTCGGCGTGGTCGTCGATCCCGCGGCCTACGACGTCTCCCAACTGCCGCGGCTGCTCGTGCTATCGGCCATGCTGCTGGTGGCGGTGCCGCTCGCCCTCGCCGTGCCCGCGGTCGCGAAGCAGCTCGACACGTCGGTCCTCCGTGAGCCGCTGCTGCTCGCGGCGACGGCGTACCTTGCCAGCTGCGTTGGATCGCTCGCCGTCGCCGTCAACGTCACGGCCGGATTCACCGACGTGTTCCGCACGCTCGCGGCGTTCCTCGTGCTCGCGATGGCCTGCCTTGTGCTGCCACTGGATCGTGACTGGCGAAACACCGTGGTGAAATCGTTCGTGATCGCAGCGGCCGTCCACGCGGCCATCGGCATCCAGGAGATGCTTTCGATGCTGGGCCCCGGCCTCCACGGCCGGCGGGCCATGGAGGTGGTGACGGGCAGGATGTCGAACGTCAATCTCCATGCGGGTCTTCTCGCCATGCTGCTGCCCTGGGCTGTGGCGGGCACGACCCTCCCGGGCCGCGGCTGGCGGTGGTTTTCCGCAGCGACCGTTGCCGCAACCACGCTCATGCTGGTGCTGCTCCAGTCGCGGTCGGCCTGGCTCGCGACTGCGGTGGCAGCGGCCGTGGCACTCCTCACGGCGATCGTCGGGTACGGCCGACTCGGGCTGCCACGGGGTATCCGCCGTGGCAGCACGGCCATGCTGATGGGGGGCGTTGCCATCGTCCTCGGCGGCGGCGTGCTCACGGCCACCGACACGCCGCTCGGCGAGTTCCTGCGGACCACGTTCGTCCGCCGACCGCACCAGGCCCTTGGGCCAACCGACGGCGGCCGCACCATGATCTGGGGCATCACCACGCGGATGATCGGCGATCATCCGCTCACCGGCGTCGGTGCCGGCAACTTCACGGTGCGGCTCCACGAGTATTACGGCGGTGGCGACCTCGACTTCTCGAATCTCTCGAGCGACAACTGGATCGAGCCCCACGACGACTTCCTCTGGGTGTTCGCCGAGAAGGGGCTGCCAGGGATCCTCGCGTTCGTGGCGATCTTCGCGGCCGCGCTGCTCGCGATTCGCACGGTGATCCGCACGGGCTCCGCCGCGGAGGCCAGGATCGCTCTCGTCTGCCTGGCGGCCCTCGTCGCCTACCTCGTCTTCTCGACCCTCGATTTTCCGCTCGACCGCGTCACGTTCCAGGTGCATCTCGCGATCCTGCTGGCGGTGATCGCGCTTGGGAAGCACGAGGTCGCACCACGGTCGCGCGAGCCGGTCCCGCTGCCGGCATGGCTCGTCGTGCCGCCGGTCGCGGCAGGGCTCGTCTTCGGCATCGCCTACGCGGCGGCCGCCCTCGATCAGGAGCGGGAGGTGATCGCGGCCCGGCGGGCGGCCCGGATGAGCGACTGGCCGGCGATGCTCGCCGCCGCCGAGCGGGCGACGACGCCCTGGAAGACGCTCGACCCGCTGGCGACGCCAATCGCGTTCCTGGAGGGCATGGCCCGGCGGCACCTCGGCGACCGCGACGCCGCCACCGCCTGCCTGGAGCGGGCTCTCGCCGCGAACCCCAACCGGATGTACGTCGTGAACAACCTCGCCGCCCTCTACGCCGAGGCCGGCCGGTTCGACGAGGCGATCCCGCTGTTTGCCCTCGCCGCCGATCGCTATCCCGATCGGATCGAGCCCCGGCATAACCTGGCCGGCTGTCTGGTCGACGCGGGCCGCTTGGCCGAGGCGGTGGCGGTGATCGAGGACATTCCCGAGGAGCTCCGCCCCGAGCCGATGCGGGAGATGCTCGAGTATGCCCGCAGGCGCATGGCCGACGAATCACCAGCCGGTCCCGCGCCGTGAACGGGTGCGCGCAGAGGACTTCAGGCCTTCGAGCGCATTCGACTTACGTGGTTCGCCGGCTCGGGGGCGGCAAAAGTCTCGTCGCCGGGCGAGGATACGCCCAAGGCTCCTCGAGCGTTCGCCGACCCCCTTCGCCTACCCGTCCTCGCTGACGTAGACGACGCTACACATACCTTGAATGCGCTTCAGAGCTGCGTCGGATTCGGCGCGTCGCCGTAGACCACCTTCGGGTCGAAGGCTTTCTCGGGTTCGAGGAACTCGAGCGCCGTGCCCGCGGCCCGCTCGGCCCCGCAGGGCACCTTGCGATAGAAGCAGGAGCGGTAGCCGACGTGGCAGCTGGCACCTCCGGCGATCTCGACGCGGAGCCAGACGCAGTCCTGGTCGTCGTCGATCCTCATCTCCACGACCGTCTGGACGAGGCCGCTGGTGGCCCCCTTGTGCCAGAGCTGCTGCCGGCTGCGGCTCCAATAGTGGGCCTCGCCCGTCTCGATCGTCCGGGAAAGCGCCTCGCGGTTCATCACCGCCACCATCAAGACCTCGCCGCTGTGAAAATCGGTGGTCACGCAGGGAATCAGGCCGGCGGCGTCGAACTTCGGGGCCAGGTCGTGCCCCTCCTCAACCTGCTCGACGGTGACGCGGTTTCCGAACAGGTTCTCCGGCGCGTTCGACACGACGCTGCTCCTCGCGGAAGGATCGATTCGGCTGCTACTATACCACCCTCGTTTCCGCCCTCGACGGCCTGCGCCGGCCGCAGCAGGGGCGGAGGCCATTTCGCACGGGAGTCTCCATCATGCCAACGGTCACCCTTCGGCTCATCGCCCTGTCCATGGCCGGTCTGACCCTGTTCACCGCCGGCCTGACAGCGGTTGCTCCATCAGCCTCCGCGACCGACTGGCCTACATTCAGAGGCGCCGGCCGCACCGCCGTCGCCCCCGACACCGACCTGCTCGAGTCGTGGCCAGCCGACGGACCTCCGCTGGTCTGGGAGACAACCGGCGCCGGCCGCGGCTACGCCAGCCTCGCGATCGCGGGCACCCGGATCTACACCCTGGGCGACGGCCTCTCCACCGCCGCCGACAAGGACGAATACCTCTCCTGCTTCGACCGAGCCACCGGCCGGCAGCTCTGGAAGACGAAGACGGGTGAGCCGTGGAACGATGGCAAGGAATCGTGGCAGAGTTCCCGCAGCACGCCCACGGTCGATGGCGACATGGTCTACGTGATCACTCCCTACGGCCGGCTCGTCGCCTGCCAGACCGCCGACGGTGCCGAGGTCTTCAGCGTCGATCTCAAGGCCCGCTTCGGCGGTAAAAAGGGAGACGCCTGGGGCTACAGCGAGTCGGTGCTCGTGGATGGCGATCGACTCGTCTGCACGCCTGGCGGTGAGCAGGCGGCGGTGGTGGCCCTCGACAAGACGTCCGGCGCCGACGTCTGGACCTGCCCCATGGACGACCTGCGTGGCGCTGGCCACTCGTCGATCGTGGTCTCGGAGGTGAACGGACGGCGGATCTACGTCCAGACCACGGCCAGCGGGCCGATCGGTGTCGATGCCGCCACGGGCATGCTGCTGTGGCGCTATCCCATCGAGCAGACGGTGGCCGTGATCCCCACACCGATCATCAGGGACGACCTCGTCTTCTTCTCGGCGGGCTACCGGCGGGGCGGGGCCCTGCTCCGCCAGGTGCCGCAGGCCGACGGAAGCGTGAAGGTCGAGGAGATCTACGGCCTCAACACCGACCTGGCCAACAAGCACGGGGGCATCGTGCTCGTGGGTGATCACCTCTACGGCGATTCCGACGACAAGGGAATCCCGTTCTGCGCCGATCTGCTGACGGGCACGATCGCCTGGAAGCAGCGGGGCAGCGGCAAGAACTCGGCGAACGTGATGGCCGCCGACGGCCATGTCTACATCCGCTATTCCGACGGCACGGTGTCGCTGGTGAAGGCCGACCCGGCCGGCTACCAGGAGGTGAGCAGCTTCCAGGTGCCCGGCAGCGGCGACCGGCCGAGCTGGGCCCACATGGTGATCCTCGACGGCCTGCTTTATCTTCGCGAGGGCGACGCGATCCTCTGCTACGACGTGCGGGCGAGATAGCCCGACCACCATCAAACAGCCGCCGGCCACCCGCGTGGCGGGCGACCGGCGGCCGAAAGGTCGTCGGGCAAGGGCATCAGTCGCCGCAGTCGGCGACGCTCCGGTAGACAAGCCCGCCCACGATGCCGCCCACGATCGGCGCCACCCAGAACAGCCAGAGCTGCTGGATCGCCCAGCCGCCGACGAATACGGCCGTGGCCGTGCTCCGCGCCGGGTTCACGCTGGTGTTGGTGACGGGGATGCTCACGAGGTGAATGAGCGTCAGGCAGAGGCCGATCGCGATCGGGGCGATCACGCTGCCGGCCTTCTTGTCAGTCGCGCCGTGGATCACGAACAGGAACACGGCCGTGAGCACTGCCTCGATGATGAAGCAGCTCTGCCAGGTGTAGCCGCCGCCGCCAAGCGCGGCAGCGGGCGAGTGGTCGCCGTAGCCGTTGGAGGCGAAGCCGCCGGCCACCGCATCGAACCCGGGAAGCCCCTGCGCGACGAGGTAGAGAATGCCGGCTCCGGCGATGCCCCCGATGACCTGGGCAACCCAGTAGGGGATCAGGTCCTTGGCCGGCACGCGGCCGCTGGCCACGAGGCCGGCGGTGACCGCGGGATTCAGATGGCAGCCCGAGATGTGGCCGATCGCCGTGGCCATCGTGAGTACTGTGAGGCCGAAGGCGAGCGACACGCCGACGAAGCCGATGCCGAGGTCTGGATAGGCCGCGGCGAGCACGGCACTGCCGCAGCCCCCGAGCACGAGCCAGAAGGTGCCGATCGCCTCGGCGAGAA
>Ga0164294_10002732_pt1 | contig 15760 bp, 14 predicted proteins | sample GEODES005metaG_FD_111479 | JGI IMG/M metagenome (GOLD analysis project Ga0164294, IMG submission 111479) | Oligotrophic lake water microbial communities from Sparkling Lake, Wisconsin, USA - GEODES005 metaG | ecosystem: Environmental > Aquatic > Freshwater > Lake | place: USA: Sparkling Lake...
CGTGGTTTTGGGCGCTTGCCATATTCCATGGAGTATTCACCGTTTTGATCATCCAAAAACGACACTCTGAAGTCTTTAGCCATTCAAGTGACAATGGATTCATTTTCAGATCCTTCCAAAAAGAGCTCCAATATAAACAGTGGAATACAAGGCTTTGGCTAATGATGAAGAAAGTGATAATTTTCAGAAAAAGTTTCTTGGCAATGGCACGGCTAATGCTTTAGAATTAAATCTAGATGGTAAGTCTCCCGGGCCGACCACCTAAAACATCAACAAACCTAAATCGACCACATGAAATTGAAAAGCATGACCTCCGTGATCACTAAGTCAGCACTCGTTCTGGCAGCTTGCGCTAGCTTGAACGCCTTCGCTGGCACCTCCGCTCCTGCAAAGGGCGTTACCCCAACAGTCGAAGAGGGCGGTGCTCTCTTTGATACCCTGGGTGCAACTCTCGAAGTGGGCTATGACACTCGTTACTACTTCCGCGGCCTCTGGTTCGCAGACAACACCACATGGGCAGGCGCTAGCCTGAGCGTGCCTCTCACTGAGAAGCTCTCCCTTGGTTTCGGTGCACTCTACACCAGCACTGTTGACACACTTGTAAACACTGCTGCCGGTGAAGAAACTCTCGACTATTCCGAGCTCGATCTCTCCGCATCTCTGACCTATGACGCTGGTTTTGCTAAACTGGGTCTCGTTTACACTCACTATGAGTTCTTCGATACCTTCTCTGGCACCACCAATCCTTCCGGTGCTTTCGGCGCAGGTGAATTGGGCGTTGGTGGCGTAGAAGAAGTTGGTGCAACCATCGCTACTTCCGTCGGTCCAGTGAACCTCTATGGTGGTTTCTACTATGACTTCACCATCGGTGCTTCCTATGCTGAAATCGGTGCAGACGCTCCAATCGCGATCAATAGCTGGTTGAGCCTCGTTCCAGCTGTCAAGGCTGGCTACGGCTTCACCAACTATTACACCATCCCTGGTGGTCGCCAGAGCGGTTTGACCCACGTCATTCCTTCCTTGTCCGCTCCAATCAAGCTGACCAAGACTGCAACTCTGACTCCATACGTTGCTTACAACATCTCCCTCGACACTCGCCACCTGAACAACACTCAGGACAGCGAATTCTTCGGCGGTGTGAAGCTTGGCGTAAGCTTCTAATTCGTCGGGGTCTCAGTTGACTCCTTCTTTTAAACTCCCGATCAGTGCTCCTGATCGGGAGTTTTTGTTTTGATTCGTCTATTAAGACTATAAGCTACGCTAATGATTCATGGCTGACGTATCGCCCATTCCCATAGTAAGTGATCCCTTGGCCTCTGCTTTTATTCAGTTTATGGAGGTGGAGCGTCGTTCGTCACCGCGCACTTTAGATCTCTATGACCATGCTTTGTCCGAGTTCAGGCATCGGCATTTCGGCTTCACAACCTGGCAGGCGCTGACCTCGGATGATTTTCGCAAGTATCTGTTTGAAATGATGAAACGCGAGCTGGAGCGCTCGACCATTCGCCTGCATTTTGCGGCACTACGCTCCTTTTTTAAATGGCTGACCCGCCGTCAGGGTTGGACCACGAATCCGCTGCTCGATGTGCAGTTACCCAAGCAGGAAAAGAAGCTGCCGGTCGTCCTGACCTTAACTCAGGTCTTAGAGATGCTGGCGCTGCCATTAGCGCTACCGAAAAGCCCGAGATCACCCGAATGGGGGCCTGAACGTGACACGGCGATTCTGGAACTCTTTTATTCGACCGGCATGAGACTTGCGGAGCTGGCCTCCATCAATGTCGAGGATGTGGATGCCTATAGCGACACGGTGCGCGTCATTGGGAAGGGCCGTAAAGAACGCCTGCTACCCGTAGGATCACACGCCATGTTGGCGATCCAGCGCTATCGCCAAAAGACAGGCATCCAGAACGGTCCGCTTTTTTTGAGCAAGCTGCGAACGCGCATTACGACTCAAGCTCTGGCAGATGTGGTAGACAAGTATTGGAAGGCTAGCGGGATGCCGATCCATGTGACGCCTCACAAATTGCGCCACAGCTTTGCCACTCATCTACTGAACAATGGAGCGGATTTACGTAGCGTTCAGGAACTTCTGGGTCATGCCAGCCTCAGCACGACACAGATCTACACCCATGTCTCGACCCAGAGGATGAAAGAAGTCTATGAGGCTGCTCATCCAAGGGCTAAGTCCAACCACTGAAGCTAAGAGTGTTTATTTTCGGAGGGCTTTTCTAAGCACAGGCTCAAAGATATCGGCCTGCCGCATGAATCCAAGGTCACTCGCGTGGGAGGCATCGGTGGCACCTTCAGTATCGTCGCCATAAAGGTGATCTCCTGGGATGTAGGACAGATTCTTTACGCCTTCTTTGAGCAGAGTTTCATAGGCTGCCTTGAGCGCGGCATGGTTATCGGTGTGATGCTTCTGTCTTGCTGGGATGATCCAGTCATTGGTATTGCGTCGATCCTCGACAAGAATGATCGGCGTTTCCGGTTTAGCGGCACGCAGTTGTTTCACTAAGGGCACACATTTGGCCGTGACGTCCGCAGGACCCATGTTGGGTAAACAGTCGATGACATAACAGGCGGCATCTAGCTGCACCAAATAATCACCGACAGCTTGATCCATGCGGCCATTGCCAGAGAAGCCTAAATTCACCACAGGCATGTCTAACCGACGACCCAGAATGCCCGTGTGAACCATGCCTGGGCGGCTGGCGCAGGCGCCATGAGTAATGCTAGTGCCGTAAAAAACGATGGGCTGTTCCCGCGGTGCCAGTCCTTCAAACTGACTGCCTTTGGCCACGCCAATGCTCAGGGACTCGATCCCATTATAAAGCGGCAAATACGCCGCGTATTCTCGTGAGCCAGGTGCTAGGCCTTTAATGATCTCCGCCTTTACTTCCTGCGTAGCTGGCTTGGTGACCATCACCCACTTCCATTTGCCGTCAGTATCCCGGGCATAGAGATCGACACCGCTGACACCTGTCGCTGGCATGTGGGGTTGACCGAGTCGGTCTTTGCTCAGCTTATAATGCACACTGATGGCGGTAGCATCTGTCCTGAAACGGACCATCATGCCTGAGCTATCACGGCTGAGGCCCCAAACGGCAGGTGTCACCTTTCCCTCCGCACTGGCAGGCAGACGATCAAACCAGCGTTTCCTTTCTTGGTCTGGCAGGATGCGGCCCTCGACACCCCACTTTGTCACATCATGCCACTCCAAGTTTACAGCGGCCTCTTTATTGACTCCCATGGCCGGATCGAGCTTTGACACATCGGGGGCTTTTTGTGCCACGGCACAGGTAGTGAGGGCGATGAAAAGAAAGATCGTTCTGTGAATAGTCATGGTCATGGATTGATTCTGTGGAGAATCAAAGACGATGAAAAGCGGCCAACTATTTCATCTCATCCCACAACGGCGGAATAAGCAGCACAAAGCGTCCCAGGCAAAAGTACGCGAACGGGATTACCCTCTTTGCTGGCCAAGCCTGCGGCCAAAACAAGCTGCCAGGCACCAGCAGCCCCCATACCCTCACCAAGAACTATACGTGGTTGCAGGCGCTTTATCCGGTCTTCCTCGCATTCAGTCCGCATGTTGATTTCTGCGGTATCCAGGATGGTAATACCTGTTTCAGCCCCTATCCTGTGTGGATTTTTGGCTAGTTCACGTAATTGTTTGGAGCGCTCTGATTCATGATGAAAAGCATGTGCTGGTGTGTGGTCGAGCTGTAAACCATCTCCTTTGAGGGACAGCACGAGTGCTCCGGCACCCTCGGCGGCTTTTAAATCTGGATGATAATAGGATACAGCCTCTGCCGCTACCCAGTCACACTCTTCGGCACCGATGACGAGTACATGATCCACGAGATCTTGCAGTAGCCAAGTATGAGCGATGGATAGCGCCTCGATGATGGCGCTGGATTCGCCAATTAGCGTTGTGGCTGGACCATCAACACCTAAAAATGCGGCAACATGGGAGGCTGGCGCATTGTAAACCGTCTCTGGGAAAATCAGCGGACTGGCCAGCGCAGGGGTCTCGATGACTTCATGATAAAATTTGCCACTGAACTGAACGCAGCCATTGAACATGCACTGGACGATGCCGAGCCTGCCCGCGCCTTGGGCATTGGGAAATCCAGCTTGCTCTAGAGCTTCAAGTGAGGCAGCCAGAGAAAACTTCGTGATCGGGCTGGCACGGCGCAGACGTGGGAATTTGGGCAGGCGATCTAGAGGCACTGGTGGCACCTGGTGGACCTGACAGGACCATTCGCGACTAAAATAACTGCGTTCAGACTCAGTCGCAGGCAACTCCTGTCGTGTGGTCACGGCTGTGACCAGAGCCTCTGCACCCCATCCTGCAGGGGAGACGGCACCTACTCCGTGAATGCGCAACGTGCCTGAACGGTAAATCGCAGATGTCTTATCAGAAACCGCGTCATTATGTTTCAGAATCAGGGTCGCATTCGTGCCGCCAAAGCCAAAACTGTTGGTGAGTGCGACCCTGACAGGTGCCTCACGGAACTCGCGCACAAGATCAAAGCACACCGCCGAATCTGTCTCCCTTACATTGAGATTGGCTGGCATCCATTGACCACGTAGCGCCATCGCGCAGATGACAGCTTCTACCGCACCCGCGCCACCCAGTAGATGTCCCATGGCAGACTTCGTCGAGCTGACGGCGATTTGCGCGGCAGCCTCTCCTGCCCAGTCACGAATAGCACTAGCCTCAGCCACATCATTGTAAGGCGTGCCGGTCCCATGAGAGTTGATGTAGTGAATCTCATGGGGGAAGATGCCGGCCATTTGGCAGGCTCCGCTCATGGTGCGGATGGCGGCTTTTCCTTCAGGATCTGGCTGAGTGAGATGATGCAGATCCGTGGCTGTGGCGTATCCCGCTGCCTGACAGACAGCCTCAGCGCCACGTTCGGCCGCAGCTTCTTCGCTTTCCAGCAGTACGACCGCTGCGCCTTCACCGAGAGCCAACCCATCACGCGCGGCATCAAAGGGACGCGGAATACCGCTGGGAGCCAAGGCCCGCAGGGTATCGAACCCCGAAAAAACCAGCTCTGCAATCGCATCATAGCCACCTGCTAAAACACGCCTGGCTTTGCCGGTTTGAATCATCGCCATGGCATCGCCGATAGCGTTAGCGCCGCTGGCGCAGGCATTGGAGACGATGATCATCGGCCCATGCCAGTCATATTCAATGGCAATGGCATTGAGCTGCTTATGGGGCTGGTAATACTCAATGCGTGCCAGCTGGCCAGGCTGCCTTGATGGACTGCTGCGTGCGTGGCGGAAGTAATCTTGGCCAATGCTCATCGCTCCTGCTGAGGTGCCGATGATGATCGCGTCAATGCCTTGCATTCCAGGCATTTTGGCCATGGCTAAAGCCTCGCGGATCGCAAGAAGCAGCATCTTGGTTCCCCGGTCGATCAGCCCGTGGTGGTGGCTTGGTAATTTGGAAAAAAGACGCTCTTCTGGCAGGTCCACCTGGCAGGCCGTTTTAGCAAAGCGCTGGCTGACATCAAATTTCGTGACAGACGTGACGTTCATCCGATTGGCACGAAAAGAAGCCTCATTGGCCTGCCAATCCAATCCTAGTGGCGAGACAATGCCTGCCCCAGTGATGAAGATGCGTTTTGAAGATTCGGTTGCCACAAGCTGATTCATTTAAAACGACGGATGCGGCTTCATGGATTCCTGCGCTTGAACACTCTGCTTGGACTTGCCACTATCATATCGCGTGTCTCTTGGTTTAACGGAGCGCAGCAATGAGTGCAAATGTTTGGTGAACGCTGGCAGCAAATCCTCAAGACACAGGGTGATGAAATCGCCCTGTGGCACTCTGCCGAAGCTGTCACCTACCGTGAGTTAGAAAGGCTTGCTTGCCATCTGGCCCCGCAGATCTGTCCTCAGCTAGGCTGCTTCTATCTGGCTCAGGGAGATGGCTTGCAAATAATCACGGCTCTGCTGGCTGGGTTCCTCACCGAACTGCCGGTGCAAGTGGTGGAAAAAGATCGCCAGCGCCGCATTCCGGTCAGCCGCCCACCCGCAGGCACGGCGCTGATCAAACAAACGGTCGGTAGCTCTGGGGTTCGACGCTGTCAGTTCTTCAGCTTTGCGCAAATTGCCGCAGATGTGGACCGATTGCATTCGGCACTGGGATTGGCTGCTTGTGATGCAGCCCTGGCACCTCTGAGTGTTGCGCATTCCTTTGGTCTCACGACCACGGTTTTGCAGACGCTGCTGCATGGCCTGCCGACCCACTGGCTGCCAACTCCTTTTCCTGCAGGCATGAATGAGGCGCTGGTAGATAAGGAGTGTGCTTTTCTTCCTGGCGTCCCCGCGATGTGGAAGGCTTGGCTCATCGCAGGTCTTGATCTCAGGAACGTGCAATTGGCCGTTTCAGCAGGGTCCATGCTCACGCTTGAGCTAGAATCCCGCCTGCGAGAATCCTCAGGCATGAAGCTTCATAATCTCTACGGCACCAGCGAATGCGGAGCGATTAGCTATGATTCAACGTCTTCACCACGCAGCCTAGTCTCTGATTTAGGGACACTTCTGCCAGGTGTTAGCGCTCAGTTCAGCGCCGAGAACCGCCTTCTTGTTCAGAGCAACGCAGTAGGGCTTGGCTATGATGAAAATTTGTCAGGCGAGCTTTTTTGTCCCCCCGACCATCTTACCTCAGATGTGATTAGTCTCGATGGCGACCGACTGCATTATGAGCGCTGTCTTGGCAAAGGAATCAATGTCGCCAGCCGGAAGCTCAGCCCTGGCGAAATTGCCGCCAAGATCAGTCAAAGTATGGGTGGACTCAGAGCTAGGGTCTCTGGGGCCCCGAGTCGAGATCCTGAGCGCGTGCAAGACATTGTTTGCCATCTCATCCTGCCACCAGAAGAATTAACGCAGGAATTTAAAGCCAACATCTGCGCCGCACTGGCCCCATGGGAAGTGCCTCGGCGCTGGACTACCCTTCCGGCTGACACAGCGTCAGTCTAATCGGGCACCAATCTTCAGGAGATGACCGCGCAGAAAATCAGCGGCTAAGAGGCGCTTTCCACCTTCAGTTTGCACCTCATCTAGGCGGAGGAGTCCCTGACCACAATTGACGATCAGGCCCGCTTTGGGGTCGATCGAAACGATGGTTCCGGGCAAGGGGCAGGCGTCTGCACCTTCGATGAATGTGGCCCGATGCACTTTCAGCGCTTTGCCATCTGGCAAGCCACAGCTGGTGCCGGGCCAGGGATTGTAGGCGGAAATCAGGCGCTCTAGCTCGGTGGCGGGGCGGGACCAGTCCAGGCGGCCATCTTCGCGCTTTAGCTTTCCGCAATGACTGGATAAGGCATGATCCTGAGGCTGGCGTGGTGGGTTCCCTGCCTTGATGAGATCCAGCGCCTTCTCCAGGCTGGCGGGCGCCGCCATGGCCAATTTGTCATGCAGGATGCCACCAGTGTCTGAAGCGAGAATGGGCAGCGTATCCATCAGCAAGACATCGCCTGTATCCAGTCCCTCATCCATGAACATAATTGTCACACCCGTCTCGGTGTCCCCTGAACGGATCGCCGCCTGAATTGGAGACGCTCCGCGATACTTCGGCAGCAGTGATGCATGAATATTTAGGCAAGCCAGACGCGGCACATCCAGCACACTGCGGGGTAAAATTTGGCCATAAGCTACGACGACCGCGATATCAGCCTCAAAGGCTTTGAGTTCATCGACGATGGTTCGAATCTTTGGCGGTTGCAACACCGTGAGACCTGCGGCTTGAGCGCGAACTTTGACTTCAGGTGGCGTCAGAACCAGTTTACGGCCTGCTGGTTTATCCGGCTGAGTGATCACGGCCACGACCTCATGTTTAGGCGTGTTTAGCAGCCACTCCAAGGAAGGAAGGCCAATGTCACCTGTGCCAATGAAAAGAAGACGCATGGGAGTCAATGAGGGCAAGCGCGGCATGAGGCAGACGCGACTTCATGCCTTTATTAGATCTTCAACTTTTCAAGATCGTGCCAGGCTTCCAGCGTCATAATACTACCTAAAATATCGTAGAGCACCTTAGCCGGCGGTTGACTGGCATCGATGTCCACAATGCGATCCCCTGAATAGTAGTCGAGAATGGGTTTGGTCTCTGCTTCGTAGGTTGCAAAGCGCTGCTGAATCACGGCTTCACTGGCATCATCAAATCGATTATCCTTCAGCGCGCGCTTCCGCAGGCGCCGAGCCAGTTCCGTGCGGTCTGGGCAGCTTAAATGAAAAACCTTCAGCACCTCGATGTCCTTCTCCATGTATTTCGCCTGTTCGACATTTCTCGGGATACCATCAAGCACCAGGAAGTCGATCTCGGGCTTGAAGACATGGCCATCCGCGCGCTGCTTGATGTTGGCACGCCATAACTGGACCGTCAGATCATCGGGCACTAACTCGCCACGACTCGAGAACTCAACAAATTGTTGTCCTAAAGCAGTGCGTGTATCCAGTGATCGAAAGACATCACCACAAGCCAGATGATGAAAGCGTGGAATAGATCCTAGCACCTTGCCTTGAGTGCCTTTGCCGCTGCCAGGAGCACCAAGGATCAAGAAAGTACGAAAGCGTGGAAAATCAGACATAAAGAAAAAGTCATAGCACGTCACCGAGCCTAGGCCAGAAGTAAAACAGCCTCACGGACGGTCTCTAAAGTTAAGAGCGCCAGGTCACCTTCGGGCGCTTGCAAGATCTGAACCGTCGGCTGAGGCGGTGCCCAAGTGGCAGGATCAGTCGGACCAAAAAGAAGAAGACACGGTACCCCACAGGCTGAGGCTAAGTGAGAAATACCACTGTCATGCCCTAAAAATAAATCACAACTACCAAGACGAGAAGCCAACTCGACCAATGGCAGCGAATGCCAACGCTCAGTCGTTGGATGAATTTTAGCCAAGCTAACCGTGCCACGCGCTTCTTCTGCCTCACCGGTAATGCACACTAACTGAGTGTCGGGTTGTCTGTCTTTGAGATTTCGAATGAGTTGGCTCCAATGATCCATAGGCCAGTTCTTGGATTCCGATCCACTGCCGAGATGGATGGCGATTTTGGACGCCTTAATGCCTACTGGGAAAATGGGCAAACGCCACTGGGGCTCTTCTAAAAACAAGGCCAACTTTTGCAAAGGGCGCGCCAACTGCTCCGTGGCATGACCCGCCCCATGCATCACCTTTTGTGGCATATCGATGAGCGCTTTGACTCCAAGCCGTTCGAGATTTCCGCGTAAAACCTCATCAGGATCATAGAGGTAGCTAACAATCAAATGGAAGCTGGTAAAGTAAGCGGCTAGCTCTGGATCTATTGTTGCTCCTCGCGCAAACAGCCTGGCCATGCGTGAATCACTCAGTGATCTCGTCTTGTCGGCTAGGCCGGCTGAGATCGCTAGTTCAGCAATTCCTGGGTAGCCAAGGACTTCAAGATGGCAGGCGGCTAAATTTTCCCTCAGCAACCGAATCGCAGGGAGCGTCAGAATGAAGTCGCCAATGGCACCACCACGAATGACCAGAACACGCGGTTGAGTTTGACTCATGACAAACGCCTAATTTGGCTAGTAAGTCAGAATCGCTAGAACCAGAAGTGCCAGTCCATAGCCGATACCGCTGGAAACCGCCAGATTCCAGCGACCCTCCTTGGCTAGCAGCCATGTAATCCCGTCACGCATCAAGTAGGGCATGCCCACAAAAAACATGCCCGAGATGATCCATGCGTAGGCTAAGAGAGGTAGCAGCAAACGTGTCATTTGCGGCTGAAGAAAAGCCGAGGCCAAAACGGGTCCAGCGACCAGCAGCATTAAACTACCTAGCGCACGCACCGAAAGGAACTCCTTCACATAAGTCAGCACCAGAAAATAGCCAATCGGCACCAAGGTCAAAAACCACTTCCGCAGAAAGAAAAACTCACCCATATCCATGTTGGCCAGCACCATCATAGCCCAAGCAAAGTCGATGGTTAGAATCAGTGCACCCCAACCATAATGACGTGGGAAAGTCCGCAGAAACGTTTTGGTTTTGTCACCATTCTTCAAAGCCCAAAGGTGTGCTCCTAGCAAAGCCACTCCCAAAAGGATGCCAACAGGCTTCATCGGCAAACCACCCGTTGGAGCTAGGTGGTAAAGGTAATCGTGGAGATCTTTAAACATGCGTTTGGGGACAAATGAGCCACTAGATTGGCGCAGAGCCCCTTCTTGCGCAAGCTCACGTTCGTTGGCGATTTGCCTGACTTGATTCTTCCGTCAAACAACCCAACGATCTTGCGATTTTGAAATTCAGCCGTTCATGAATCCACTCGGAGCATGAATTCGTCGTAATTCTTGCGTTGTTGGGACCACCAATTGGCAGCAGTCGAGGTGTTGGTGAATTGAGGGACTGCACCGCCGCCGGGAACTAACCAAGCTTGGACTTCTTTGAGAATGCGGGCGCTGCGGGCGGGTTCGGAGGTTTTGAGCATTTGATGGATCATGGCTTCAAACAGGGCGCGTCCGGGTTGACGGCCCATTTCACTGAAGACCTCCTCCATGACCTGTGGGCTACCTTTGGCCAAGGCCTCGCCATACACGAGTGCGCGATTCTCCTGAGGATGAGGAGCGAGAAGACTCCAGGTCATTTCACGTATGTCCGACTGGTCATTGATGGACGAGGCTCGATACACTTCGCAGGCCTCAAGCGGTGTCAGCGAGGCCGAATATTCCACGGCTATGACTCGCAGTTTGACATCGGGATCGCGCAGGGCATCGACCAGCATGGCCGGATTCCGAGCATGACCCAGGGCCATAAAGCGGCTCATAAGATCTGCGCGTTCATCTGAGTTTTTGGCAGAGCGGAGTCTATCTACTGGATCGCCTTTAGGGTAGTTGGCGGCATCTGGTTCAGGAGCGATCTTGGCGGGGGAAGGGAACGTGGCTGGGCTGTGAGAAATAGCGCTATCGCCTGCTAAACGCCAGCCTGCAGCGGCCAGCAGTAGGGCCAATATCACGAAGGATAGGAAAATGTAGTTCAGCTTACGAGATGCCATGAGCGAAGCTACAACAGAGGGATCAAGAGGCAATCGTTGAAGATGATTGAATCTAACAACACTTTCCGCTTCCCCAGAGCCGCTTTCCGCTCCATCTCTCCAACGTTCGATAATCGAGCATCCATGGAAGCCGTTAACATACAGTTTGCCCCTGAAACAGGGACCGAGGAAGAATGGAACGAGGCGTATGCACGTCTCGCTGACTACTTTCGTTCTTACCAACTCCACAATCGTATCCGCCGCACGCAGCTGATCCTAGAGACGCTGCGGCGCGCAGCCGCCGCCCATAAGACAAATACAAAAAAAACACCCACAGCGCACAGCATCGAGCAGGCGCGCATCATGCTGAAGGAGTGGCTGGGCGCTATTTATAGCGACATGAATCTCAATGAATCTCAGCTGGAAGCAGGCGGCAGACTCGGCTTCCACCTCAGTGGCGGACCTGCGCGATGGCCAAACTTTTTCCTGGATAAAGAAAATCTGCCTCAGGATATGATTGAGGCCATGCGCAGCGCAGTGCGCGCCTCAGGTCCAGGCATGCAGGTCAGCAAGATGACTCCGCGTGACATTGATCTAGGACGTGTTTCCGAAGTGGCTGAAGACACCTTTGACACCTTGGGTCGCCACCCGATCCTGCGTTATTCCATTCTCATCGGCATTGTGGTTGCCGTCTTGACCTACCTTTATCTTCTCTTCCGATGAGCACGCCTGCAGCCCCAGCGGTCACGTCTCCGATCAGCACTGGCATGCCGCCCCAGCGCATCGCCCGCATGAGACGGGCCACGTTTTTTTCCTTTGTCGGACTGGGCACCATCGTGGGCACGTGGCTCATGTATGTCTACCTTTCAGAGCGAGGGATGCGCTGGTCTGAGTGGGGGCTGTTAGCCGTCTTTACGCCGCTGTACTACCAGCTGAATGTCGGCTTCTGGACCGCCCTCTTCGGCCTTTGGCTGATGAACCGCCCTGGTCATGACGCTCTAGATCTCTGGCGCACGCTGAAGCCGGAGGATCACGAAGAGGCGATCACCGCCAGCACGGCCATCATCATGCCGGTCTTCAATGAAGATGTAACGCGCGTCTTCGAGGGCTTGCGTTCGATCTATCTTTCATTGGAGCAAACGGGGCATTCGAAAAACTTCGACTTTTTTATCCTCAGCGACTCGAATCAAACCAGCCAATGGATCGAGGAAGAAGCCGCATGGTTAGAACTCTGTCGCCAGCTCAATGCCTTTGGTCGAATCTTTTACCGCAAGCGCCGGAAGCCGATTAACCGGAAGAGCGGTAATGTCAGCGACTTCTGCCGCCGCTGGGGTAAGCGCTATCGCTACATGCTTGTGCTGGATGCAGACAGCCTGATGTCCGGCGGACTCATCACCAGCATGACCCGCATCATGGAAAAGAATACCGGTATCGGCATTCTGCAAACATTTCCCAAACAGATCGGCGCTGAGACTTTGTTAGGTCGAGTGATGCAGTTTGCTCAGGCTCTCTATGGCCCGCCATTCATGGCTGGTCTGGATTATTGGCAGTGTGGCGAGGCTAATTTCTGGGGCCACAATGCCATCATCCGCCTAGAGCCCTTCATTAAGTTCTGTGCGCTCCCAGCTTTGCCCGGCAAGGAACCCTTCGGCGGTCATATCCTGAGTCATGACTTTGTGGAAGCTGCACTCATGCGCAAAGCTGGCTGGGCTGTCCGCCTACTGCCGACCAATCGCGGCAGCTACGAAGAAGGACCACCGACACTGGTGGACATGCTGAAACGTGATCGCCGCTGGTGTCAGGGGAACATGCAGCACTTCTGGCTCGTCTTTGCCAAGGGTTGGCATCCCATGAGCCGCGTCAATTTCATCCACGGGATCCTCAGTTATGCCAGCAGTCTGCTCTGGTTCTTCTTTCTACTCTTTACCACATTTTTAGCCGCTACCCCTGTGCCGCAGCTTGACCCGCAGGCCATGCAAGCACAGCAGATCCTGCTGGGTCTCACAGCTACGCTTATCTTCCTGCCAAAGACCGCCACCCTGCTGGACGAGGTCTTCACTGGACGCCTTTTTAAACCTCTCAAAATGCGACTGCTCACCTTCATGAGCAGCATGGCAGACACCGTTGTCTTTACGCTCATGGCTCCAGTATTGATGATCTTCCACTCGCAGTTCGTCGTTTATACCGTGCTTGGCAAGGGTGTTCGCTGGGTCACACAGCGCCGCAAAGCCGAAGGTGTGGACTGGGCAGAGGTGTTCTTCACCTTTTGGGTCGTCTGTCTCATCGGCATCGTCTGGGCCATTCTTGGATGGTTCGTTTCGCACGCCTTCTTGCTGTGGATCAGCCCGATTCTCATCGCCCTCTTCCTCGCTATTCCCATGGCCATCGTCGTCTCAGGCAGGAGCTCTGGTCACCGCTTTGGCTTTTTCCTGACTACGGAAGAAACTGAGCCGCCGAGTGTTCTAGCCACGATGAATGATAACTTGGCTGAAATCAAAGGCCGTATCCATCTGCCACCTGAGTTAGAAAAACATCATGGTCTCTTGCAAGTTTGTTTGGACCCCTATGTGAATGGACTGCACGTCAGCCTGCTACGCCGCCGAAAGAGCATCGACGTCTCCCGCTCCTACCTCAACGAAATTGCCCAACGCATGATTCAATTAGGGCCTCAATCGCTCAATGCCCAAGAGATTAAGGCCATGATTCATGATACCGAAACCGTGACCGACCTGCATTACCGTCTCTGGTCCGCCCGTGATCATGAGCTAGCTCCCTTTTGGGCCACTGCCATCCGCCAATACAACTTGGCTGCCAGCAGTCCTTTCACACACACGTTGGCTCAGAGAGAATTGGCTTAGTGCAAATAAGCTCAGTTTGCTGTTAGTCAGTGCCACTGAAAGGCGTTTTCTGTTTTTGTCATGATTTCACGTCGTCAATTTCTCTCCACAAGCCTCGCTGCAATGGGCGCCACCACTCTTCCTGGCATTGAGCCCATCAGCCGTGCTGGTAAAAGCCGGATGCAGCTCGGAGTCGCCGCTTACAGCTTCCGCGAGCATTTTCAGTGGATGCGGGATAAGGAACAGAAGCCCAAAGGTAACTTAATGCCTTGGAGTATTCTCGATTTCATCGACTGGTGCGCTGACAACAACGTCCCTGGCGCTGAAGTCACCAGTTACTTCTTCCCGCCCGATGTGGATGAGAAATTTCTGCTCGAGGTCAAACGTCACGCTTACCTGCGCGGTGTGCAGTTAGCTGGCACTGCGATCGGAAACAACTTTGCTCTGCCTAAGGGCGAAAAGCTGGACGAACAGATCGCCTACACGAAGAAATGGATCGACTACGCAGCGCTGATGAATGCGCCGCACATTCGAGTGTTTGCTGGCCCGAAGCCCAAGGACCTCAGTGAGCAACAAGCCGTCGCTAACTGTCTAGAAGCTTATCAGGAATGCCTAGACTATGCCGCCAAAAAAGGTGTGTTCCTGGGCCTCGAAAATCATGGAGGTATCGTCGCCGAGCCTGACAACCTGATCAAGATGGTCAAAGCCGCCAATAGCCCTTGGGCAGGCATTAACTGGGACAGCGGTAACTTCCACACCGAAGATCCCTATGGAGACCTTGCGAAGATCGCGCCCTACGCCATCAATGTGCAGCTGAAGATGGAAATGAGCCCCAAAGGCAGCAAAAAAGGCGAAGGCCAGCCCGCCGATATCCCGCGCCTATTGAAGATCCTTCGCGATGCCAATTACCAAGGTTGGTTCACCCTCGAATACGAAGTCGCCGCTGATCCTTTGGGTGAAGTACCGAAGATCCTTGAAATGCTGCGGCCTCTGTTGGGATGAATGGGTGCGGGGGCCGTTTACGGTTGTTTACAATGGTTGACGATTGTTTACGATAGTTGGCTGATTCCTTTGCAGCTAAGCGGCTGCCATTAAACCACTATAAACCGCCCACGCGAAGCAACCTTAACTCTATGAGAAAGCAGTTCCCGTTTGAGAAGCTTGAAGTCTGGCAGGAGGCTCGAAAACTGGTCGTAGAAGTTTACCAATGCACCCGGAGATTCCCCAAAGAAGAACAATTTGGTTTAACAAGTCAGCTGACTCGTGCAGCAGTCTCAGTGGCAAACAACTTGGCTGAAGGCTCTGGAAGATCGAGTCTGAAAGATCAGGCTTATTTCACCAATCTCGCTCACGGATCTTTGATGGAAACTGCCTCAGACTTGATTATCGCAACCGATCTTGAGTTTACCAACGCCCAAGAAACCGATCCCATTCTTCATCAGGCTTATGATCTCGCCGTCCGCATTCATAATCTCCGTGACTCCCAAATCCGTCGTGCGCAGGAACTCTAAAAACCATTGTCAACAACCGTAAACAATTGTAAACAAACGTAAACCATTCTGTAACTCCCCATGCCTACACCCAAATTCACCACTACCACTTGGCTGATCATCGTCATCGCCAGCATCGGCTTTCTTTTCGATACGTATGAGTTGCTAATGACACCGTTGGTCGCAGCACCGGCGATTGCGGAGCTTTTGAAAGTGCCGCTGAACAATCCTATGGTCACGGATTGGGTGGGTAAGCTGCTCTGGATCGCAGCACTTTGTGGTGGCGTGTTTGGTCTGCTTGGTGGTTGGCTTGTGGACCGTTTTGGTCGGAAGAAGATCATGGCAGCGAGCATTTTCATGTATTCGCTTTCGCCTTTCTGCGCGGCCTTCGCGACCACCTTACCGATGTTCATTTTCTTCCGTAGC
>Ga0164294_10002733_pt1 | contig 15759 bp, 22 predicted proteins | sample GEODES005metaG_FD_111479 | JGI IMG/M metagenome (GOLD analysis project Ga0164294, IMG submission 111479) | Oligotrophic lake water microbial communities from Sparkling Lake, Wisconsin, USA - GEODES005 metaG | ecosystem: Environmental > Aquatic > Freshwater > Lake | place: USA: Sparkling Lake...
GCGCACCCGACTCGAGCGTATCAGGCCCAGGTGCACCACCAGCACATGCACCGATTGGCCCTGCACGGCCACTTCGGTGTGCAATAGGCCGCGTTGCTCAAACCGGTGTGGAGATTTATGAATACAAGGCCGGGTTTTTGCACGCCAAGGTGGCCGTGGTGGACCGACGCTGGGCCACCGTGGGTTCCTCCAATCTGGACCCCTTGAGCTTGCTCCTAGCCCGCGAGGCCAATGTGGTCGTGCGTGACCGCCGCTTTGCGCTGCTCCTACGCGAACGCGTGCTCAGCGCGATCAACACGCGTTCGACCCGCGTCCAAACCCAGGCCTACGCCGCGCGCGGCTGGTGGCAGCGCGCCATGGACATGCTGGCATTGGGGTTGATGCGCATCAGTTTGTTTTTGATTGGACGGCCCTATTGAAGCCAAATTTGCTATTATTTGCATAGCATTCTATTCAGTAGTGGCGGGGCATTTGCCCGAGAGACCTTTTTTAGAAAACACTGGTAACATGCCGCCTCGCTCATCACATGACCACTGCCATGAACCCACCCGACGACGATGTTGGAACCCCGGTTTCCGTCAAAATTCGCCAGCGCATTACGGCCTCGCGCAAGCGTTTCCACGCCAATGACAATATTTCCGAATTTATACAGCCCGGTGAATTAGAAGCCCTGCTCGATGAGGTGGAGGTCCAGATGCAAGGCGTGCTCAGTAGCTTGGTCATCGACACCGAAAACGACCATAACACCGGCAATACGGCGCGCCGGGTGGCCAAGATGTACCTCCAGGAGGTATTTCGTGGCCGCTACGTGGCGGCACCGACCATCACCGAATTTCCCAATGCCGAACACCTCAACGAGCTAATGATTGTGGGCCCCATCACGGTGCGCAGCGCCTGCAGCCACCATTTTTGTCCCGTCATTGGCCAGATCTGGATCGGCGTATTGCCCAACGAACACACCAATGTGATCGGCCTGAGCAAGTACGCCCGTCTGGCCGAATGGGTGATGGGGCGGCCCCAGATTCAGGAAGAAGCCGTGGTCCAACTGGCCGATTTGATCCAGGAGAAAACCCAGCCCGATGGCTTGGCCATCGTCATGGAAGCCAGCCACTATTGCATGTCCTGGCGCGGAGTGAAGGACATGGACAGCAAAATGATCAACTCGGTCATGCGCGGCGTCTTCCTCAAAGACCCTCATTTGCGCCGAGAGTTTTTAGCACTGCTTCCCAAGAAAGGGTGATTTATGTTGGTCCGTTTGCTTTATGCCAGCCGTGCGATCGCGCCGGGCTCGATTGCCATCGATGAAATCCTGGCCCAGTCGCGCCAAGGCAACCCCAGCTCCGGTATTACCGGCATCCTGTGCTACGGCGGGGGGATTTTCTTGCAAGCCATTGAAGGTGGGCGCACCCCCGTCAGCGAACTCTACAGCCACATTCAACGCGACCCGCGGCACACGGACGTGGTGCTCTTGCATTACGAAGAAATCTCCGAGCGCCGCTTCAGTGGTTGGACCATGGGCCAAGTCAATATGTCGAAGATCAATGCCAGCATCTTGCTCAAATATGCCGAAAAACCCGAACTCGATCCCTACAGCGTGTCGGGCAAGATGTCCCTGGCGCTGCTGGAGGAACTGATGGCCACCGCGTCCATCATCGGACGCGCCTGATGTCCCCGAGCGGAGCAGGCCTCGGGCCCGTATGATGCCGGTTCTGGGTTGCGACTTTTCCAGTAGCCCCAACCGGCGAAAAAACATTGTGCTGGCTTGGGGCGAAAGTGACGGGCAACTCCTGCGCCTGAACAAGCTAGAACGCCTGAGCAGCTTGGACGATTTCGCACACGCCTTAGGGGCTCGAGCGCACTGGGTTGGCGGGTTTGATTTGCCGTTTGGCCTGCCGCGCGAACTGGTAACGGCGCTGGGCTGGCCGCTGCAGTGGCCCGCGCTGATAGCGCATTACAGCAGCCTGACGCGGGCCCAGATCCGAGCCGAGTTTTCCGCTTTTTGCAACGCGCGCCCAGCGGGGTCTAAGTTTGCTCACCGCGCCACCGATGGCCCGGCGGGATCAAGCCCGTCCATGAAATGGGTTAATCCGCCCGTGGCCTATATGCTGCACGCTGGGGTTCCCCTGATTTTGGCCAGCGGCGCGTATTTTCCCGCTCTGCAGCCTGTGCAGGACAAGCCGCACCGGGTCGCTTTAGAAGCCTACCCGGGCATGCTCGCACGCCAGATCTTAGGCGCACGCAGCTACAAGAATGACAGCCCCGCCAAACAAACGCCCGAGCGGCTCATTGCCCGCAAAGACCTGGTCAACGCGCTCGAACTGGGTCAAACCCGACTGGATTTGCGCCTGCGGCTGAGCCACGCCCAGCGTGATGCTCTGGTGCAAGACGCCACTGCCGATGCGCTAGACGCTGTCATTTGCATGACACAAGCCGCCTGGGCCCAGCGATGCCATGCGCAGGGCCACTCCTTGTACGGCTTATCCTCCGGGGTCGACGCTCTAGAGGGCTGGATCATTGGCGCCTGAAGCCCGCTCACCAGGGCCACGTCTGGGTGTATAAACCAAGCACACCCCATCAAGCCATCACACCAGCGTCGCAGACGCTACAACACCAAGAAAGCAACACCATGGGCGCGCAGTGGAAAGCAAAAGGCAAGGAACTGGCAGCCAATGCGCGGGGCCGGGCCTTCGGAAAATTGTCCAAGGACATCATGATCGCAGCGCGCAATGGCGCCGACCCAGCCAGCAACGCGCGCTTGCGGCTGGTGATGGAGCAGGCACGCAAAATTTCGATGCCTAAAGAAACCTTGGACCGCGCCATCAAGAAAGGCGCGGGCTTGAGCGGCGAGGCAGTGCATTTTGAGCACGTGATTTACGAAGGCTTCGCCCCCCACCAGGTGGCGGTCATGGTCGAGTGCCTAACCGACAACGTTAACCGCACTGCGCCCGAGATGCGGGTGCTATTTCGCAAAGGGCACCTAGGAACCTCGGGTTCGGTGGCATGGGATTTCGACCACATGGGCATGATCGAAGCCGAACCCACTCCGGGCGCAACCGGTGTGGACGCCGAACTCGCTGCCATCGAGGCCGGCGCGCAGGACTTCGAGGCCGCCGACGAAAACTCCAACACCTTGTTTCTCACCGACCCTGCCGACCTGGACCTGGTCAGCCGCGCCCTGGCGGCGCAGGGGTTTACGGTGCTCAGCGCAAAGCTAGGGTACAAACCCAAGAACCCGGTGCCAGCAGAAAGCCTGAGCGCCGCGCACCTTGAAGAAGTAGAAGCCTTTTTGGCGGCCATTGATGCCAATGACGACGTTCAAAACGTCTATGTCGGCTTGGTCGCTTGAACCAACACCGTGCTGCCCCGATCTCAACATGACCCAAACACCCGCCACCCCCACAAGCCGACCCGACCTGCCGGACCATTTGTCCGTCGACCCCCGCAGCCCCCACTATCTGGCGGGTGTGTTTGAACATGACGTGGGCATTCGCTTCAACGGCAAGGAGCGCATGGACGTTGAGGAATACTGCATTAGCGAGGCTTGGGTCAAAGTCCCGGCAGGAAAAACACGGGACCGAAAAGGCCGCCCGCTGCTGATTACGCTCAAGGGTCAGGTTGAAGCGTTTTACCGCTGAGCCCCTGGGTGATCCTGCTGGTTACGGTCCGCTGGTCCCGCACACAGCGCAGTGGGCCTTGCGTGGCATACGGACCTGGGTCCATTCCATGCTGCGACCGTCAAGCATCAACAGTCGCCCGGCCAGGCTTTGGCCCGTGTCAACAATGATCTTGAGGGCTTCTGCCGCCTGCATTGCACCGATGATGCCCACCAGCGGCGCAAACACGCCCATGGTGGCGCACCGGGTTTCGGGCGGCGCAACCAGGGGGTCAAATACACAGGCATAGCAGGGGCACGCGCTGTCACGCGGGTCGTAAACCGCTATCTGACCGTCCATTTGAATGGCCGCGCCCGACACCAGCGGTTTGCGGTGTTTGACGCAGGCTGCGTTTACCGCGTGGCGCGTGCTGAAGTTGTCACAGCAATCGAGCACCACGTCAGACTGGGCCACCAGCACCTCGAGCATGGCAGCGTCAGCCCGGGCAGCCAAGGCCACGACTTCAATCCGCGGGTTCAAACGCAGCAGCGTCGCCTTGGCCGACTCCACCTTGGACTTGCCCACACTGTCCGTGGTGTGGGCGATTTGGCGTTGAAGGTTGGTTAAATCGACCGTGTCGTGGTCCACCAGGGTGATATGCCCCAGGCCCGCGCAGGCCAGGTACATGGCCGCTGGCGAGCCCAAACCTCCGGCACCAATGATCAATGCGCGGCCATTGAGAATGCGCGTTTGACCCTCGATACCGATGTCTTCGAGCAGGATATGGCGCGAATAGCGCAGCAGCTCGTCATCATCCATGCTGCGCAGGTCCATGGACCTAATCCTCTTTCGCTTCGGGCTTGCGCTCAACCAAGGTTTTACTCACCAAAACCGGTTGACCCTTGAGTTGCTTGATAGCCTGCGCGAGCTGAAAGTCTTTGTCGGTTCCAAACTCTGGTGCTTTGCGCTCAGCGACCGGTTTGCGTGATTCCTCTTCGAGGCGCTTGAGGGCTTCCTCGCGGGCCTTCTCGCGCGTCCGGTCCTTTTGTTCTTCACCCTGGCCGCTGGCCAGGTGTTTCTCCAGGTCAGCTTCCCGCGTTCGCAATGCCGCGTACGGACTACCCTCTTCTGTGTCGTCGACCATGACGTCGGGCACGATGCCCTTGGCTTGGATGGACTTGCCGCTGGGCGTGTAGTAGCGCGAGGTCGTGATTTTCAGGCCGGTATCGGGCCCCAGGGCGCGAAAAGTCTGAACCGAGCCCTTGCCAAAGGTCTGGCTGCCCATGATGGTGGCGCGTTTGTGGTCTTGCAAAGCACCGGCCACGATTTCACTTGCTGACGCCGATCCCTCGTTGACCAGCACCACCACCGGCACCTTTTTCAGCCCGGCAGGCAGACCGCGAATAGGGTCTGCGCCCGTGCGGCCCTGGTAATCTTTGGCCACAGCACGCAGGGTTTGCTTGCTTTCTTCGGTCTGCCCGTTGGTCGACACGACGGTCACGTTGTCGGGCAAGAACGCTGCTGAGATGGCCACTGCGGCGTTGAGCAAGCCACCCGGGTCATTGCGCAAGTCCAAGACCAGGCCTTTGATGTTGGGGTCTTGCTTGTAAATTTCGTTGATCTTCTTGACGAAGTCGTCTACTGTGCGTTCCTGAAACTGGCTCACCCGCACCCAGCCATAACCAGGCTCCATGAGCTTGCCGCGCACGGACAGTTGCTTGATTTCTTCTCTAACGATGGTGACCGGAAAACTACGGTTCTCGTCCTTGCGATAAATGGTAAGAATGACCTTGGTCGCAGGCTCTCCGCGCATGCGTTTTACCGCCTCGTTAAGGCTCAAACCTTTGACCGCCGTGTCGTCAATCTTGGTAACCAAGTCATTGGTTTTTATCCCCGCGCGAAAAGCGGGAGAGCCCTCGATGGGGGTGACGACCTTGACCAGTCCATCTTCTTGGGTAATTTCTATGCCCACGCCGACAAATTTACCCGCAGTGCCTTCTTTAAACTCCTTAAAGGCCTTTTTATCAAAATAGACGGAATGGGGGTCCAGACTCGACACCATGCCAGAGATGGCGTCGGTGATAAGTTTTTTCTCGTCCACGGCTTCCACATAGTCGCTCTTGATCAAGCCGAATACGGTAGACAACTGCTGCAACTCCTCTAAGGGCAAGGGCGCCAACGCATTGCGTGCCACCGTTTGTAACGACACTGTCGTCAAGGCTCCAGCGACCACACCGAGCATCACCCAACCCGTGATTTTTAGCTTTTGACCCATACTTATTCCCGTCGTATTTCAATCTAGCGGCCGATTCTGAGGCATAGCCCACCCCATACCTAAAATTTACCTTGAGAGGCCACAGCCGCAGCTGCCTGGGCCGCCAATTGCGGGTCGCCCAAATAGTGGTGTCGGATAGGGCGCAGTTGCGCATCGAGTTCATACACCAGAGGTATGCCATTGGGAATGTTGACTCCAACGATGGCGTCGTCGGCAATGCCGTCGAGGTATTTGACCAAGGCGCGGATCGAATTTCCATGGGCCGCCACCACAATGCGCTTGCCCGCATAGAGGCCGGGCGCAATGGACTCATTCCAAAGCGGCATGACGCGCGCCACCGTGTCCTTGAGGCATTCGGTCAGCGGAATTTGTGCAGGCTGCAACTTGGCGTAGCGTACGTCTGCGCGTTCGCATCGCGCATCGCTGGCGTCGAGCGCCGGTGGCGGCATGTCGAAGCTGCGACGCCACTGCAACACCTGCTCTTCCCCGTATTGTTTGGTCATATCGGCTTTGTTAAGGCCTTGCAAGGCGCCGTAATGGCGCTCGTTGAGCCGCCAGGAATGCACCACCGGCAGCCACGTGCGGTCCATTTCATCCAAGCAATGCCACAGCGTATGGGTAGCGCGCTTTAGCATACTTGTGTAGGCGATATCAAATTCATAGCCCAGGTCCTTGAGCAAACGTCCGGCGTTCTTAGCCTGCACAACCCCTAGAGGGGTCAGCTCCACGTCGGTCCAGCCGGTAAAGCGGTTCTCTAAATTCCAGGTGGACTCGCCGTGGCGGATCAGTACGAGTTGGTGCATGGCGGCTAAAAAAGGGGATATCTAGGTGGGAATAGGCCGCTTCGAGTGCGCAGCCCAATTGGCCATTCTAAAATGCGATCCGATAGACCCCGCAACAGACAAGGAACCAAGTGAAATTTTTTATCGATAACTGGATGCTGATCGCATTGGCCGTGGTGTCTGGCACACTTTTGCTGGGGCCGGTGATCCAAGGCGCGGTCAACACCGGCCTGAGCGCCAACGATGCGGTGCAATTGATCAACCGTGAAAAAGCAGTCGTGGTCGATGTTTGCGAACCCGCCGAATACGCTGCTGGCCATATCGTGGGGTCCAAAAATATCCCTTTGGGTGATTTGCAGGCCAAGCTGGCAGGCGCAGTCAAGAACAAAAGCCTGCCGCTGATTCTTGTTTGTCAGTCCGGAGCGCGTTCGGCGCGCGCGGTGGCAACCGCAAAAACTCTGGGTTTTGAGCAAGCCCAGTCCCTGGGCGGCGGCTTGGCGGCTTGGAAGAGCGCCAATTTGCCCGTCGAAAAAGCCTGAGGCGCGCCCTTTATGCAAAACGTAACGATGTACACCACCGCCGTTTGCCCTTATTGCGTGCAGGCTAAGCGCATCCTCAAATCCAAAGGCGTCGAGCACATAGAAGAAATCCGCATCGACACCAACCCGGCCGAGCGAGCCACCATGATGGAGCGCACCGGTCGGCGCACGGTACCTCAAATATTTGTCGGTACCACCCATGTAGGTGGCTGTGACGATTTGATGGCGCTCGACGGGCAGGGCCAACTGCTCACGCTGTTGATGCAGACCTAAGCAGCCGACCGCGGTACTTGCTGCTGCGATAATTCTGTGGGCTGCCAGCCCCTAGCAGGCCTGCACTGTGTTGTCAGCCCATCCGGCGTCTTCCGGAGAGCTTCGTTTTACTTTGAAAGAAATTTCCATGGCTGATCAAGAACCAGTTTTTCAAATCCAGCGCGTCTACCTGAAAGAGGCCTCGCTGGAGCAACCCAATTCCCCAACGATCCTGCTTGATCAAGAGCAGCCATCGGTCGACATCCAACTCGGCATTGAAGCCAACCCGGTGTCCGATGGTATTTTCGAAGTGTGCGTGACCGCCACCGTGCAAACCAAGATTAAAGACAAAACCGTTTTCCTGGTAGAAGCCAAACAGGCCGGCATTTTCGAGATCCGCAATCTGGCGCCAGAGCAAATGGGACCCATCATGGGTATCGCATGCCCCCAAATCATCTACCCCTACTTGCGCGGCAATGTGGCCGATTTGATTCAGCGTGGCGGCTTCCCGCCTGTGCACCTGTCGGAGATCAATTTCCAAGCCATGTACGAACAGCAAAACCAAACAGCTACTGAGGCGGCACCGACACTGCCCCAATAAACGCAAATTTTTCCCCACAGCCAAGCTATTGTGCAGCGCACCGCCATGAAAATTACGGTTCTTGGCGCTGGCGCTTGGGGTAGTGCGCTGGCGATTTGTGCTAGTCAACACCCGGAAAACCACACCGTGACTCTGTGGTCGCGCGACGCGGGGCATCAACGTGCCATGCAAACCCAGCGTGAAAACCAGCGCTACCTGCCTGGCGTCGCTTTGCCACCTTCTGTGAAGGTTAGTCAACTCCAAGGCCCCTACCTGCAAACACATCTTGCCTCCCAAGACCTGCTGGTGCTGGCCGTGCCCATGCTTGGCCTGCGCGGGCTCTTGGTGTCGTTAGCTGCCATCCAGGTGCCGATGGCATGGGTGTGCAAAGGGTTTGAAGCCGCCTTGGCCGAAACAGCGCCGGGGCTTCTGGGTCATGAAATTCAGGCGTTGGTGGCACCGAACGTGGTGGCCGGAGTGCTCAGTGGGCCCAGTTTTGCGCAAGAAGTGGTGCAAGGCAAGCCCACCGCCCTGGTGGCTGCGAGTGCGCACACCGCCGTGCGCCAGGCCTTGGTGCACGCGTTTCACAGCCCCTCCCTGCGGGTATACGCCAGCGAGGATGTAGTTGGTGTGGAGGTTGGCGGCGCGGTCAAAAACGTGCTTGCCATCGCCACCGGTTTGTGTGACGGCCTGAATCTGGGTCTCAATGCCCGTGCTGCACTGATTACGCGCGGCTTGGCTGAGATGACCCGCCTGGGCGTGGCGCTGGGCGCCAAGGCGGAGACGTTCATGGGTCTGAGTGGCTTGGGCGACTTGGTCCTCACGGCAACGGGTGATTTGTCTCGCAACCGGCGCGTCGGCCTGGCGCTGGCGCAAGGCAAGAGCTTGGCACAAGCTACCCAGGAGCTGGGCCACGTGGCCGAAGGCGTTTACAGCGCGCACACGGTGGTGCAGCGCGCGCGCAGCTTGGGCGTGGACACGCCCATTGCGCAGAGCGTAGTCGATTTACTCCAAGGCCGTCTGCTACCGGAGCAGGCGGTGGCAACGCTCATGGGGCGTGGCCCGGGGCACGAGGTCTAGGCCACCCTTAACCCGTGCTTTTGGGGGCACGCTGTCAGGCGGCAGAGCAACCGGGCCCTGCCAGCCGTGCCGGCCCACGGGGGGCCCCAGTGCGATGGCGCTAGACAGAAACAGCCAGTCGCTGTTGGCGCCTCGGTACAGCAGTTGGGTGAAATCGTTCATCGTCAGACTATAGAGTCCATGTTAAGTGCGGGTAAACCAGTAGAAAATATTAGCACTCAGCATCGTTGAGTGCTAATATTGCCCTCCGTACACAAGGAGTTCTTCAATGTCGTATGCAATCGGATCGAGTACCGCGCTTGCCACCGCCAACCCCTGGTCTTTGGTGCCGTCGCTGGGCAACCTGGACGCTTACATTTCCGCCGCTAACCGGCTTCCCATGCTCACCCTAGAGGAGGAGCAGCGCTTTGCGCGCCAGTTCAAGGACAACAACGACCTCGACGCAGCGGGAAAACTGGTGCTATCACACCTGCGCCTGGTGGTTTCGGTAGCGCGACAGTACCTGGGTTACGGCCTGCCCCACGGAGATTTGATCCAGGAAGGTAACGTAGGCCTGATGAAGGCGGTCAAGCGCTTTGACCCCGACCAAGGCGTGCGCTTGGTTAGTTATGCGCTGCATTGGATCAAAGCCGAGATCCACGAATACATCCTGAAAAACTGGCGCATGGTCAAGATGGCCACCACCAAGGCGCAGCGCAAGCTGTTTTTCAACCTACGGTCTATGAAGCAGCGCTTTAAGTCCGATGACGCCGCCGCTGACATGGCCACCCACCGCGACACGCTCAGCCCGGATCAGGTGGATGCGATGGCGCGCGAGCTCAATGTCAAGCCCGAAGAGGTGCTGGAAATGGAAACTCGCTTGTCCGGAGGCGATGTGCTGCTCGACCCCATGGCCTCAGACGATGGCGAAGACGTGTACGGCCCCATTTCCTACCTGACCGACAGCAGCCACGAGCCACTTGCAATTATCGAGGCGCACCGCCGCGACATACTGGCCTCTGACGGCATCAGCACTGCGCTCGATGCGCTGGACGCGCGCAGTCGGCGCATCGTCGAAGAGCGCTGGCTCAAGGTAAACGATGACAACTCAGGCGGTATGACGCTGCACGACCTGGCCGCCGAATATGGGGTCAGCGCCGAGCGCATCCGCCAGATCGAGGTGGCGGCCATGAAGAAAATGAGAACCGCGCTGGTCGACTACGCCTAAATCAGCGCGACCAATCGCCCTGCCTTGCCGCACGGTGTGCCCTGCGGCATTTTTTTAAGCCAAATTCATCGCATCAGCACAGCAATGTCGGCGGCCAGCACCGGCGCGCCGCTGCCGTAACGGGTGAAAAGGCGAAGCCGACCTTTTGGGTCGAAAATGTAGCTGCCCGCTGAGTGGTCCATGGTGTAGCTGGTGGCGCTGGGGCCGGGCACTTTTTTGAAATAGATTTTGAAGTCCTTGGCCACGGCTTCGAGCTCCTCGGGGGCGGGGCGCAGAGCCAGAAAATTGGGGTCAAAATTGGCCATATAGGCCTTGAGCAGCTCCGGCGTGTCGCGCTCCGGGTCCACGGTCACAAACAAGGCTTGCAGACGCTCACCGTCTTTGCCGAGCAACTTTTTCACTTCGGCCAGCTCGGCCAAAGTGGTCGGACAGACATCAGGACACTGGGTATAACCAAAAAAAACCACCACCACCTTGCCGGCAAAGTCCGTCAGATGGCGCACCTGCCCATTGTGATCAGGCAGCGCAAAGTTTTTCCCATATTCCGCGCCGGTGATATCAATGGAGCTGAACGTCGGCTTTTGTTCACCACAAGCCACCAAAAAGCCCACCGACAAGATCGCCGCCAACAGCGCGGCGCCCAGGCGGCGGCGACCTTTCAATACATCCGAATTGAGGCTCATAGCAGGTAATGGTCTAGCAACAGCGCAGCAAACAAAGCGCTCAAATGAATCAGAGAAAAGCGAAAGGTCTCGCGCGCCAGGGCGTCAGAGTAATTGCGCATCAAGCGCCAGGCATAAAGGCAAAACCAAAGACTCAAAACCACAGCCGCAGCCAAATAAAGCCACGAGCTCATGCCCACCATAAAAGGCAGCAGGCAAGCGGCAAATAGCACCCAGGTGTAGAGCAAAATTTGCAAGCGGGTGAACTCGCTGCCGTGTGTGACTGGCAACATCGGCAGGCCGGACTTACGGTAGTCCTCCACCCGGTACAAGGCCAAAGCCCAAAAGTGCGGCGGTGTCCACAGAAAAATAATCAGGAACAACACCAAGGCCTCAGGGCCCACATCACCCGTCATTGCAGCCCAGCCAAGTAACGGAGGCATGGCGCCCGAGGCGCCACCAATCACAATGTTTTGCGGCGTCAGCGGCTTTAGGATGACGGTGTAAACCACCGCGTAACCGACAAAGGTAGCGAAGGTGAGCCACATTGTCAGCGGATTGACCCAAAAATACAAAATAAGCGAACCCGCAAATCCTAGCACCGCAGAGAACCACAGGGTTTGCGTGTTGCTGAGCTCACCGCGCGCAGTCGGGCGCCAAGAGGTGCGCTTCATTTTGGCGTCAATGCGTTGTTCCACGATGCAGTTGAATGCAGCCGCAGCCGCAGCCACCAGCCAAATGCCGACACAGGCAAGCGTCGCAAGCCCGACTTGCGCCAGCGTGGGCACGCCTGGCACAGCCAGCACCATGCCAATCAAGGCGCAAAACACAATGAGCTGAATCACGCGCGGCTTGGTCAACGCGTTGAACTGGCGCACGATCGACAAGGGTGAGGCCGGCGGACTAAGGGAGGGGGTAGGTGCGCTCACGTGGTGTGTTTCTCGGAAAAATAAGGGGGCGCCTGGACCGGCGACAGGGTTCGGGTAGCGGCGAGCAAGCCCGCCAGCACTGCGGCCATCGCGCCAGCGCCGCCAGTGTGCAAGACCGCGGCCATCAAAGGCCATTCCAGCACGACATTGCTCAAGCCAGTGACGATCTGTAAAGCGAGCAAACCACCCAACCAGCGCGCGGGGCGCACCAGCGCCGGCACACGGCGCAAGCGCCACACTAGCCACAACATGACCAGCAAGGTCAATCCTGCGAGCATGCGGTGGCTGAAGTGGATCGCTGTGAGTGCCTGAAAGCTCAGTGGCGCGCCATCCGCTGCCAATCCCAAGGGACGCCAAAGCTCAAAGCCCTGCGAGAAGTCCATCATCGGCCACCAGCTACCCTGGCATTGGGGGAACTCAGCACAGGCCAGTACGGCGTAATTTGTGCTCACCCAAGCGCCTGAGGCCACCTGCAGAAGCAGAACCAACAATCCGGCCACCAAAGCGACACGCAGCGCACTGGCAACGGGCACTGGCGATCGAGCAGCCATGGCCTGCGACTGCCAGACCGCCTGCACCGCCAGTAGCGCCAGCAGCACATAGCCACCCATCAAATGGAGGCTGACAATGGCCGGGAACAACTTCATGGTCACCGTGAACGCACCAAACGCGCCTTGAATGCAAACCCACAAGAGTGCCAACGTGGTCCACCAAGGATGGACCTGAGCGCGCACTGCCTCTGTTGCCCGCTGGCGCCACACCACCGCCCAGGCGCTGATTGCCAGCACCAAAATCAAAAATCCCACGCTGGACGCCAGGTAGCGGTGCACCATCTCAATCCAGGCTTTGCCGTGCGTAACTGGACCGTCCGGCGCCGCGAGTTGGGCCGATGCAATGGAGGCATGGGCCCCGAGGGGGGTGGCCTGCCCATAGCACCCAGGCCAGTCGGGACAGCCCAAGCCGCTGTCTGTCAGGCGGGTGAAGGCGCCGAAGAGCACCAGGTCAAAGGTCAAAAACAGGGTCATCAGCGTGAGGGCTCGAATGCGCCCATACGCTTGGGCTCGACGTTGGCGCCAAAGCACCCAGGCCAAGGGCAGGGCCGCAACAGCCATGCCTGCAAACAGCAGACGCAACAAAGGAGACCAGTCGTACAGGGCGGTGTGCATGCGTGATCGGAAGGTTATCAGGCCTCAACGGCCCGGGTTGTCCCAAAAAGCGGAGGCGCGCAACAGGCGCTCGAGGTCACGCTTGGCTTTGGGAGCCTGCTCCACATCGAGCTGAGCGGGGAAACGCATCATCCAGTTGCCCATCGGATCGATCACAAACAGATGGTCGCGCAACTGGGCGCCGCTAGCGGGTTCCAGCCAGCGCTGCAAATCTTTGGCGGGCAGCCGCAGCACCGTGGCAGTTTTCAGCGCAAGGGGCAGCTCGGGTGCGACAGGGTTCTCGTCGTCGATTAACCAAACCCAGTCCAACCGATCCTTGTCCTTGCCCATGCCCTCGCGCAATTGGCGCTGCAGGTAAAGGTAGCGGACGCATGTGGCATCACAAGTAGCACCCGCCACGCTGACTAACAGCCACTGGCCCTTAAGCGATTGCAGATTGACTATCGATCCATCCAGCGCACTGGCTTGTAGATCGGACATTTGGCGTTGCGGCGCAATTAATTCGCCAAAATTGCGCCGCCCCTCGGGACGCACAAAGTAATAGGTGACGTAAGACGCAAGCACCGGCGCAGCGCAGACCAACAAAACCAACAGCATCTTCCAGCGTCCCATGCGGGTTTGGACGGCGGCGGGATGGGTCAGGTCTTGGAGTTCGGGCAAGGAATGCACGGTCAGACCCAAGGGCTGGTCGTCAAAAGCTGGGGGGCGGGACATGATTCAGCTATTCCTTGATGGGTGCCACGCTACGGCGAAAAAATTGAAACCAGAGGTACAGACCAGCCACCAAGGCGGACATCGCAAACCACTGGAAGGCGTAGCCGTAGTGCTTTTCCAACCCCAAGGCCACCGAAGGCCAATCGCGGCGCAGGCCCTCGCTGGAGGGACCCGTTTGGCGAATCATAAATTCCGCCAGCGCCAGGCCGCTTTGCTGGCGAAACTGCACTAAGTCCAGATTTTGCCGGATAAGCCCGAGCCCAGGCACTCCGGGTTCATATAGCTTGGATGTCGGCGGGGCGATTTGCCCCTCCACGCTGACGGGCCCCGACGGGGTCTGTACTTCAGGTACCGTGGCGCGGTTCTCAAAGTTTCGAGCCACCCAGCCCCGCTGCACCATGACCACCACACCGCTGGACTGCAGACGCAGCGGCGTGAGCACAAAAAAGCCCACCTTGCCATCCATCTGCCGGTTGTCAAGGTAGACACTGTGTGCCGCCTCCCAGGTACCTGTGACTTTGACCACACGGTACAAACCCTCATCCACACTGGGTAATTGCGCCACGGCGGTGGTGTCCAAAGGCGCCTGACTATTCTGCGCGGCCATAGCCGCCTGCAACGCCTCTTTTTGCGAAGCCCGATGCAACTGCCAAAAACCCAAGCGCAGGCCCAAGCCAGCGAAAAAAATAGCCGCCAGGGTGATAAGAAGAAACTTTCGGGTGAAGTTCAAAAGATAATCCAGGTCATGACCTACCTTGTAGCCCTTGCATTTTTTGCCATTCTCGCCAGCCTAGCTGTTGCCTTGTTATTCATGCTGCGCGGCGGCAGCGGTGGGCCGCGCCAATCGCGGCGCATGGCAAAGGCTCTGGCACTACGGGTGGGCGTGTCTATTTTGCTGTTTGTCTGCATCTTGCTGTCCTGGAAGTTTGGTTTCATCCACCCCACAGGAATTCCGCAAAGGGCGTAAGCCCCGCGTCCTAGGCCCTGGCGGTCAAACAAAAAGGCACCGTGCGGTGCCTTTTTTTCTGGCAAAAGGTTCCTTACAGCCAGTAAACCAGGATGTAAAGGCCCAACCAGACAACATCCACAAAGTGCCAGTACCAGGCCGCACCTTCAAAACCAAAGTGACGGTCAGGGGAAAAGTGGCCCTTCTGCAAACGCAAGGTGGTGAACAAGAGCATCAACATGCCAACGAACACGTGAAAACCGTGGAACCCCGTCAACATGAAAAAAGTTGACCCGTAAACACCAGAACTCAGCTTCAGGTTGAGGTCGGTGTACGCGTGGTAATACTCGTAACCTTGAACAAAAAGAAACGTCACGCCCAAAAGTACGGTCAGCCACATAAAGGCAACAGTTTTGCTACGGTTGTTGTCAATGAGCGCGTGGTGCGCGATGGTCAAGGTCACACCAGAGCTCAACAGCAGCGCGGTGTTGATGGTAGGCAACCAGAACGGGCCCATGGTGGTGAACGGTTCAATAATGCCCGCAGGCGAGGCCGTCATACCCGCTGCCAAGCTAGGCCAGACGGCCTTGAAGTCAGGCCACAAAAGGGCATTGTCCAGGCTTCCAAGCGACGGCACGGAATGCGCCCGCGCCCACCACAACGCGCTAAAAAACGCGCCGAAGAACATGACCTCAGAAAAAATAAACCAGCTCATGCTCCAGCGAAAAGACAGGTCAATCTTGCGACCGTACAGACCGCCTTCGCTTTCGGACACTGCTTGTCCAAACCACTGGTACAGCACAAATAGCCAAAAAATCAGACCGAAGGCCAGGGAGTACTTGCCCCAATCGGCGCCATTGACCCAATAGCTTGCGCCCATGATGACGAAAAACAAACCTATCGCCGCCAACACCGGGTGGCGCGACGGGGCGGGGATAAAGTAATACGGCGTAGTTCCGTGTGCGCTTGTACTCATTTCAACTCCATTTTTCCGAATACGAATCTGTTAACCGCTCCAATCGCCTGGAGCCCTA
>Ga0164294_10002736_pt1 | contig 15747 bp, 12 predicted proteins | sample GEODES005metaG_FD_111479 | JGI IMG/M metagenome (GOLD analysis project Ga0164294, IMG submission 111479) | Oligotrophic lake water microbial communities from Sparkling Lake, Wisconsin, USA - GEODES005 metaG | ecosystem: Environmental > Aquatic > Freshwater > Lake | place: USA: Sparkling Lake...
CACAGACAATTCGGCTGAGCCATCCTCCACAGGATTTAAACAAGCCTTGGGCGAGGTGCAATCCGTCCGCACAATCCAATCAGGCGACAACCTGATCAGCATCGTCAGGCAGCAAGCCCAAAGCCAAGGCATCCAACTGACCAACTCCCAAGCCCTGCGCTGGGCGCAAACCTTGGCAACACAAAATGGCATGTCCAATGCCAACCGGATTTTCCCCGGCCAGCAACTCAACCTGGCTGAAATGCAAACACACTGGAAAGAGTTTGGCCCCAATCCCCCCGCCACGGCAGCTTCAGTGTCCACTGCAGTCCTCGCCGCCAGCGGCGCATCACCCACAGAAAAACCACTGTCCACCGCGACAGTGTTATCGGCCAAAGCCGCACGCCATCAACTCAGTGCAGACGCTGTCATCCCGCTCGGCGTCTCCAACCGGGCACGCAACGCCAACCTTGCCAAAACAACAGCCCCAGCAGGTGCGGTTGTTTTGGGCGCAGCCAACCCCGTGCTGGATAAAACATTGGAGCGCGCCGTCGGTAAGGGGTTCATACCGGCCAATGAAAAACAAGCCGTCTACCAAAAGGTGGTGCAAATGGCCTCCAAACACGGCTTTGCACCCGATGACTTTGCCCGCATGACTTTGATGGAAAGCGATGGTATGAACCCCAAAGCCACCAACCAGCGTTGCCACGGCATCATTCAATTTTGCGACGGTCCCGCACGCGGTGCTGCAGCCGTAGGCATGGCCAGCAGTCCCAAATCCATCCTGGGTTTGAGCGTTTATCAGCAACTGCATTTGGCCGACACCTACTTCCAAAAGGCCGGTCTCAACAAACAACAAGGCACAGTGCCGCTGGACGATTTGTATTTGTCTGTTTTGCAGCCCGCAGCCCGCAGCGAAACACGTGCAGATGCGCCTTTAGGCATCATGGGCAAGCAAGCCAACGCACTGTATGGTGACACATCAAGCACACCCACCATCACCCGCCAATCCATTGTGCGCGGCTTGATGCACAACGCCCAACGTTTGCTGGGCATGGACCGCGCACAAACCAAACAACCTGACAGTCGCCCACAAACTCCAGCTACCGAAGTTTCGTCAAATACCCCCTCCAGAAGCAACTTCCTTTCGAGCAACCGCATGCCAGCGCAGCGCGTGGCCAGCTACGAAGCATCGGATACCGAGCAGACATTTCAACGCTGAAAGCAAAGCGGCAACACCAGCGGCAACAACTTGCCACCGCACACAGTTTGCCGCTCAGATGGCCTCATTGCATGGCATCTTTGATTCACAAGCCTTCTCTTAACCATGGCACGGGTTTTGCGATCGACCTGTTTAAGCACAACTTGAGTGTGTTAGGTGTCGACAAACCGGCAATGTGAAAACCCTGCACAACCCACATGGAGGTGATTTGCGATGAGTATTTTTGATACAGCCTTGAGCACCCATGCCCAGTCGTTGACGGCACGCAGTCAACGCGTAGAAGTGATCGCGCAAAACATTGCCAACGCCGACACACCGAACTTCAAAGCCCGTGACGTTGATTTCAAGAAAGTGTTCAAAAACACTTTAGAGGACGCCATGAAAACCACCCATGGCAAGCACATGGCCTTGGCCTTGGATGAAAGCGCAGACGGCATGATGTACCGCACCCCCTTCAACGTCGCCTTCGACGGCAACACGGTTGAATTGAACGTGGAGCAAGCGCAATACGGTAAAGCCGCTGCCGAATACCAGGCCACCGTCAACTTCCTGCAAGACAAAATCGGCGGCTTGCGAAAAGCCCTGCGCGGAGACTGAACATGGCACTTGACAATATTTTTGGCATCGGCGGCTCCGCACTCAACGCGCAAACCGTGCGCATGAACACGGTGGCCTCCAATCTGGCCAACGCTGGCACCGTCGCTAACTCAGAGAGTGACGCCTTTCGCGGCAAACGCGCTGTATTCAAAGCCATTTTGAACGATCAACTCAACGGCCAAGACAACAACAAAGGCGGGGTTCAAGTGACCAGCATCACAGACGACCCCACCCCGATCAAAAAAATGCACGACCCGAGCAACCCCTCGGCAGACAAAGACGGCTACGTCTACCTGTCCAACGTCAACGAAATGACCGAGATGGTCGAAATGATGGCGGCTAACCGCTCCTACCAAAACAACGTCGAGGTGATCAACACCGCCCGACAACTGATGATGCGCACCCTCGACATCATCAAGAGCTGAAAAAGGATCACCATGGCCAATCTGAACATGCTCAACGCGGCGAAGGCAGTGACCTCCGCCACCAACCCGACCTGGAGCAACTCGGTGCCCTCCGGCATCAAGACCACCGCGCAAGCGGCCAACGATGCGCTGACGGCCAAGAGCGGTCAGTCCGGCATGGGTCAAAAAGATTTTTTGACACTCTTCACCACGCAGCTGAAAAACCAGGACCCTTTGGACCCGGTCAAAAACGAAGCCTTTGTGGCCCAACTGGCGCAGTTCTCGCAACTCGAAGCCACCACCGGCATGGCCGGCAGCCTCGAAACTTTCGTGTCCAGCCAATCTGGTCAGCAAATCACAGCAACGGCCAATTTAATTGGCAAAAAAGTCTCTGTCGCTGACGGCCCGGCCCAATTGACGGCTGGCACGCCAGTTGAAGGCATTGTCAACTTACCCACAGGCGCTGAAGGGGTTAAGTTTCAAGTGTTCAACGACAAAGGCGTCTTGGTCAGTACCCAAGTGCTCGGCGCACAGTCCGTGGGCGACCTCAAATGGGCCTGGAATGGCGTTGACGATGCAAACAATGCCTTACCTGATGGCGTCTACCAATTCAAAGCCACCGCCATCAGTCAAGGCAAAACCACCACCCCCACTGTCAGCACCATGGCCTCGGTCGTGGGCGTCAGCCAAGCGGCGGACAAAACAGTGGTGCTGCAAATCTTGGGCGGCAAGACCATCAAACTGGCCGACGTGAACCGCATCGACGGCTGAACATACACATTCACTTTTAGCGATACCAGGAGTCCTACCGCATGTCTTTCTATACCTCCCTCACCGGCCTGAACGCGGCCACCGCCATGTTGGGCGTGACATCGAACAACATCTCCAACGTGGGTACGACGGGCTTTAAGCGCTCACGGGCTGACTTCGGCGACATTTTCGCCACTTCACCCTTGCAAAAAGCGTCATCCACCGTCGGTCAGGGTGTGTCCTTGAAGCAGGTGAGCCAGGAGTTCAGCCAAGGTAACATTTCTTTCTCGTCCAATGCGCTGGACTTGGCGGTCACCGGTGACGGTTTCTTTCCGATGCGATCGGCTGATGGCCTGCAAGAAACCTACACCCGTAACGGCTCATTCTTGTTGAACGAGCAGTACAACGTGGTGAACTCGGCTGGCCAACGACTCATGGCGGCCACAGTGGACTCGACCGGTAGCGCCAACGTCAACGACCGCGTGGTCTTGACCATTCCGCAAAAGACGTCTGGCGAAGCCAAACAAACTTCAGAAGTGTCGCTGGGCTTGAACTTCCCTGCTGACGCGAGCGTGATCACTGCAAGCTTCAACCGCGCCAACCCTTCAACTTACAACAAAAGCACGGCCTTCACGGTGTACGACGCCGGTGGTAACGGCTACCTGGCCACGGTGTATTACGTTAAAACCAAGAACGCCGACTCGACCAGCCCCACCAACACCTGGCAAACCCACGTGTATGTGGGCGATGACCAGGTGAACGCCTCGCTGCAACAAGCCACTGACACCAACAGCCAAAAACTGTACGTCAACCAATACGGCCAATTACAACCCTATAGCGTGGTCAAAGACGAATTGACAACGGCCAAAACAGAACTTTTTTCGCTCAATGACCTGACCGACAAACGCTCTTCATCACCCGCCGACATCAGCGGAACCCCTGTCACACAGTTCGACTTCAGCAACGGTGTGAATTTCAAAGCACTCAATGCAGCTTCAACCGATAACAAAATTGCAACCGACCTGAAAACCCTTTTCCAAGTGGACATTGACGGCTCAGGTCAACCCGTCAATCTGGATTTGAGTTACCTGGCTGATTCAGAAACCAAAATCACAGGCTCCCTGATCGCAGCGCAAGTGACCGCGCAGTTGAACCAAAAGTTTGGCAGCGGCTGCTTCTTTAATTTGACCGACGTGAACAGCCAAAAATTCCAGTTGGCCGACAGCCGCTTGGCCACCAGCCGAAGAGACCCGGCCACCAGTGTGGTCACCGTGACGGACAACTACTTTGACATTGCCCTGACCCCGGGCACCAACGGTTTGCCCACCAACGCTGCGGAAATCACCATCGATCAAATGGTTGATGCCATCCAAGCGCAATTAGACGTCAAAGGCGTAACACCCGCAGTGGCCGCGGACACTACAGCCAGCCCACCCATCATTGCGGCGCCGGAAATCCCCAACTCGATCAAAGTGAGCTACGACTACGGCACGGCAAGTTTCAAATTTCAGGACGGCGGACACACAATCAAACTGAAAACGGCTGCCGACCAACTGAGGAATGATGTTTTCAAACTGAACCCCACACCCATAACGCTGGACGCCACGACCGGGCACTACGACGCCAAAGTGATTCCCAATGGTCTGCCGATTCGTCTGCCTGCTGCGCAACGTTATGGCATGTCCATGACGTACGACTCGGTGAACAAAGTGTTCACCTTGCAATCGGGCACCACCGGTGACAACTCCAGCATCGCCGTCACGGGGGTGAAGGCCAACTCCATGGGGGCGCAAATGTTTGGACTGACTTCTGACGCTGCCGCCACAGAGGCCCCCAATAACTATGTCGCCACCTCCACTGTGGCCTTACGCGGCATTGCCTCCACGCCAGCGATTGCCTTAGGCACCACGCCATTGAAGAACATCTCCAACAACTTTGCTGTCGATGAAACCAACAACAAGTTCATGGTCACGGTCGATGGCGTCAAGGGCTCGGTGGTCATTCCGGTCAGTGCCAGTTATTCGCTCGACCTCTTCAAAGCCGAACTGCAAAAAGGCATCAACGCCATGGGTTCCAACACCACCTTAGGCTCGCCACTGTCTGTGAACGGCGTGAAAGTCGCTTATGACGACATCAATAAGCGATTCACCTTCACCTCAGGCACATCGGGTAACAATTCCTTCATGAAAATTTCGGGCAGCGCCGACTGGGGCCTAGACCAAGTTGAAGCCGCCCGTGGCGCCGACTCGACCTGGATCAAACCCACCCAACACAAAGACATTGTGGCCGGCGTATCGCAGCCCAAATACATCGACGGTCAAGGCCTTGAAACCACCAGCGGTGACGGCTACACATCCCTCCCTGCTTGGTCGCCGGTGTACTTGAGCAAAGGCGAACTGACCTTCAGTACCGGTGGTAAGTTGGTCTCGCCCGTGCAGGGTACGCAATTGGAGCCCGTGTACCTCGCGGGTGGTAAGGGTGTTTTGACGATCAACGTCAACTATTCGGCCTCGACACAGTACACCTCACCGTTTGCGGTGCTGTCGCAGTCGCAAGATGGCGCACCTGAAGGTGACTTGGTCGGTGTGACCATTGGCAACGATGGCTTGGTTTCAGCCTCGTTCTCGAACGGCACACAAAAGTCTTTGGCCAAAATCTTGTTGGCCAACTTCTCCAGCCCAGTCGGCTTGCGCCAAATGGGTGACTCCACCTTCCTGGCCTCAGCGGCTTCTGGCAAGGCCACACTGGGTAACGCGGGTTCGGCTGGTTTCGGCACCTTGCGCGCCGGTGCGACAGAGCGAGCCAACGTGGACTTGACGCAAGAGTTGGTGGACTTGATCACCGCGCAACGTAACTTCCAGGCCAACGCCAAGGCGATCGAGACCTCGACCACCATGACGTCCGCCATCATCAACTTGCGTTCATAAACCTTAGCTTCAGGAGCCTGACATGGATCGTTTCGCTTTCAATGCGGTGGCCAGCATCAACGAGCATCGTCTTGCTCGTCAGATGACGACCAACGAATTGGCCAACGTCTCCACGCCCGGCTTCAAGCGCAGCTTTGACGCAGCCATGACGCCCATCAAGGTTGATGGCGCCGGTTTTGGCACGCGCATTCAACCGCAAGCCCAAATCACTGACAACATCAACCTCAAGCCCGGCACCATGATGGCCACCGGCAACGACCTGGATGTCGCCCTGAACGGCCAAGCCGTCATGGGCGTCACGGCATCCGATGGCGTGCTGGCCTTCACCCGCCGCGGCGACCTGAAATTGGGCGCCACCGGCACCCTTGAAAACGGCGCAGGGTATTTGGTGCGTGGGCAAGCGGGTGGACCGATCACCGTGCCGCCGGGCTTCAAAGTGAGCATCAATGACGATGGATCGGTGTATGCCATCAACCCGGCCCAAGCAGGCCCGGCCGCACCGGTGCTGATTGACCGCATTTTGATGCGGGACGCGGGAAAGACGCCTTTGGATCGCCGAGCCGATGGTTTGTTCAAAGTGGTGGGCCAAGCGCCCGGCACTGACATTGCCGTCACAGCCACTGACCCCCTGCCCAGCCTGACCTCGAAATCACTCGAAGGCAGCAACGTCAACGCTCTCGAAGTGATGGTCAAGCTCATGGACCAAAGTCGCAGTTTTGAACAGCATGTGAACGTCATCAAGCAAAGCAAAGACGCCGACGAAGCTGGCGCCAGCATGATGAAACCGGCTTAAACGCCTTAAAGACAAGATAACAGGAGCACCAAAATGGATGCATCAATGTGGGTAGCGAAGACGGGTCTGGATGCGCAGCAGACGCGCATGAACGTCATCTCGAACAACTTGGCCAACGTCAACACCACCGGCTTCAAGCGTGACCGCGCCGTGTTTGAAGATTTGCTGTATCAAAACATCCGCCAAGCCGGCGGTCAAACCGGTGCCAACACCCAAGCCCCGACCGGCCTGATGCTGGGTACCGGTGTGCGCGTGGTCGCCACCGAAAAACTGCATGCCCAAGGCAACATGGTCAACACCCAGAACCCGTTGGATGTGGCCATTGCTGGAGACGGGTACTTCCAAATTGCACAAGCTGACGGCACCTTGGCTTACACCCGCGACGGTAATTTCAAACTCTCGAACACCGGCCAGTTGGTCACTTCGGGCGGCTTGCTTTTGCAGCCTGCGCTGGTCATTCCCAACACCGCCTCCAGCGTCACCTTTGGCCGCGACGGCACGGTGTCCATTGAACTGGCAGCCGGCGGCCAACAGGTACTGGGCCAGTTGCAAATTGCCCGTTTTGTGAACCCCGGTGGCTTGCAGTCGATGGGTCAAAACATGCTCAAAGACACGCCCGCAAGCGGCTTGCCTCAAGTTTTGCAGCCCGGCGTAACCGGCGCCGGCACCTTGATGCAAGGCACCTTAGAGGCATCGAACGTGAACGTGGTCGAAGAAATGGTCAACATGATCGAGACGCAACGCGCCTACGAGATCAACTCCAAAGCCATCTCTGCGGTCGACGGCATGCTCAAGTTCATCAACAACAACATGTAAGCCCTGGCCATGACTAAATTACTTGCATTGCTGGCTGCGCTGAGCTTAGCGGGTTGCGCCGTGATCGAACCGGCCAAGCTCAGCCACTCGCCGTCCTTTGAACCCGTGTTTCCGCTCGAAAAAGAAACCGTCCGCGTGCCCTCTGGCGGTATTTATGTCAGCCGACAAAGCGACAGCTGGTTTGGTCGGGGTCGCAACTTTCAAGTGGGTGATGTGATCACCGTCTTGTTGAATGAAACCACCCAAGCCTCCCGCACCCAGAATTCCGAATTGAGTCGTGACACCACCAATGATGTCATCACCCCCACCTTGCAGGCCAAAACCGCCGCCAGGCTGCCCAGCCCTTTGGGCGGCGCTTTGGCAGCCCTGAAGCTCGATGGCAGCACCATCACCAGCACCGGCAAGGGCACGGCCGGACAGAACGCCAGCTTGACCGGCTCGGTGGCGGTCAGCGTGGTCAGCATCATGGCCAACGGCAACCTGGTGTTGCGCGGAGAAAAACAATTGGCGCTGACCGAAGGTGCAGAGACCATACAGGTCGCGGGCATCATCCGGCCCGAAGACGTCTCGGCAGTCAACACGGTGCAGTCGCGCCGCTTGGCCAATGCGCAAATCTCCTACCGTGGCTCGGGCGACTTGGCCTCCACTGCCAAAGCCGGTTGGGGCACCAGTGCCCTGATGAAACTGTGGCCCTTTTGAAGTACTTGAAACGAACTTCCTGAAACGAACTTCCTGAAATAAAAACCATGAAATTCTGGCTCATCTCACTCGCCACCTGGCTGCTGGCCAGCCTGCCCGCCCATGCCGACCGCATCAAAGACCTGACCGAAGTCGCCGCCATGCGCAGCAACCAACTGATCGGCTACGGCCTGGTGGTGGGTTTGCAAGGCACGGGCGATGGCGCCGACGTGTCATTCACCGCCCAGAGCATGAAAAGCTTGCTGGCGCGATTGGGTGTCAACCTCGACGGCCCCTTGTCAGACTTTGAAACCGGCGCCACCACCGGCAAGGTTGACATTAAAAACGTCGCCGCCGTGATGGTCACCGCCGAGCTGCCCGGCTTTGCCAAGCCCGGCCAAAAAATCGATGTCAACGTCTCTGCCATCGGTAAAGCCAGCAACCTGCGCGGCGGGAACCTGGTGTTGACCAGCCTGCGCGGCGTGGACGGTGAAATTTACGCGCTGGCCCAAGGCGCCTTGACCGCCACCGGCATAGACGCCTCGGCCGCAGGCTCCAAAGTCGCGGTAGGCGTGCCCACAGCGGCACGCATTCCCTCTGGGGCGATGGTCGAAAAAGTGGTCGACAACCCCTTTGACAAGTCCGATCGGATTGTGCTGAACGTGCGTGAAGGCGACTTCACCACCACCACCTCGATCGTGAATGCAATCAACAAACAATTTGGTGACGACGTCGCCCGTGCTTTGGACGGCGTGACCATCACCTTGCAAGCGCCTGCCAACCTCAGCCAACGTGTCGCCTTCATGAGCATGGTCGAGAACATGGACGTGCAAGCCGGTGAGCCGCCAGCGCGTGTGGTCATCAACTCACGCACCGGCACGGTGGTCATCAGCCGCAACGTCAAAGTCACAGCCGCCGCGGTCAGCCACGGCACCATCTCGGTCGCCATATCGGCGACCAACGAAGTCTCGCAACCCGGCCCGCTTTCCAATGGACAAACTGTTGGCGTGCAAAACGCCGAAGTCAAAGTCACCGAGCCCAACAAGCCCATGTTTTTGTTCCAGCCTGGCATTGATCTGCGCCAGATCGTGGACGCTGTCAACCAAGTGGGTGCCTCGCCTTCTTCATTGATCGCGATTTTGGAAGCCCTTAAAAGCGCCGGCAGCCTGCGTGCCGAACTGGTGATCATTTAAGAATTTATGGACGCTCAACCCGTTTCCCGCTCGTACCTGGACTTTGAGGGCCTTGGCCAACTCAAGGGACAAGCACGCACGGACTCCAAAGGAGCGCTGCGTCAAACCGCGCAACAATTCGAAGCACTTTTTTTGCAAATGACCATGAAGTCGATGCGCGACTCGGTGATCAAAAGCGACCTGATCGAATCAAACACGACTGACCAATTCGAGTCCATGTTTGACAAAGAAGTGTCGGTGCAACTGTCCAAGCGCAACAGCATGGGCCTGGCCGACATGCTGGTCAAGAGCCTCGAAGCACGCCAAGCCAGCACCCCCCCCGCCACGGCTGACGTACTCAAAGCACGCGATACCAGCGACCAGCCCAGCATGGCCTTGAACCCTGTGCAAATGGGCCTGCCCTTGAAGGCAGCTCAAAAACTGATGAACGACCTGCCCCGTCCGGTTGGCGCCATGTTGCTTACAGCCCCCAAAAAATCGATTAACGGAGCGACGCCATGAGCGATCTGGTTGCCCTTGCCGGTAATGCCGTAGCCGCCTACCAACGTGCCTTGGGGACGGTGAGTAACAACATTGCCAACGTGGCAACCGAGGGTTACTCGCGCCAAGAAATCGATTTGCAAGCCAACCCGGTCAGCAAGATCGGCAACATCTATCTGGGCACCGGTGTCATCGTCAACGGCGTCAAACGCCAATACGATGGCTTTACCGAAGCCAATTTGCGCAACAGCAACTCTGACTTGGCGAGCCAAGAGCCGATGGTCAACTACGCCAACCGCGTGATTGATGTGATGGGCGGACCGACCACGGGTTTGACAACCGCACTCGACCAGTTCTTCAGCGCTGCCCGCGACCTGTCTTCCGAGCCCGCCTCCACCGTGTTGCGGGCCAGCTTTGTGCGGGATGCGCAGGGTTTGGCTTCGCGCTTTGGCGAACTGGCTTCTCAACTGGACATGGTCCAAAGCGAAACCGACCAGGCCATCGTCAGCAACGTCAACAACATGAACACCATTTTTGGTGAATTGGCGAACGTCAACAAACAACTCACCAAAGCCCAGACCGAGAAGGCCCAACCGGCTGACTTGTTGGACCAACGCGACAAGCTTCTGAACGACCTGGCAGCCTATGCCCATGTGAATGCATCCTTCACAGTCAATGGCACTGTGACTGTCAGTTTGGGCACCTCCCTCAACCGGGACGTGGTGGTGACCGGCAACACCAGCAAACTGATTTCCGTCTCCAGCGATCCCCAGTTTCCTGGCAAGACCAACCTGATCCTGGACCAATACGGCAAGGCCTCGACTTTGACGAGCATCACCAGCGGCAGCCTGTCGGGTTTAATGACTTTTCAAGACCAGGTGCTGAGCACTTCGCGCAGCGCACTGGACAACTTGGCAACCACCTTGACGCAGGAAATCAACAAAGTCCATGCCCAAGGGATTGACGCTTACGGCAAACTGGGTGGCGCGTTGTTCACCATTGACGCGAAAGCCACCAGCATTTCGGGCAGTTTGAAGGTCGCCTTTGAAGACCCGATGAAGGTCTCTGCAGCCGCGCAATTCCGGATCATTGAAGACTCGACCAACACCGGTGGCGGTTTGATCAGCCTGGCCTATGTCGACCCGACCGCCAGCAACGCGGCGGGCCCTGGCAATCTGCAAAACATTTTGGTGAACAACGACAACGTCAGTGCCGGGCGCGCCATCACCATCGATGCCTCCCGGCCCGCCATGGCTGTGGCCACTGTGCTCAATGGCATGCAAGATGTCAGCATCTTTTTGGACAACGCGCAAGCGGGCCAGCAACTGCAAGTCATGACGCGAGATGGTCGCCAAATTCTGGGCGCACCCATTGTTCCCACATCGATTCAAGCCGCAGCCCTGTTGTCAACCAAGGGCATGAGCACCGGCGCGCAACTGAGCGACGCCTACTTGAACAAATCAGGCATCATTGGCTACAAGGACATGTCTGTGTTCTATGGCGTGCGCGCCGACGTTCAGCAAGAGCCAATTTACAACGACGCCGGCCAATCGCTCACCAGCAAGTCCCTGCCCGCCAGCGTCACCAGCGGACGCATCGACCCCGAAAGTACAGGTTACTCCGCCGGCGCATTTGTGCTCAATGGCGTCAGTTTGGGCGCCCTGACAGTCGACACCACACTTGCTGCGCCGAACAACAAGCTCCAAGCCAAAGACGTGGCCCAATGGCTTAAAAATGCCAACACGGGCTTGACCATTACCGCCAGCAACGAAATCAGCATTCCCGACAACCAGCTGTATTTGGCCGCCAATTTGGCCATCAACGGGCAAACCATTGGCTCGGCACCCTTTGACAACAAACAATCCCTGATCAACGCCATCAACGACAAGCAAGCGCTCACCGGCGTCTTTGCCAGCATGGCCATCAACGGCTCAATGGTGATCCGCAACAACGACGGCAGCAACATCAAAATTGCCACCAACACCAGCGACATCAACACGCTTGGCAACGCCCTGGGCATTCCGGCGGGCGTGGTAGGCGGCACGGTCAGCATGACACGACCCTTGGTGACCTTCTCGGCCATCAATGCCACACAAATCAATATTGCCACTGACCAGTTGAATTTGAGTTTGCCACTGACCCTGTATGGCAAAACCATCACCAAAGCGCCGCCAGGGTTCAGCTCGGTGACCGAATTAGCCAGCGCCATCAACGCGGCCGGCACCGGTGTGACGGCGACCGTCAGCAATGGCATTCTGAGTTTGACCAAGTCAGGCGACCCCAAAGGCGTCTTTGCCGGCTTGGACTCCAACGGCGGGCTGGTGATCATGGACACCAGCGACAGCACCAAATTCATCAATGCGGTACAAACCCTCAAGCGCCCCCTGCCCACGGACGTCACCAACAACAACAACAATTTGGTCAGGTTCTCCAAAAACAAGATTAATTTGCAATTGCCTTTGGCCATCAACGGCCACACCATCTTCAAGCCCAGCACTGGTTTTGCGACCACGCAAAGTTTGGTGGATGCGATCAATCTGGCCCAAACCGTGGTCACCGCCGCCTTGGACCCAGAGGGCAATCTGACCCTCTCGAGCACCAGCGGCCCGGACAACAACAGCATTCAAGTGGCCACCGACAGTGCCGGCACCAATGCCACAGGCAATGCCTTGGGCGTGCCGGCGCAGGTCTATCGCAGCGCCATCACCTCTGAAAACAACCTGCAGCTCCAAGCCGGTGCAACCGACATTGAATTGGGTTTTGGCACCATTGCCAACCAGGGCACACCTGCCGACCTGGTCCGACTGGGCTTTCGCACGGGCGCCTACATCAAGGGCTCGACCCAAGAAGACCTGCTGGTCTTCGTCACCGGCGCGGGCACGGCCAGTGTGGCGGCCTCTTATTCAGGCGACCCCGCGGACGAGCGGCAATCATTACGCGCCCAGCCTATGGAGTTGAGCTTCACATCGGCGACCCACTACCGCATTCGCGATGTGAACACCGACACCATCGTGGCCGAGCGCGACTTTGACCCCGATCAGAGTGAACTGAACGTGACTTACCAAGGGCTGAGTGTTTCTTTCACCTTCCCGCCACAAGCTGGCGATTCGTTCACCCTGGACGGCAACCAGGACGGCACGGGCAACAACGAAAACATGTTGGCCTTGGCTCAGATTGAAAACAAATCACTGGTCGGCAATAAAAATGTCAGCTCTGCTTACATTGACCACATCAACAACGTCGGCAACATCTCACGGCAAGCGACCATTGCGCAATCGGCCTTGAAAGTGGTGCACGACCAAGCCGTCGCAGCAAAAGACCAGATCTCTGGCGTGAGCCTGGACCAGGAAGCTGCCGATCTGATACGATTTCAACAAGCCTACCAAGCAGCGGCCAAAGTCATGCAAGTGGGCAGCCAATTGTTCGACAGCATTTTGCAAGTGCGATAACTTGGACTTGACCCATGAAAATATCCACCTCCTACTTGTTTGATCGCGCGATCTCACAAATGACGACCGTCCAAACGGACTTGGCCCACACACAAGCGCTCGTTGCCAGTGGCAAGCAAGTGCTCAATCCCTCCGATGCGCCCAACCAGGCTGCGGCTATTCAGCGGCTTCAATCCGCACTGAACAAGCAAGACAGTTACGCCAAAACACTCGCGACCGTTCAGTCACGCTTGAGCGCCGAAGACAGCACTTTACAAAATGCAAGCGACTTGCTGATCCGAATCAAAGAGATATCCGTGCAGGCGGCTAACGGCACCGTGGGGCCAGAAAGCCGCATTTCGCTGAGTACAGAGCTCAAAGGCCTGCGCAGCCAACTACTCAGTTTGGCCAATGCATCAGACGCCAACGGCAACTATTTGTTCTCTGGCAGTCGTCTCAAAAGCGCCCCCTTTGCCGAAGTCGATCAAGGACATGTGGTTTACAAAGGGGACCAAACCCGCGTTTACGTATCGGTCGGCGATGGTCGCTCCATCCCCTTTAACCGCACTGGAACCAACGCATTTGTAGGCGTCACACGCACAGACAGCGCGGGTCAAAAATCCAACCGTGAATTTTTCAGTGCCATTGACGACTTGATTGAAGGGGTCAACAAGTCGGACTTGGCGGTCATCCAACGTGGCCTAAGTGAAAATGACAGCATGCTCAACGGCATCACCTTGGCCCTGGCCAACGTGGGTACCGACAGCAATGTGGCCGACCATCAATTGAGCGTCATTGACCAAACAAAAATTGCACTCAAGACGACACTTTCTAATTTTGAAGACTTGGACATGCCCAAAGCCATCACTCAAATGAACAAGCAAATGCTTGCACTTGAGGCATCGCAAAGCAGTTTTGCCAAGATTTCGCAGCTGAATTTATTCAACTTCATCAAATAAACATTCAAGTTAAGCGCCGGCCATCCGATTCAATGTCATAAGCTTGTTCAACATTTGACCCTCACCCCATTTTTCGCATGGCCACCTCATCCATCTCTTCCAGCACGACCAATGTTCTGACCAGCCTGGGTGCAGGCTCCGGCATAGACACCAAAGCATTGGCCAAAAGTTTGGCCGAGACTGAAATTTCGCCGCGCGAATCGCTTGTCAACAATAAAATCTCCAAGGCCCAAAACAGCATCTCAGGCTACAACTCCATCAGTTACGTTTTGGACGGCTTGAAGAAAGCTTTTTCTGAACTCAAAAATCAAAGTGGCTACTTCAGTGTTAATAATCAAAATAGCCAACCCAACGCCATCGCTGTCACCAGCAGCAGCGCCACCGAAACAGGCAACCACAGCATCACCGTCAGCCAGTTGGCCACAGCGCAGAAAAGTTTAAGCACCGGTGTCAATTCACTCACCAGCAAGCTCAACAATGGCGATGCGTTCCAGCTGACCCTGACGCAAGGCGCAGACGGCAGCCCAGAAACAATCGACATACCGGCAGGTGCGGACACCCTGTCTGGCATTGCCGCAGCCATCAACAAGGCGGGCAAAGGCATCACGGCCCAGGTCATCAATACGGGCGAAAGCGCTGGCAACTACAAATTGCTGTTAACCGGCAGCACAGGCACAGGCAACGGTTTTTCTCTGACCTCCTCGGTACTCAATTTGAATCCCCCGATTCAATCGGCCGCCAATGGATTGATCAACGTCGACGGCATGACCCTGACCCCGAGCACCAACAAGTTGACAGGCTTGATACCCGGTACCACTTTGGAGTTCCTGGCCACCACCTCCGGCCCAGCCAATGTGACTTTCGCCAAAGACACCACAGGGGTGAAATCAAAATTACAAGCCTTGGTCAGCGCCTACAACGATGCCGTGACCATGCTCAACACCGTGTCCGACCCCAAGTCATCGGTGCCCAACTACGGCGGAAGTTTGACGGGTAACGCCTATGTTCAGACAGTCCGTACTGAAATTCGCAATCTTTTGTTCAGTCCCGACCCCAAAACCAAGTCGGGAGACCTCAGCTCTTTTCTGGATCTTGGTTTTTCTCTGGACAGAACCGGCATTCTTTCTTTGTCCGGCACCACCGCCAGTGGCGCGTCCAAAATTGACAGCATGTTGTCCACCCGCCTGGACGATGTTGTCACCTTTATGACGCAAAATAAAGAAGGCGTGCAAACTTTCAGTACGGTGAACAACGGTGCAGCTGGCGAGGCTTTCAAAAGGCTCGACAAAATGCTGTTGCCCACCGGGATGATTGCGCGAAGCAACGTCAACCTGAATGCCAAAATCACCAGCTACAACAACGACCTGGTCAAGCTTCAGGACCGCATGGCCAAACTGCTGGCCACATACACCCAACAATTCAGCATCATGGACAGCATCATCGGCCAGGGCAAGACAACCCGTGATGGCATGAAAAGCACTTTTGACGGCATGATGGCCGCTTACAACAAGTAAGCTGCGC
>Ga0164294_10002737_pt1 | contig 15744 bp, 16 predicted proteins | sample GEODES005metaG_FD_111479 | JGI IMG/M metagenome (GOLD analysis project Ga0164294, IMG submission 111479) | Oligotrophic lake water microbial communities from Sparkling Lake, Wisconsin, USA - GEODES005 metaG | ecosystem: Environmental > Aquatic > Freshwater > Lake | place: USA: Sparkling Lake...
CTGCTGGCGGTGTCGCTGGCGGCCGCGCATGCCGCGGCGGCGGACCGCGGCATGGGTTTGTGGCGCCATCTGGCGGGTGAGCAACAGGTGCTAACGTTGCCGGTGCCGATGATGAACATCATCAACGGTGGTGCTCACGCCAACAATAGCCTCGATATTCAGGAATTCATGATTCTGCCGGTAGGGGCGCCTTCGCTCGCCGAAGCGCTGCGTTGCGGCGCAGAAATTTTCCATACGCTGAAGAAGCAACTGAACGCCAAGGGCCTCACCACCGCGGTCGGTGATGAAGGCGGCTTCGCGCCGGACCTGCCCTCGAACGCAGCCGCGCTGGAAACCATTCTTGAGGCCGTCACGAAGGCCGGCTATGCGCCGGGCAAGGACGTGTACCTTGGCCTCGACGTGGCCAGCACCGAGTTCTGCCATGGTGGTATCTACAAGCTCGGCGCGGATGGCCGCGACTTTGACTCGGCGGGCTTCGTGGACTATTTGGCGGACCTCGCCAACCAGTACCCCATCCTCACCATCGAGGACGGCATGGCCGAAGGCGACTGGGAGGGCTGGAAACTCTTAACGGAAAAGCTCGGCAAGCGCGTGCAACTGGTGGGCGATGACCTGTTCGTTACCAACACGAAGATCCTCGCCGAAGGCATCCAGAAGGGCATCGCCAACGCCATCCTCATCAAGCCGAATCAGATCGGCACGCTGACGGAAACGCTCGCCGCTATCTCCATGGCCACGGCGGCGAAGTACGCGGCAGTGGTATCGCATCGCTCGGGCGAGACCGAGGACGCCACCATCGCGGATATCGCCGTAGCCACTAGCGCTACGCAGATCAAGACTGGCTCCATGTCGCGTTCGGACCGCATTGCCAAGTACAACCAGTTGCTGCGCATTGAAGCTGCGCTGGGCATCAATGCCCGCTATGCGGGCAGTGCGGCTTTCCCGGTGGTGCCGTCGGCGGCACGGTGATAGATTCACGCTCATGAAGTTCCTCGTCGGTCTACTGCTGGCCTTGCTGCTCCTCCTGCAGTACCGGCTATGGCTGAGTGAAAACGGTTTCCGCGAGTCGACGCACTTGCGGGCCGCGGTAGCGGCGCAGCAGGCAGAAAATGCAGCGCTCGAGCGCCGGAACCGCGAACTGGCGGCGGAAGTCATGGATCTGCGTTCCGGTAGCGCGGCGCTCGAAGAGCGCGCCCGCAACGACCTCGGCATGATCGGCAAGGCGGAGACCTTCTACCAAGTCGTTCCGCCGGGAACCCCGTTGAGCGCGCGCCCCGGTGGCATGCCTACGGCAGCGGAAGCGCCGCTGGTGCCGGCCGCCGCCGCTGGCACCGGCGCATTGCAACCGGCGCCGCCGGTGTTGTCGGCACCGGTAGCCGGGGCCATCTCCGGGCCGGCGCACTAGGTGGCGCGCCCAGTGTCCGCTGGGCTCACCCGCGTCTTGGCACCATGAACTATTGGGTGGTCCTGCCAGCCGCCGGACGCAGCGAGCGTTTCGGGGGGAGCGCGCCTAAGCAGTACGAAGCCTTGCCGGGTGGCTTGGTTCTCGAGCACGCGCTGGCGCCGTTTCTGCGACTGTCCAGCCCGGTCCTGTCCAGCCTGGATCTGTCCAGCACGGTCCTGTCCGGCACGGTCCTGCGCGGTGTGGTCGTTGTCCTTGGCGCCGCCGACACTCGCTTCGCCGCGTTACCGCTGGCCCAACATCCGCAAGTGACCACCACGACGGGCGGCGCCTCTCGCGCCGAAAGCGTGCTGGCCGGCCTCAACGCCGTGCGGGCTCGCGGTGGTGCTGCGGACGACTGGGTGCTGGTGCACGATGCTGCGCGGCCTTGCCTTGGCGCGGCGGAGCTTGCTGCACTCTTGGCAGCCTTGGCCACACCAGCAGGCGCCAGCAGTGGCGCTTTACTGGCCTTGCCCGTAGCCGACACGGTAAAGCGTAGTGGTGTGATGGGCGCGGGTGGGCTGGGGCCTGTCGTGACCGCCACGGTCCCGCGCGAGGGGCTCTGGCGCGCGCTGACGCCGCAGGCGTTTCGTTTAGGGGCGTTGACTGCGGCCCTCGAAAACGCCTTGCGTTTGGCTGCCGCGCCCGGGGGTTCGGCGCCTACGGACGAGGCCGCCGCCATCGAGGCCATGGGTGGTGCACCGCTGTTGGTACCGGGCAGTCCTTACAACGTGAAGGTGACGTTGCCCGCGGATCTGGACTTTGCCGCCACGGTTTTGCGTTCACGCGCCGAGAGGACTCGCCATGACTGAAAACACTCCTCAGCTCGGTCCACGCGTCGGTTTTGGTTTCGATGTGCACGCGTTTGGTCCGGGCGACCATGTGTGGTTGGCCGGTGTGCGCGTGCCGCACAGCCACGGCATCGTCGCGCACTCGGACGGCGACGTTCTCCTGCACGCCTTGTGCGACGCGTTGCTTGGTGCCGTGGCTCTCGGCGATATCGGTCAGCATTTTCCAGACACGGACCCGCAGTGGCGCGGCGCTGCCAGCCATCGATTCGTCACGCACTGTCTCGGGCTCGTGCGCTCATGCGGCTACCGGGTGGGCAATGCGGACCTTACCCTGTTGGCAGAAGCCCCGCGTCTGCAGGCCTACCGTCAGTCGATGCAGCAGCGCGTAGCAGAACTGCTGGAAGTGCCAGTAGGCGCTGTGGGCCTCAAGGCCACTACCACGGAACAAATGGGCTTCACCGGGCGGCGCGAGGGCTTGGCGGCCCAAGCAGCGGTGATGCTGTGGCCAGCCGCCACGGCGCCCTGACCCCTGCCGCTATTCTCGATCACGTTTTCCCGGAGCTTCCATGTATACCCATCTCGATTTGGCGCTCGCGCCCCCGCGGGCCTTTGGCCCTGCCTTGGGCAACGCCAGCCTGCGTAACTCCCCTGAAGACTTCCGGGTAGATGAACAACTGGCTTTCGCCGCCGACGGCGGCGCGGCGCATTGGTTGGTATGCTTGGAAAAGCGCGGCGTCACGACGCTCGCTGCCGTGGGTGCGCTCTCGCGCCACGCGGGTGTGTCGGAGCGGGATATCGGGTTTGCGGGTTTCAAAGACCGGCACGCGGTTACGTCGCAGCACTTCACCGTGCCCGCGCGTTCGCCGAAGGCCGGGCCTGCCCCCTCGTGGGCCGAAGACGCGCTGGGCGAGCCATTCCGCGTGCTGTCGGCGTTACCGCATGCACGCAAATTGCCGCGTGGTGCACTCGCGGGTAATCGCTTCACGGTGGTCGCGCGAGGCCTTACTGAAATCGTTTCCCGTGCTGCCGTGGAAGAGCGCCTGGCGCAAATCGCCAAGCGTGGCGTGCCGAACTATTTTGGCGAGCAGCGTTATGGGCGCGGCGCTTCTAACCTCACGGCCGTCGAGGCTTGGGCGAGCGGTGGCGAACTGCCGGGCCGACGCGAGGAACGCGGCTTTGTGCTGTCGGCAGCCCGCTCGCTGTTGTTCAACGCCGCCCTCGCAGCCCGCGTCGACGCTGGCAACTGGGATGTGCTGCTCCCCGGTGACTTGGCCAACCTCGACGGTTCGCGCAGCCGCTTCAAGGTGACGGAACTGGATGACACGCTGCGCGAGCGGCTGGCGACATTCGACATTCACCCCACGGGCACGCTGGCGGGCAGTGGCGAGACGGGTTTGCTGGGCGAGGGCGCGGCCTTGGAGCAAGCGGCCTGGGCCGCCCTGCCGGCCCCTTGGGGCGCGGTACCGGCGGTCCTCGCGGGTGCTGGGGTGGAAGTGGATACACGGCCCCTGCGACTGCCCGTGCGTGACCTGCAGTGGAACTGGGGCGACGCTGCGTCTGGCGCGGTGCTTACCTTGTCGTTTGGCTTGCCTGCGGGTGGCTACGCCACCACGGTGCTGCGTGAACTGTTCGACACCGGGTACGTGGCGGAAGACGGCGGCTGACAACCTAGAGGCCGCTGGGGCAACTGCGCCCGCTAATGGCTGGCGCGGTGGTGCCCGCTAACGTGACAACAGCACATAGATGGCGCCGGTGCCACCATCCATGCCGCGCGCCGAGGCAAACGCCAGCACGGCGTCGAAATGGCGCAGCCACACGTTTACCGCGTGCTTCAGTACGGGGCCACGCGGCCCCGACCGCAAGCCCTTGCCGTGAATGACGCGCACGCAATGGCAGCGATGGCGCAGGGCATCGTTCAGGAAGCCGCGTAGCGCCTCGCGGGCCTGCGGACTGTTCAGCCCGTGCAGGTCCAGTTCACCTTCCACCGCGAATTCACCGCGTCGCAGGCGGCGGAGCAGCCCATCCGTAAGGTGAGCGCGACGGAACAGCAGTTCTTCGCCCGTTTCCACCAGCAGTTCGCCCGGGCCCAGCAACAAGCTGTCATTCAGCACCTGTTGTTCGTCCAAGCGAGCGAAAGCCGCCCGTGCGGGCGGGGGGGGGCGCTTCGGCGGTGGTGGGCGCGGGAGCAAGGGCTTCACGTCCTTCACCGCCGCACGAAAATCGTCGCCCACGACCGGCAACGCCGGCGCGGGAGCCGCGGGCGGTGGTGGGGTTGGCTTCGAGTAGCGTGAAGGGCGGGGCACGGCGGGGGCGTCTCCGGTATATTTCCCGTGTATGCGAATCTTACTGTCGAACGATGACGGCTACCGCGCTCCCGGCCTGAAGGCCCTCGCGGACGGCCTCGCTGGTCTTGGTGAGCTGACGGTAGTGGCCCCGGAGGCCAACCGCAGTGGTGCCAGCAACTCCCTCACGCTGGAAATGCCCCTGCGGGTCCAGGATGCTGGTCCCGGCTGGCATTTCGTCAACGGTACCCCCACGGACTGCGTGCTGCTGGCCGTCTCCGGCTTGTTCGAGCACACCTTCGACCGGGTGGTGTCAGGCATCAATGATGGCGCAAATCTCGGCGACGATGTCCTGTACAGCGGCACCGTGGCTGCAGCTGTCGAAGGCCGCTTCCTCGGGCTGCCCACCATGGCCCTGTCCTTGGCCGTGGCGCACCAGCACAACCCGGCCAACGCGGCGCAGAAAAACTTCGCCACTGCCGCCCGCGTGGCGCGCGAGCTTATCGAACGGCAGGCCCACCACCCTTTGCCGCAGTCCACCATTCTCAATGTGAATGTGCCGGACCTGCCTTACGACCAACTGCGCGGCTTGCAAGCCACGCGACTGGGCTTCCGGCATCGTGCCGAGAAGGTTGTGGCCAGTCAGGACGGACGTGGTCGGCCCATCTACTGGATTGGTCCCGCCGGTAAAGGACAAGACGCCGGCCCCGGCACGGACTTCCATGCCGTGGAGCATGGCTTTGTATCCGTTACCCCACTGCAGATTGACCTCACTCGCCATGCCGCGCTCGACAGCCTCGGTCACTGGCTGAACCGCGCACCGTGACCAACTCTGCTGGCAACCCGGCAGACCGGCCGCCACTGCGTGGCGTCGGCATGACTTCCGCCCGCACACGCGAGCGCTTGCTGGACCGCCTGCGCGAGCAAGGCATACGCGACGAAGCGGTGCTGGAACGCATTCGCCAAGTGCCGCGTCATCTGTTCATCGATGAAGCACTGGCGACCCGCGCTTACGAAGACACGGCGTTGCCTATCGGCTTTCTGCAGACTATCTCGCAGCCGTATGTGGTGGCGCGCATGACCGAAGCCTTGCTGGCCGGTGGCACGCGCTACAACGTGCTGGAAGTGGGCACGGGCTGTGGCTATCAAACTGCCGTGCTTGCCGGTCTCGTCGGGCGCGTGTGTACGGTAGAGCGCATTGGCCCGCTGCAGCTACAGGCCCGTCAACGTTTGCAGGCGCTGGGCATCGAGAACGTGCGCTTCCGCCACGGCGATGGCTTCGAGGGGTTCAAGCTGCATGCCCCGTTCGACGGCATCATCGTCACGGCGGCGCCAGAAGCCGTGCCGCAGGCATTGCTTAAGCAACTGAGCCCGAAGGGTGGCCGGCTCATCGTGCCGGTCGGTCCGGAGGGCCGACAGGAACTGATGTGTATCGTTCGGCGCGAAGAACTCTACATGCGCGAGAAGCTGGGGCTGGTCAGTTTCGTGCCGCTGCTGCCCGGGCTGGCCTGAAGCCATGCGCTCGCCGGTTGCCTTGGTGCGGGCGGCCTCGCTGTGTCTTTTGCTGCTGCTCGCCGCTTGTGGCAGTTCGCCACCGCCACGCAGCGCTGCCACGTACGTGGTGCAGGCGGGCGATACGCTCTACGCCATCGCTTGGCGCAACAATCTGGATTGGCGCGAACTCGCCCGCTGGAATGGCCTTGGCGAAGAGGCTCATCTGAACGTTGGGCAACGCTTGGTGTTGCAGCCGCGTCGTGGTGTGGCGGTGCCGAAGACCGCACGACGTAAACCGCAGACGGCAGTGCCTGGGTCGGCGCGTGATGCGCCGCAGTTGCCACCGGTGGTCGCCGGGCCTGCGCCAGCGTTTGTCTGGCCGGTGGGGGGGGCAGTGCTCGGTGAACAAGCGCAGCCTTCTGGTGGCTTCGGTTTGCGGTTGAAAGTGCAGCTCGGTGAAGCGGTGCATGCCGCCGCAGCAGGTCGCGTGGCTTATGTGGGCAGTGGCCTGCGCAGCTATGGACAGCTCGTTATCGTGAAGCACCCTGAAGGGTGGCTTTCCGCTTATGGCTACAACCGTGCACCGCGCGTGCAAGAGGGCGACAATGTGCAGCGTGGCCAGGTGTTGGCGGAAGCCGGCGAAGGGCCGTTGCCGGCGGGCGGCACTGGGCCGCAGTTGTATTTCGAGATTCGTCGCCTCGGGCGAGCAGTAGATCCGCGCACCGTGTTGCCGGCGCGTTAAGACGCGCCATTGCAGATTTATCAGCGCAGATTTATCAGCGCGCTAAAGCACGCTCACCAGGTCAAGTCGTCGGGAACGACGAAGTCCTTGTAAGGATCTTCAGCAGCGGTCGCAGTAGCCACGCTGCTCGTTGCGTTGCCCGCAGGTGCGTTCGGGTCGATGACTACAGCCGGGTCCCGCTCGCGCAAGCGCTCCGCAGCGCTGGCAGGAATGACGTCGTAGCGCCCGGCAAAGCTGGCGATCAGCAGCGTACCGGTCGAGAGGCCAGCGCGACGCTCCGCATCCACCGGCACGCGCGCAATGCGCTGCCCGTTCATGAAGCTGAAGTAGTCGTCCGTCTGCAACGGTGGTAGCCGGTGCTGATCGATGAGCTGGCGCAACTGCGCCGCGCGGGCGCGCGCTTCTAGCTTCGCCTGTGCCTTGCGGTTCAGTTCCTGGTCGCGCAGCAGCTTGGCGGCCTGCGCGCGCTGCGCCGCTGTAGCGGCCGGGTCGGGCTTTACGGGCTGGTGGCGTGACGGCTTGGGCTTGTGGGCCGTCGCCTGCTTGGCCTGTTGCTTGTTCGCCAACCCGAGCTTCAGGAGTTGGTCACGGAGTGAATCAGTCATGCGCGCATTATCTCACGGGTGGGTTACGGTGCGGTGGCGCCTGTCTGTTGTGTCTGTTGCTGTCTATGTTGCTGTCTGTGTTGCTGTCTCTGTTGTTGTCTCTCGGGCTTTGCTTGTTGCAGCGCCTGCTCCAGCAGCAGGGCCGGCACGTCGGCCTGCAGTTCGCTGTTCATCCAGCCATTAACCACGGCCTCAAGAGCGGGGTCACGCCTCATCATCACGGCTTTGATGGAGGGCTCGAACAGCAAGTTCGTGGCACGGCACAGGGCCGGGTGTCGCCGTGTCTGCAACGCCACTTCCACGTCGTCCGTCACCATCAGGTCGCCGTCGCCCGCCAGCAGCGCTGCGAACACGGCTCGATTGTCCGGGACCACTTTGACTTGAGCGCGGTGGAACTGCGCGCGTACGAACCGCTCGTTCGTCCCGCCCGGGTTTACCAACACCCGCACTGCAGCTTGGTCGGCCAGTGCGAGCGTGGCGTAGCGCTCGCCGTCGGCACAGCGGGCGATGAAGGTCTTGCCGCCCCGGTGATAGGGCGCGCTGAAGGCGGCGGCGGCCAGGCGGTCTGCCGTAATGCTGATACCGCCAAGCGCCACGTCGAACTTCCCGGCAAGCAGGTCGGGCAGCAGGGTGCGCCATGTGGTGCGGACATAGCGGACTTCGCCACCTTCGCGGCCATCAGCGGCGAGCGCATCTGCCAGACGCTCGGCGAGGATGACATCGGTACCGCTTAGCGAACCATCCGGATGCTCGAGGCTAAAGGGTGCGTAGTCGCCAGTGAGCCCGACGCGCAACGCACCCGTAGTGCGCAGGCGCGGCAACGCTGAGGCAGGAGCATTTTCCAGCGCGACCAGGGCGAACCACAGCGCTTCGCGGTCTACTTCCGGTAATTTCGCCAGCGAGCTGAGCGTGTTTTGGTTGGCGAGATAGGCGGACCGCAATAGTGCAGCTTCGGTCCAGTCGGCATGGTCACGGCTGAACAGCAACAACTGCCGCGCGGTGATGACGTCCAGCTGTGGGCGAATTTGTTTGACAAGGTTTGGCACGAAGGTGCCTACGGGCAGGCCGCCTGCGGCACGCCATGGCTGTTGCTGGCGCTCCTGCCAGTCCCGCGCTAGGCGCATCTGTAAGTTGAAGAGCGCGCGGGCCGCGTCTGGCTCCAGCCCGTGGTCGGTAGCGAGTTGCACCACCTGCTCCAGCACTTGGGCTTCGCGGACGGGGTCCAGCACTGGCGTACCCGCTTGCCACTTCGCGGCAGCCACGCCATCCATGAGGGCCAGGCGCGCATCGATGGACTGCAGGGATTCCAAGGCGGTGTTGGTGGGGTTGATGAAGGCGGTGGGCTGAGGCGATGAAGCGTCGCGAGCAAGTTCGGCTCCACCATAAGAGGATTGTGGGCGGGGCCTTTCCTGGGGGAGGGAGCTTGCTTGTGGGCTGGAGCTTGCTCCCGACGCTAGGCCTGCGACCAGCAGCAGCACCGCCCCCCGCGCATGCCACGGCTTCACAGCAGGGCCAGCGTTACGGCGCGCGCTTCACTCACCAAGACGTTGTAGGTGCGGCAGGCGGCGCGCGAATCCATCACTTCGAAGCCGATACGACGTGAGAGCATGGCACCCATGAGCGCAGCCGCGGGAAACTGCTGCCGCTCGCCGGTGCCGAGCAGTAGTATCTCGGGCTGCCAATCGAGAATTTCCGCGAAGTGCTCGAAGGCGAGCGCGGCCACGGGGGCTGCCTGCCAAGGATGGAGCAGTTGCTCGGCAGACAGCGCCACGGGTCCTTCGAGACGGCGTGGGCCCAGTTGGATGGCGCCGGGGACATACCCGGTGACGACGTTCATCGCCGGGCGGATTTCCTGCATGAATTTCATGGGCGTTACGATACCGCATGTGGCATTTCCTAATCACTGACCTCGTTGCCCCGGCGCAAGCGACGGCCGAAGAGTTCTTGCCCCGGTTGCCGCAGTTGGAGGCCCTGCTAGTGCGCGGGCGGGTGACTGCCAAGGCGGCCAGTTGGCGTCATCATTTATTGGCTTTGGCCGGGCAGCCCTGGCCGGCCGAGCGCGAAGTGCCGGTGGCTGCGCACTTGGCGGCGGCCGCGGGTTTACCCGCAGCGGCGGCGTGGGCGGTGGCCACCCCCGTGCGCTGTGTGGCTGGTCTCGACCACGTGCAACTGCAGGGCCTCGGGGCGCCGCTGTCGGCGGCGCTGGTAGCGGAGTTCAATGCGGCGCTGGGCGGTGCTTCCGGCCAATTGCATGCCGCGCCACAGGCCAATTTGTGGTCGTTCCCCCAGCCCTTGGCGGTGACGACCCACGACCCGGCTCCTTTGGTGGGGCACGACGTGGGCCCATGTCTGCCGGTCGGCCCGGATGCGGCAGCGCTGCGGCGCTGGATGACCGAAGCGCAGATGTGGCTGCACGGCGCTGGGGAGCCCGGGCGGGTGAACTCGTTGTGGCCGTGGGGCGTGGGTCGTGCCGCCGATGCCGCGAGCCCCCCAACCTTGCCTTGGGTCGTGGAAGGCGCCGACCTGTGGGTGGCTGCCTTGCCCTGCGCGCCGAGCGCGGCTACTGCTGCCGCGGTCAAGACCACGCGGGCGGCCGCCCGCGTTACCCTGTGGCGCGTGGCTGAACATGCCAGCGAGGCGGGTGCTTTCGCTGCTGCCGACGCCGCTTGGAGCGACCAGCTGAGGCACGCATTGCGCGAACGAGGCGCACTGACCGTGTGGCTGGCCGGCCGTTGCCATGAGTTACGCGCAGCGGACCGTTGGCGCTTCTGGCGAAGGTGGCATACTCCGCGCCCTTGGTGGCAATAAGGTGATGGCATGAAATCGCTCGCGCAGGTGCTCGTTGGCCTGCAGGCGTCGGGTACAGCCGTCGCTCCTGAAGCTGCCGTGGCGCCGCCGGAACCCACTGCTGCGGCGCGTCCGCCGGGCAGTCGGCGTATTGAACGCCGCGAACAGTCGACGGTGACGCTCGATGGTTTGCCGCCCTTGCTGCAGCGCCTGTATACGTCGCGTGGGGTGCAGCATGCGAACGAACTGGCCTTGGGCCTCGACGGTCTCCTACCCATCACTTCGCTGGAGGGTGTGGAAGCGGCAGCGGAACTGCTGGCCAAGCACCATGCCGCCGGCAGCCGCGTGCTTGTCGTGGGCGACTTCGACGCAGACGGTGCCACTTCCGCGGCGCTCATGGTGCGTTGTTTGCGCGCATTCGGTTTCTCGGAGGCAGGGTTCCTGGTAGGTGACCGTATCAAGCACGGGTATGGTCTGACGCCTAGCGTGGTTGCTTTGGCCGCGGCGCTGCAACCGCAGTTGCTGATTACCGTGGACAACGGTGTCTCGAGCATCGAGGGCGTGGCCCGTGCGCGGGAGCTAGGCATGGAGGTGCTGGTAACGGACCACCACTTGCCCGGCGATACCTTGCCTAATGCCAACGTGATGGTGAACCCGAACCTGCATGGCGCTACTTTCGGTAGCCGTGCGCTGGCGGGCGTCGGCGTGGCGTTCTACGTCATGTTGGCCACTGCTCGGCGGCTCGGTTTACCGACCAAGCCCGTGGTGGACTGTCTGGATCTAGTGGCTTTGGGCACGGTGGCGGACGTGGTGCCCCTCGATCGCAACAACCGCATCTTGGTGCAGCAGGGGCTTGCCCGCATTCGTGCCGGCCGCTGCGTGCCCGGTGTTCGTGCCCTGTTGGAAGTGGCGGGCAAATCGCTCGAGCGGGTCACTGCCAGCGATCTCGGGTTTCAAGTCGGCCCGCGTCTCAATGCCGCGGGCCGTATCGATGACATGACGATAGGCGTTAACTGTCTGCTGACGGCTGATGCCGTCGAGGCGCGGACGCTGGCCACCCAACTCGACACCTTCAACAAGGAACGGCGCGAGGTGGAGGCGGATATGCAGGAGCAGGCGCTTGCTATCGTGAAGGCCTTGCACGCTAGTGCCGCGCGTGGCTTGCCCGCCGGCCTGTGCCTGCATGACCCGGACTGGCACCCGGGCGTGGTCGGGCTCGTGGCTGCGCGTGTGAAGGACCGCGTGCACCGGCCGGTCATTGCCTTTGCCACCGATGCGGAAGGGTGCTGGCGTGGCTCGGCCCGGTCGGTGCCGGGGGTACACATCCGCGATTTGCTGGACGAAGTGAACACCCGCCACCCGGGCGTCATTGAACGCTTCGGCGGCCATGCGATGGCGGCCGGCCTCACGCTGGAAAGTGGCGCCGAAGAAACTTTCGCGCGTGCTTTCGCCATCGTGTGTGCCAAGTACCTGCCGCCGGCGCATTTGCGCGGTGTGCTGGTCACCGATGGTCCACTGGACGTCCGCGAACTGTCGCTCGATACCGCGAAGCTGCTGCGCGATGCGGGGCCTTGGGGCTCTGCTTTTCCCGAGCCCACCTTTGATGGTGAGTTCGACGTGGTGGAAACGAAAGTGCTGGGTGGCAAACACCTGAAGCTGTTCGTCCGTGCGCACCCCAAGGCCAAGCCACTCGAGGCGATGGCCTTTGGGTACTTGGCCGAGGAAGGCCGGCAGACGCCGGGCGAGGGGCAGCGGCTGCGGTTGGTGTATCGCTTGGACGTGAACCACTACCTTGGCGCCGAACGGGCGCAGTTGCTGGTGGAGCACCTGGAGCCCGTGCTGGGATAGCTCGATTGACCTTTGTTGGGCCACTGCTGGCACAGGGTGCTGGGGTAGCGCAGTGCGCCTGCGCGCGATGCTAGAATGCACGGATGGAAATCAACCCGATCCGCCGCCAATTGGAAGACCTCCGCGAGCGCCTCACGGCGCTGCGGGGGTATCTTTGACTACGACCGCAAGCACGAGCGCCTCGTCGAGGTAAGCCGCGAGCTCGAAGACCCCAAGGTCTGGGAAACGCCCGAACGCGCTCAGGAACTGGGTCGTGAACGCGCCAAGCTCGAAGCGGTCTGCGGCAAAATCGACTCCGCTTCTGCCGCTACCGAAGGCGCGCTCGAACTACTCGAGATGGCTGAAGGCGAGGGCGACATGGAGGCCGTGGCCGAAGTGGCCAAGGACGCTGACCGTGTCGAGTCGGTTATCAAGACGTTGGAGTTCCAGCGTATGTTCCCGGGGGAGATGGACCCGAACAGCGCCTACATGGACATTCAAGCCGGCGCCGGGGGTACCGAAGCGCAGGACTGGGCCAATATGCTCATGCGCATGTATTTGAAGTGGGCGGACCAACGCGGCTTCAAGACGGAAGTGATGGACCAGTCGGACGGTGAAGTGGCCGGCATCAAGGGCGCCACCATCCATTTTCAGGGCGATTACGCCTATGGCTGGCTCCGTACGGAAATTGGCGTGCACCGCTTGGTGCGCAAGAGCCCATTCGATAGCGGTGGCCGGCGGCACACCAGTTTCGCCTCGGTATTCATCTCGCCGGAAATCGACGACAACATCAGCATCGACATCAACCCCGCGGACCTTGAGACGGATACGTTCCGCTCGAGCGGAGCCGGCGGTCAGCATGTGAACAAAACCGAATCTGCCGTGCGTATCCGGCACGTGCCTAGCGGCATCGTGGTGGCCTGCCAGGGCGAACGCAGCCAGCACAAGAACCGCGCCACCGCCATGAAGATGTTGAAGGCGAAGCTCTATGAACTCGAAGTGAACAAACGCAACGCGGCCGCTCAGGTGCTCGAGGACAGCAAGACCGATGTGGGTTGGGGCCACCAGATTCGCAGCTACGTGCTGGACCAGTCCCGCATCAAAGACCTGCGCACTGGCGTCGAAATCGGCAACACCACCGCCGTGCTCGACGGCATGCTCGACCCGTTCATCGAAGCCAGCCTGAAGCAGGGTCTGTAATTCAGCCTTTCGGCTATACCTGTAGCCAGACCCCTAGCCAGACCTCTAGCCAGATCCCTAGCCAGAACTCTAGCCAGGCCTGTAGCCACACAGGCAGCCTTCCCGAGGATTAATGATGACCGAAGCCACTCCCGCCGCGCCCCAAGACGAGAACCACCTTATTGCCGAGCGCCGCGCGAAACTGCAGCGTCTGCGCGAGCAGGGCAACGCCTTCCCCAACGATTTCCGCCGCGACTCGCTGGCGGCAGACTTGACGCTGGCCTACGAGGGCAAAGATGCCGAGTGGTTGGAAGCGAACCAGACCACGGTTCGTGTGGGTGGGCGCATGCTCGCCAAGCGGCTCATGGGCAAGGCCAGTTTCACGAAAATCCAGGACCGCACCGGCGAACTCCAACTCTATGTGACGAAGGACCTGCTGGGCGAAGTCTACGAAGCGTTCAAGGGCTGGGATGTGGGCGATATCATCGGTTGCGAAGGCACGCTGATGCGCACCCGCACCGGCGAATTGTCTGTGAAGGCCGTTAGCATCCGCCTGCTCACGAAGAGCTTGCGCCCGCTGCCCGACAAGTGGCACGGCCTGACGGACACCGATACCAAGTACCGCCAGCGCTACGTGGACCTCATCGTCAGTCCGGAAAGCCGCAAGATTTTTCAGGCGCGTACCCGTACCGTTCGGCACATCCGCGATTTCCTCGATGCGCAGGACTTCATGGAAGTGGAAACGCCCATGATGCAGCCCATCCCCGGCGGTGCTGCAGCGCGGCCGTTTATTACGCACCACAACGCGCTCGACATGCCGATGTATCTGCGCATTGCGCCGGAGCTTTATCTGAAGCGCCTAACGGTGGGTGGCTTCGAGCGTGTTTACGAGATTAACCGCAACTTCCGCAACGAGGGGCTGAGCACACGCCACAACCCCGAGTTCACCATGCTCGAGCTTTACCAGGCCTACGCGGATTACCACGACCTGATGGACCTCGTGGAAAATCTTTTGCACGGCCTGGCAGACAACATTGCTGGTACGCGCGAACTGGTTTACCAAGGCACGCCCATCAGTGTGGCTGGCAAGTTCCGCCGCGTGAGCGTGGCAGACAGTATTCTCGAGATGAACCCCGGTCTCGACGCCACGCGTTTGCGGGACCTCGACTACCTGCGCGAGGTCTGTGCTGGCATGGGCATTGTGCCGCAGGCGCATGATGGCGCTGGCAAGCTGCAAATTGAGATTTTCGACAAGACGGTGGAGCACACTTTGGTGCAGCCCACTTTCGTCTACGCGTACCCCACTGAAGTGTCGCCGCTATCGCGTTGCAACGATGCCGACCCGTTCCTCACGGACCGATTCGAGTTCTTTGTGGGCGGACGCGAACTGGCGAATGGCTTTTCGGAACTGAACGACGCCGAAGACCAAGCCGCGCGTTTTGAAGCGCAGGTGGCGCGCAAGGGCGCTGGCGACGAGGAGGCGATGTTCTTCGATGCGGATTACATTCGTGCGCTGGAATATGGTTTGCCGCCGACAGCGGGTCTTGGCATCGGCATCGACCGTTTGGTCATGCTGCTGACGGACGCGCCGAGTATTCGCGACGTGTTGCTGTTCCCGCACCTGCGTCCGGAAACCTGAAGACAAGGCGGGCAAGGGCACATGAACCCCATCGGCGTGTTCGATTCTGGCGTCGGTGGCCTGACCGTACTGCGTGCGCTCGCGGAGCGCTTGCCCGGAGAGCGGTTCCTTTACCTAGGTGACACCGCGCGGCTGCCGTATGGCACCAAGACTGCCGAGACGGTCATCCGCTATTCGGTGCAGTGCGCCGGGCGTTTGGTGGAGCGCGGTGTGAAGGCCTTGGTGGTTGCCTGCAACACTGCGAGCAGCGTGGCTTTGCCGGCCTTGGCGGCGGCCTACCCGGGTGTTCCAGTGTTGGGCGTGGTGGAGCCGGGCGCGGCGGCGGCCGTCGCCGCCACGCGTAATGAACACGTCGCGGTGATTGCTACCGAAGGGACTGTGCGCGGTGGGGCGTATCTGCGGGCCTTGCAGGCGCGCCGGCCGGGGCTTCGCGTGACACAGGTGCCGTGCGCGCTGTTCGTGTCGCTGGCCGAAGAGGGCTGGATGGAAGGCAACGTGGCGGATGCCGTTGCACACCGCTACCTCGACGCCGTGTTCAACGGCAACGATGCGCCCGATACGTTGCTACTGGGCTGCACGCATTTCCCGGTGCTGCAGGCAACGCTAGCCCGTGTGGTGGGCTCAGACGTGACGCTCGTCGACAGCGCGGCGACCACTGCCGCTGCGATGGAAGCCTTGCTGGCCGGCAGGGCAGGTTGGGAGCCAGTTCCCGCCCACGGTGAGAAGCTGAGCGGGCAGCCGTTGCCGCGGTTTCACTTCCTGGCCACCGACGGCCTCGAGCGCTTTGCGCGGGTGGGTGCCACCTTCATGGGCGCCCCCATTGCCACGAGCGAACTCGAACTCGTGGACCTCTAGCGGGTCGCAAGCGAGCTCGCCCCCACACAGCGAGCTAACCGCCTGCGTTTTATCGAGCTTCGCGCAAGCGCTTCAAGGCTGGCGCCTCGGCATCCTCGATGC
>Ga0164294_10002740_pt1 | contig 15730 bp, 18 predicted proteins | sample GEODES005metaG_FD_111479 | JGI IMG/M metagenome (GOLD analysis project Ga0164294, IMG submission 111479) | Oligotrophic lake water microbial communities from Sparkling Lake, Wisconsin, USA - GEODES005 metaG | ecosystem: Environmental > Aquatic > Freshwater > Lake | place: USA: Sparkling Lake...
CGGCCTCGGCGAGGAGCGGCACCATTGGGTCGGCCGCCGCGCCAAAGCGAAGTCTCAGCATCTCCGCAGCGAAGGCGCGCCGGCCTTCCCCTTCGCCCTCATTTTCGGCCCTCCACCCGGCCCTCCTCTCGACCCTGGGCGTAGAGCTCGAGGGCCAGCTCGCTTCGGAATTCGTAGGGCGACCGCATCCGCTTCTCCAGGACAGGTCGGGCCAGCGGCCCCAGGACGTGCAAGTTGAACGTGCTGTGAGCCGGCATCAACGCGCAGGTGTTCCCCGAACGCAGGCCACAAGCCCCTCCAGGAGGGCCTCGGGCGAGATCGGATCGAGCAGGCGCCGGGCGAGCCACTGGAGCGTCTCCCCATCGGCCTCGGCGAGGAGCGGCAGCATCGGGTCGGCCGCCGCGCCAAAGCGGAGCCTCAGCATCTCCGCAGCGAAGGCGCGCCGGCCTTCCCCTTCGCCCTCCTTTCGGCCCTCCACCCGGCCCTCCTCTCGACCCTCCTCTCGACCCTGCGCGTAGCGCTCGAGGGCCAGCTCGCTGCGAAACTCGTAGTGCGACCGCATCAGCTTCTCCATGACAGGCCGGGCCAGCGGCCCCAGCAGGTGCAGCACGATGTCTTCATACCGGCTGCGCTCGGCAGGGTCCACACCGATGAGCCCGAGCAGCGCCACCTCTCCCACCTCCGCCGCCTCCGGCCCACGCAGATGCACCATCGCGGCGAGGAGCGCGCGGTGTGGCGCCCGCCGGGCCACCTCCGGATCGCGCACCGCCGGCACCCGGCCCGGCCCCACCACCAGCGGCCGCATGTGCTGCACCGGCGAGAGCGCAAAGCCGGTCGCCGCCCAGCGCTCGACGTCTGGCTGGAGGGCCACCACCAGCACGACGGCGTCACAGCGGTGCTTCATGCGCAGGGCTGCCGTCATGAAGGGCCAGACCAGCGCCTTCTCGCCGTCGATCGCCCCCTGCACCTCCACCGCCATCACGAGCTGCGGGCGGGTCTCACGCTCCACCAGCAGCACCAGGTCGGCCTGCCGCTCGGGCGGAAGGAGGGTCTGCAGGCCGGTGGCGCCCAGGCGGAGCTGACCGCGCAGATGCTCCCGCGGCAGGCCCGCCAGCGGCGCAAGATCGCGCAGCAAGGCCGGATGATCCTGCAGCAGCGCCAAGATGGACTCGTGGAGGATGGAGGGCATACCCCCCCTAACAGGATCCCCCCCCTGGATCGGCCCCCACCGACAACGAATTACGCAGCGCGCCCCGCTTTGAGGCCCCCGATGTTCCTGCTGCTCTCCGCCTGCGCCCAGATCGCCGCCAACTACGGCGCGCCCGCCGATCCCGCTGACCCCACCGAGATCATCGTCGAGATCCCCGCCGGCACCTCCGCCCGCACCCTCGGCCCGCTGCTCGAAGCCCAGAAGGTCGTGGAGAGCGGAGAGGACTTCACCCTCTACGTTCGACTCACCAAGGAGGGCGGCTGCCTCAAGGCCGGGCGCTTCAAGCTCCGCCGCAACATGGGCGCCGCCGAGCTCCTGAAGACCGTCTGCGGCGTTCCCCTGCCCGAGGACATCCCCTTCACCGTGGTGGAGGGCTGGCGCATCCGGGAGATCGACGCCGCCCTGGCGGCCAAGGGCTGGACCCAGCCTGGCGAGTACGCCGCTTTGGCCGCCAACCCCACGGCCTTCAAGGCCGCCTTCCCGCTGCCCGAGGCCTCGCTGGAGGGCTACCTCTTCCCCGAGACCTACATGGTCATCCCCGAGAAGTGGAGCACCCAGGACTTCATGCAGCGCCAGCTCGATCTCTTCGCCGAGCGCTTCTACCTGCCCAACAAGGCGGCGATTGAGTCCAACGGCAAGGGCCTCGCCGATCTGGTGATCATGGCCAGCATGCTGGAGAAAGAGGAGCCCACCAAGGATCAGCGCCCCCTCGTGGCCGGCATCCTCTGGAAGCGCATCGGCGCCAGCTGGAACCTCGGCGTGGACGCCACCAGCCGCTATACCCTCGAAGACTGGAACGACCGCAAGGCCTTCTTGAAGCAGCTCCGCGATCCGAGCGACCCCTACAACACGCGCCTGCGGCCGGGTCTGCCGCCCACCCCCATCTCCAACCCCGGTCTCACCGCGCTCACCGCCGCCTTGGCGCCGACCGAGAGCGAGTACTGGTACTACCTGCACGATGAAAAGAAGATCATCCACCCTGCGCGAGACGAGGCCGAACATGAACGGAACCGGGCGACCTACAATGTCTACTAAGCGCCTCACTCCCCTCCTCCTCCTGGCCCTCTTCGCTTGCGCCGGCGGCGAGAAGGAGGACAAAGACGGTCGAACCGACGACACCGCCACGCCCACCGAGGGCAGCGATGGGGTCGATGGCGTAGACGGCGCCGATGGGACCGACGGCGCCGATGGCGCGGACGGCTCCGACGGCGGAGACACGGGCACCTGTGAAGACGTGGACGGTGACGCCACGGCGCCCGCAGAAGCAGTGGAGTGCGCGGCGGCCGGCGGGGTCTGTGTCGGAATGGGAGCCACCTGTACCGGCACGGTCATCGACGTCGGCGGCTGTGTCTTCTCCGACGGCAGCGGCGCCTGCTGCGTGCCGCCGGCCGCCGCGCCCACCGGAGACACCTGCGCCGCCAAGGGCGGCACCTGCGCGGTGGTGGGCGGCTGCTACCTGTCGAAGAGCTGGTTTGTGGATGATGGCGGCGGCTGCTCCGACGCCTTCGGCGCGTCGGTCACCTGTTGCGCTCCCACCAACGCCTGCGAAGACTACGGCACCGAGCTGTGCTGCAGCTTCGACAGCGCCGGCGTCGCCACCGCCGCCTACATGCCCTACTGCGATCGCGGCGCTGTGACCTGCTTTGAGAGCACCACCAAGGTCTGCGAGGCGGACTGTCAACCCTGAGGGGCCCCTCGTTCCGTGCGAGGGAGACTCCGCGGTGCGACCGAATGGCTGCTCCGTGGCGATGGGACGGACCCGACAGTCCGACCGGCTCCTGGGCTCCAGGGCGCATCCCACTGCACTTAACAGGCAATACCTCAAGATTAATTGATCGATTGAACCGACTACCCCGCACCCCCAGAATTGGGCTCAACCTCCCCCCGAAGGCCGCAGACGCCCATCCACCCGGAGAGACGCGACATGAAACATCCAGAAGAATCGTATCGTTGAATAGATACAATCTACGTGCAGCGGCGCCCCAGAGGGGCTTCGAGCGCGCAGGCCCAAGAACTGTCGGCCGCCCCGCACCCAGGCCGGCCTGGGGGCCCTACTTCAGGTCGGCGCTGATGCCGGTCTGGGTAAAGCGCCGGTAGCGATCGGCCTTGGCGTCCCAGATGTAGTGGACGTACTCCGGCACGCCCTTGCCTTCGAGCAGGTCTTTGAGCCGCCCGCACTGGCGCTCGATGGTGATCTCATTGTGCTGGTCGCCATCGTAGTCGACGATGTAGAGGTTTGCGCCACAGGCCGGCTCGTTCTCCACGCCATGCTCGCCGATGGTCTCGACGAGGCCGAGCTCGAAGTCGCTCACATTGAGCACAGCCACCCAGTCCTTGACATAGGGGCCAATGCCGTCGCGCGGCGGCCCCACCACCGTATAGGCCACCACCAGCTCGCGGACGCCGTCGCCATCCACGTCGCGCAGCTCGCCAAAGTACGGCATCACCCCGCCCTCACGCCAGCCGTTCTTGGACTTGGGCAGGGTCTTGAGCTTGCGAAGGGTTCCGTTTTGCCGCACCGTCGCAAAGCCCTCACAGGCCACTCCATCGCAGAGGCGCCCGACCAGTACGCTGCCCCCATCGCCGGGCAGCTCCATCATCACCTCGGCCCCCGGGGGCAGCCCCGGAAAGCGGGCCGGCTCCAAGGCGGGGAGCGTCGTGCCCGGGCCCGGAAGGGTGAGAATGGTGGCCGGATCGCGCGTCTCGGGGATGTTCATGGCAAAAAGGAGAACGAACATGGACATCCAAATTGCAGTGAGGGGGCGCCTGAATACGGACGGAGCCGCCGCAGACGTTCCCATTATACCGGATGCGAAGCCCCCTGACCCGGATCACCGCAATTCAAGATCCAGGCGGTCTTTCCTGGGCCAGGGCGTAGCTGCGCCAGTCGTAGAGGTACCGCTCCCGATCGGGATCCCAATCTTCCCAGGTTGGGATCTGTTCGAGCAAGTGCAAACGATCTGCGGGAACGACGCCGGGCACCAGGAAGGCCTTCTGCCGGTGCAAGGAGTAGGGGTTGCGCAGCTCGATGCCCAGCACGCCGAGGACGGCGCGGGCGATGTACCAGGTGGCCTGCGGGTTCCAGCCGTGGGCGATCTTGATGACGATGCCGAGCCCCTGCGGAAAGTCGGGGTGCACCACAGCGAGGCCGAGCAGGCCGTCGGCGCCCTCCTTGGCCAGCACCCGGCCGCCGCCAGCCTTCATCGCGCTGGAGTCCAGCCGGTTGAAGCCGCCAACGAGGTCGGGATGGCGGGTCATGGCCCCCCAGATCCAGTCCTGGTCGCGATCCCGGGCGAGGCCGCTGAAGAGGCGGGCCAGCTCGGAGACGGTGTTGGAGCAGGTCGGCAGGCCGCAGCCATCGCGGGCGACCCGCACGGGCTGCCAGTCGGCGCCGAGATCCTGGCGGAGGACCTCGAGGTAGCGCACGAAGAAGGGGTGCTGGGGCAGCATGTAGCCGGCCCGCGACCAGCCCTTGAGCCGACAGGCGCGCAGGATGGCGGCGTGCTCGCCCGAGCAGCAGTGGTACCAGCGCCGCGGCCGGCGCACCTGACGGCCGAACTGCACCAGGGGCACGTCGAGCGGGGTCTGCATCATGCCCCACTCCTCTTCGGAGAGCAGGGACTGGGCGGCCTCGATGTGCTCGGGGGTGCCGTTGTGGCTGGCCACCGAGATGGCCTTCTGGCGGTCGTCGGTGACCGGCCCGAGCACGTCGGCCACGCCCTTGATCATCAGCGGCTTCATCATGCTGCGGCCGTAGCAGAGCACGTTTCCGCCGAACTGGTGGATGATCTGCCCGCCGTGGGCCCAGGCGATGGCGCCGTGGATGGTGGTCTCGCTGACGCCGGCCCGGCGGTAGTCCACCAGCGGCTCCCAGGGCACATCCCGGCCGGTGGGGATGCCCGCTTCGGTCGAGCCCAGCGGGCTGTCGGGGTAGATCTTCGCGGCCGGCGTCGGCACCGTCTCCATCTTCACGCTCATGGGGCGCTCCGCAGGGCGAGCAGGGCCTCGACCCGAGGGCGAACCTCGGTCATGAAGGCCTCGATGTTGGCGATCACGCGGTCGCAGTCGTGGTTGAAGAAGTCGAACCACAACATGAGCGCATCATCGGGGTGGAAGCGGCTGACGATCTGGGCGGCGACCGCGTCGGCGTCGCCGATCACCGCGTTGTCGGTGGCGTCGGCCACCTTGCGGGGGTCCAGCGTGCCCTCCAGCGCCGTCCAGTAGGCCCCCAGCGCGGCCTCGGCCTCGGCGCGGGCGGCGGCGTTGCGCTCGGCGGCGCTGAGCCCGGGCTGCTGGTTCAAGAAGACCATCACGGTGCGCGGCATGAAGGCGCGCTGCCAGGGGCCGCCGTCTGGGTGGTAGCGCTGGCGCATCCGGGCGTGGGTCTCCTCAATCACGGCCGGGCGGGTGATCGACAGGTTGAAGACCTTCACGGGGAGGATGCTGTTGGCGAAGTCCTGGAGCGCCGGCTCGTGGCTGCCGAGGATGAGGTCGACCAGCTCGCGGCGCCAGCCCTGGGGCACCACGCGCAGCACCTCGAATTCGAAGCGGCGGCGCAGGGGGATCTGCTCGGTGGGCAGCCCCATCTCGGCGGCCGCGGCCTGAACCGCCGCCCACTCCGCTTCGCTGCGGAACTGGCCGCGGTGCAGGGTGCGCGGGGCGGTGTCGGCGCCGGCCAGGGCCTCGCCGCGCAGCAGGCGCAGGAAGATCTCGACGGCCTCGGCGAAGTGCTGGCCCTTCACCACCGGCCAGGCCGCCGCTTCGAGGGGGTTTCGCGGGAGGATGCCGTAGGCCCGGTTCATGAACTCGAAGCGGCCGGCCGAGAAGCCCAGGCGCAAGCGGCGGCGCTCGGCCGGGTTGAGGCCGTGCAGGGTGGCGAAGGCGGCGGCCTGCTCGGCGCGGGCGACGGGGCCGCCATTGCAGAGGAGGTTCATCACCGCGGCGCCAACCTCGATGCGCTCGGTGCGGGCGAAGATGAGGTGGGCGAGCTGAAAGACGTCGGTGTTGAGGCCGATCTCGCCGCGCCAGTGGGGCACAACGCCGGAGGGGTGGCGCTGCTGCACCTCGGTGGAGAGGTGAGCCTCGGCCACCCAGGCGGTGCCGTAGCCGGCGGCGTCGGCGGCCTGCACCTGCCGGAAGAAGCTGCGAAACATCTCGGCTTCGCTGGGGGTGTGGCCCTCTACCGGCGTCTGGCTGATGCTGAAGAAGATGTCGAAGCGCATGGCTTAGAGGCTCCGCAGGCGGCCGCCGTCCACCGGCAGGCTGACCCCGCGGATGGCGCCAGCGGCCGGGCTGGCGAGGAAGGCGAGGGCGGCGGCGGTCTCTTCGGGGGCGATGAGCCGGCCTTCGGGCACGGCGGCGAGCCAGGCGGCGCGCACCGCAAGGACTCCCTGGCCGGTGCGGGCGGCGGTGGCGGCCCCGAGGCTGTCGAGGCGCTCGGTGTCGGTGTAGCCGGGCAGCACATTGTTGATGGTGAGGCCGGGGGGAAGCTCCAGGCTCCAGCTCTTGGCCCAGGCGGCGACGGCGCCGCGCACGGTGTTGCTGACCCCGAGGTTGGGGATCGGCTCCTTCACCGAGGTGCTGACCACGTTCAAGATGCGCCCGTAGCCGCGCGCCTTCATGCCGGGGAGCAGGGCCACCACGAGGGCCTGGGCGGCGAAGAGGTGCCGGCCGAAGGCCTCCACAAAGGCGAGCTCGGTGGCCTGGGCCAGAGGTCCGCCGGGGGGCCCGCCGGTGTTGTTGACGAGGATCTCGATCGGGCCGCCCTCCTCCAGGAGCCCTGCCACGGTGGCGAGGGTGGCGGGCCGATCATCGAGGTCGGCGACCACCGGGAGGAAGGCGCCGTCGAGCTCATCGGCGAGGGCGGCGAGGCGCTCCGCGCGCCGGGCGAGGCCGTAGACGGTGGCGCCCTGTTGGACGAAGAGGCGGGCGGTGGCGCGGCCGATCCCGGCGCTGGCGCCGCAGACCAGGGCGCGACGCCCAGCGAGGGGGGTGGCTGGATCGAAGGTCATGGCCGGTGCTTATGAGGGCGACCTCGCACCGGCCACGCGCCGCCGATCAGGCCGAGAGCGACTGGGCGAAGGCCTCGACGATCTGGTCGACCTCGCCGGCGGTGAGCGTAAAGGGGGGCAAAAAGCGCACGCCCTCGTTGCCGGCGCCCACGGTGAGCACGCCGCGGGCCCGCATCGCCTCCATCACCGGGCCGCTGGGTCGGCCCAGGTGGGCGGCCACCATCAGGCCGGCGCCCGTGACGCTCACCCCGGTCTCGCGCAGGCCTGCGCTCAGCCGCGCGCCCAAAAGCGCACAGTTCTCCCACAGGCGCTGCTCCAGGATCACCTCCAGCACGGCCTTGCCGGCGGCGCAAGAGACGGGGTTGCCGCCAAAGGTGCTGCCATGGTCGCCGGGCTGAAAGACCTCCTGCAGCTCGGGCTTGATCGCGATCATCGCGCCGAGGGGCAGGCCGCCGCCGATGGCCTTGGCCAGGGTCATCAGGTCGGGGCGCGGCAGGATGCGCAGGACGCCCTTGCGCCCGAGACCGCACTGGATCTCGTCGTACATCAGCAAGGCGCCGTGCGCGTCACAGGCGGCGCGGATGCCGGCGAGGTTGGGCACCGGCACGCAGCCGCCCTCGCCCTGCACGGGCTCCACCACCACGCCGAGGGTCTGGGGGCCGATCTCCTCGGCGACGCGGTCGCGGGCCACCACGCGGATGCCGGGCACCAGCGGGTGGTAGCCCTCCTGGTAGGCGGCCTTGGGGGTCATCGTGATGCCGAGCATCGTGCGGCCGTGGAAGGCGCCCTCGAGCACGAGGATCTCGGTCTTGTGGCTGGCGCCCTGGCGGAAGGCCGCCTTGCGCATCAGCTTCACCGCGGCCTCGTTGGCCTCCACCCCGGAGTTGGTGAAGAAGACGGCGCCCCCATCGAAGGTCTGGGAGAGCAGGCCGGCGAGCTCGCGCACCACCGGCACCGTGTAGAGGTTGGAGGTGTGGGAGATCCGGGCCAGTTGGGCCTGGATGGCCGCCGTCACCCGCGGGTGGTTGTAGCCAAGGGCCTGCACCGCGATGCCGGTGGCGGCGTCGAGGTACCAGCGGCCGTCGGAATCACAGACGCGGTGGCCCTCGCCGCGCACCAGGGTGAGCGGCGGGGTCTTGTACGTGGAGAGGAAGGGGTGGGTGGCGCTGGCCATCTCAGGACTCCAAAACAGTGGTGCCAGCGGCTCCGGTGAGCGCGGCGCGGACGATGTGCGGCTGGCGGCCGTCGGCGATGGTGACGGCGCCCACGCCAGCGGCCAGGGCGGCGAGGCAACCTTCGACCTTGGGGATCATCCCGCCGGCGATAACGCCGCTGGCGATCCAGGCGCGGGCCTGGGCGGCGAGGAGCGTGGGAACGACGGCCCCATCGGGGCCCTTGACCCCGGCGACGTCGGTGAGGAAGAGCAGGCGGTGGGCACCCAGGGCCCCGGCGACCGCGGTGGCCACCGAGTCGGCGTTGACATTGAGGGGCGCCAGCGCAGCGTCGACGGCGACCGGCGCCACCACCGGCAGGTAGCCGGCGGCGATCAAGGCCAGCGGCAGCCGGGTGTCGACCTGCTCGACGTCGCCCACCCGCCCGAGGTCGACCGGCTCTCCGGTTGCGGCGAGGCGGTGCTGGCGGAGGCGGGCCCGCAGCCAGCCGCCGCCATCCTGCCCGGAGAGGCCCACGCCGGCGATGCCCTTGCGGCCCAGGCCGGCGAGGAGGTCGCGGGAGATGCCGCCCACCTGCACCAGTTGGGCCACCCGCATCGTCGCCTCGTCGGTGACCCGCAGGCCATCGACGAAGCGGGCGACCAGCCCCAGGCGCTCGCCCCAACGGCTGACCTCAGGGCCGCCGCCGTGCACCAGCACCACCGTGGCGCCGGCCTGCCGCAGCGCCACCAGATCGTCGAGGACCGCCTCGGCCAGGGCAGGGTCGACCATCGCCGCCCCGCCATGCTTGAGCACGATGCGCTGGCCGGCCAGATCGAGGGCCATGGTCGCTTAGCTCCGGTAGTCGGCGTTGATCGAGACGTAGGCCGCCGAGAGGTCGCAGCCCCAGGCCTGGCCGAGTCCGGGTCCGGGCAGGCGGGCGGTGATGAAGGCCACCGGCGGCTCCAACGCGGCGCTGGCGGCGGCCTCTTCCCAGGCGACCGGCTGGCCCTGGCGCAGGACGGGCACCCCGCCCAGATCGAGGTCGAGCTGGTCGAGATCGGCCACCCGGGCCGCCCCCAGCGCGCCGACGATGCGGCCCCAGTTGGGGTCGCGGCCGTGCACCGCGGCCTTGAAGAGGTGGGAGTTGATCACCGCCTTGGCGGCGCGCCGGGCCTCGGCGTCGCTGGCGGTGCCCATCACCAGCACGTCGACGAGGGTGGTGGCGCCTTCGCCGTCGCGGGCGATGTCTTTGGCCAGCTCCATCGCGACGGCGAGGGCGGCGGCGCGCAGGTCCTCCCAGGCGGCGGAGCCCGGCCGGGCCTCGATGCCCGCGCCTGTGGCTTGCAGGATCACGGTGTCGTTGGTGGACATGCAGCCGTCCACCGAGATGCTGTTGAAGCTGCGATCGGCCAGCTCGGCGACCAGGGCCTGCAGATCGGCCGGCTCGACCTTGGCGTCGGTGACCAGGAAGCCCAGCATGGTGGCCATGTTCGGCTCGATCATCCCCGAGCCCTTGCACATGCCGCCCACCGTGATGCCGCCCACCGTCGCGGCGTGGGCCTTGGGCACGAGGTCGGTGGTGAGGATGCCGCGGGCCGCCCGCGCCCCGTCGCGCCCGATCTGGGCGGCGGCGGCGGCGATGCCCGTGCGCAAGCGCTCCATCGGCATCGGCACGCCGATCACGCCGGTGGAGCAGACCAGCACCTGATCCACGGGGCAGCCGAGGTGTTCGGCCACCCAGGCCGCCGAGGTGGCGGTGTCGGCCTCGCCCTGGGCCCCCGTCGAGGCGTTGGCGTTGCCGGCGTTGATCAGCACGGCGTGCACCGGCCCGGGCACCCGGGTGCGGGTCCAACGGCAGGGCGCGGCGGCGGCGGTGCTGGTGGTGGTGACGGCCGCCGCCGCGCCCGGCGCGATGAGGATCAGCACGTCATCGCGCTTCTTGCCGTTGCCCTTGATGTCGGCGCCGGCGATGCCCACCTGGACGCCCGGCACCGTGGTCCAGTCGCCGCCGGGGAGGAGGGTGACCGCGGCGGCCGCGGGACGGACGAGGGGAGCGATCATGCGGCCTCCTGGGCCTGGGCGCGCGCGGGCAGCGAAAAGCAGAGCAGGGCCTGGGTGCAGCCCGCGAGGTGGGGGCAGCGGGCGCAGGAGCGGGCCGACTTGGCGGAGATGGCGTCGTCCAGCGCCGGATCGCGGATCGGCGGGATGGTGGAGAGGCCGCGGGCCCGCGCCCAGGGGGTGGCGCCCAGGGCGGTGAAGCCCAGCGAGGCGAACCAGCCCGGCACGCCGGTGAGGACCACGGCGGTGTGGGCCCCTTCGGCGGCGGCGCGGCGCAGGCCGGCCTCGACGAGGCGGCTGCCGACGCCCTGGCCGGAGACCGCGGCGATGACGGTGCCGAGCTCCACCACGCCCGGCGTCCAGGCGGCGAGCGAGAGGGTGCCCACCACGTCGCCGTCGACCTCGGCCACGAGAAACTCCTCGGGGCGGAAGACGTGGGGCAGCACGGTGCCGCGGGCGACCTCGCGGGCGATCAAGGGTACAACAGCGGCGGCATCGGCCTCGACGGCCGGGCGGACGGTGATGGACATGGGCGGGTCCTGGACCTGCGAGGGGGTCGGGAGCGGCGCTACGGAGCGTCGGGGAAGAGCGGAATCCCGCGCGTCTCGGGGAGGCCAAAGCTGAGGTTCAAGCACTGCATCGCCTGGGTGGAGGCCCCCTTGCCCAGGTTGTCGATCGCCGAGAAGACCGAGACCACCCCGCGCGCCGTATCGACGGTGGGGAAGATGCGGCAGCGCCCGGTGCCCCGCACCTCGCGGGTGGCCGGCGGCGCGTCTACGATTTCGACCAGCGGCGCATTCGCGTAGCGGTCGACGAAGAGGGCCCGCAGGGCGGCGGCGCTTGGCAGCACCCGCGGGCGGGCGTGAACGGTGGCGAGCATGCCGCGGCGCATCGGCACGAGGTGCGGCGTGAAGGTCACCGGCACGCCGAGGAGCTGCTCGATCTCCGGCGTGTGGCGGTGGGCCCCGCCGACGCCGTAGGCCTCGGCCGACTCGCTGACCTCGCAATAGAGGTTGCGGGCGCTCGGGCTGCGCCCCGCACCCGAGATCCCGGAGAGGCAGTCGGCGATCAGCCAGTCAGCGAGCCCGTTCTCGACGAGGGGGAGCGCCGCGAGGCCGGTGGCGGTGGGGTAGCAGCCCGGCACCGCGACGAGGCGGGCGCCGGCCAGGGCGGCCGGATCCTTCTCGGGCAGGCCGTAGACCGCCTCGGCGAGGAGCCCCGGCGCGGGGTGGGCGAGGCCATAGGCCGCGGCGTAGACGGCCGGGTCGCGCAGACGGAAGTCGGCGCCCAGATCGAAGACACGGACGCCCCGCGCGAAGCAGTCCCGCCCGACGGCGCCGCTGACCCCGTGCGGCAGGGCCAGGAAGACCGCGTCACAGGCCTCGGCGATGGCGTCGGGGTCGACGGCCTGGACCAGCCTGTCTCCGCCCGGGATGCCCGGCCAGCTCTTCGACAAGGGCTCGCCAGAGGCGCGACCGGCCCCCACCCAGGTGAGGGTGAGCTCCGGGTGCTCCATGATCATGCGGTAGAGCAGTACGCCCGTGTACCCGCTGATCCCTGCGATTCCGACACGAAGAGCCACGCGATCCAACGCCTCCCGAAGGGCGCATGTTTATACATCCGAATGGATACTTATGCAAGGCCGAAGGGGGGCGGTCGGCCGGGGATCTCAGCCCCGCCCTCCCCGCAGCGGCCCGCCCCTACAGCGTGCGCGCCCCACGCCGCATCCGCGCGGCGGCCTCCCGGGCCCGCTCGGCGTCGGGGTGATCGGCGTCGCCGGCCTTGTCGAGGCAGCGCAGCGCCTCGTCGCGACGCCCGGTGACCCGCAGCAGCACGCCAAGGTGGTAGAGGGCCGACGGGTCATCGGCCTTCATGCGCAGGGCCTCGCGGTACAGCGCCTCGGCGGCCTCCACCTCGCCTTCGAGGAAGAGGTCGTTGGCCTTCGCCACCTTCTCGTCGGCGTCGTGGATGAGCTCGACCTCGATGATGGTGCGCACACCCAGGTTCACCACCAAAGCCCGCAGCAGGCCGGCATACCAGAAGGTGACGGCCTCGGTGGCCACCAGCACCCCCATCGGGATGTCGGGCATCAGCGGCTTGCCGCGGTACTTGAGGCGCACCTTGGTGTGGCGCCCATTGGCGACGAGGCGCTTGAGCTGCTCGGTGAGGTTGGCCACCGCCTCTTCGATGCGGTCGGGGTCGATTTCGACGAAGACCTCGTCGGTGCCGATGCGCGTGCGGGTGCGCTCGGCCTCGGGGGGCGGCTCGGGGTGGGGAAAACCTTTGCTCATTCCATCTCCTCAGAGGAGGGAGAACCCGCCGTCGACCACCAGCACCTGGCCGGTGATCCAGCGGGCCTCGGGCATCAGCAGGAGCTTGACCGCCCCGGCGATGTCCTCCGGCTCTCCAACACGCCCGAGCGGCGTGAGCTTCTCGGTGGTCTCGATCATCTGCTTTCCTTCGGCGAAGTACTGCAGCGTGTCCGTCGCGATGAGGCCACCGCAGACCGTGTTGACGCGCACCTTGCGGGGGGCCAACTCCACGGCGAGCTGCCGCGTGAGGGCCTCCATGCCGGCCTTGGCGGCGCCCATCGCGGCATAGCCGGGGATGTAGCTTCGCGATCCGAGCGAAGACACGCCGATCACATTGCCGCCTTCCCGCAGGCGGCAGAGCTTGGTCAACATCCAGAAGGGGCGCAGGCTGCTCTCCAGCGTGAGATCCCAATGGCTGGTGCGCAGCTTGTCGTAGGGCTTGAGCGCCCCCACCGCCGCGTTGTGCACCAGCACGTCGACCTCATCGAAGGCCTTGGCGAGGCGCTTGTTGTCGTCCTCGCTGCGCACGTTGCCTTGCAGGACCAGCGCTTCGCCGCCCTGGGCGCGCACAAGGCGGGCTGTCTCTTCGGCCGCCGCTTCGTTCTGGAGGTAATTGATCAGCAGGGTGCGACCGGGAGCCGCCAACGCGACCGCGATGGCCCGCCCAATGCCGCGAGAGGCGCCGGTGATGAGGATGTTCATGCGGGTCTCCCTTACAGCCCTATCTTGCCGCCGGCCAGCGGCGCCGCGTTAGTGGGGCGCGGCTTCGCTCCAGGATCTCCGATGCGCGCCTCCGCCCTCCTCGTTGTCTGTGCCGTGATGACGCTGTCCGCCTGCGGCTCCTCGCAGCCGTTGGAGCAGCCAGCCGCGCCGCCTGAGCCGCCGCCGGGCTGGATCAGCGAGCTGCCTCCGCCGCCGCCGGCGCCCGCCGCAGGTTCTCCGGCCGAACCCGCTGCGCCGGCCGACCCTGCTGCGCCGGCCGACCCCGCTGCGCCGGTCGACCCCGCTGCGCCGGCGGCGGTCGAAGGCAGCGCGCCCGCCGCGCCGGTCGCAGCCCCTCCCCCCTCCCCTGCTCCCTCCACCCCCGCTCCGCCAGCGGCCCCCGCGCCGACGGCCCCGGAGAAGACCCCATGATGTTCCTGATCGTCCTCGACCTGCGGTCCAATGACCCCCTCGTGCGCGAGCGCATCGAGGCCGCCGTGAAGACCCTGGGCAACTGGTCGAACCGCCTCACCAACACCTGGCTGCTCGAGACCAAGACCGAGAGCGCGCGCTCCTTGCGCGACAAGCTCGGCCAGTTCACCACCGAGACCGACCGCCTCTTCATCGCCCGCGTCTCGAAGAACTGGGCCGGCCGCAACATGGGCGCCGGCTTTCCCGAGTGGCTGCAGCGCCGCGAGTTCGGCACCTTCCCGAACGACTAGCCCCAAACCCGGCCGTCACCGCCGCACGAATCAGGCGGTGGCGCCGCCGCAGGAGCTGCCGGCCCCGGCAGTGCAGCCAAAGCAGTGCCGCCGGGTGACGATCGGCCGCAGGGCGAGCTCCTCGGCCGACCAGCTGTGAATTGTGGGCAGGCTGCCGTCGGGGCGGCGAATGGGCAGGTCGAGCATCTGGTTGAAGTCGCAGTCGTAGAGCAGCCCCTGGTACGACACCGACAGGGTGTTGCGGCACATCAGGCCGGCGATGGCGGCCGGGTTGAAGGCGGCGACGAGGCGCTCCAGGTAGGGGCCCAGGTTGTCGCGCTCCACCAGCCAGTCCAAAAAGCGGCTGATCGGCATGTTGTTGAGCGCGATCAGGCGGTCGAAGGTCACGCCCTGATCGCGCTCGAGCCCCCGGCGGAACTCGCGCTCCAGGGCGGCCTGGTCGCCGGGGAGGAAGGCGCCGGCGGGGTTGTGCATCAGGGTGAGGCGGCGGCGCGGGTCGCCCTGGCCGTAGCCCGCCGCGTTGAGGCGGCGCAGGGCCTCGATGCTGCGGGCGAAGGTGCCTTCGCCGCGCTGGGCGTCGGTGTTGCGGGCCCGGTGGTGGGGGAGCGAGGCCACCACCTCCACGCCGCGCTCGCCCAGCCAGTCCGGCAGGTGGGCGAAGCGGGGAAGCAGCAGCACGGTGAGGTTGTTGCGGTCGATCACATGGCGGCCGCGGTCGACGGCGGCCTCGACGAGGCGCGCGAAGGAGGGGTGCAGCTCGGGGGCGCCGCCGGTGAGGTCGACCGTAGACGCGCCGCTGCGATCGAGGGCGGCGATGCAGGCGTCGACCGTGGCCTCGTCCATGTTCTCGGCGATGCGGTCGGGGCCGGCGTCGACGTGGCAGTGCCGGCATCGCATGTTGCAGAGCTTGCCGAGGTTGACCTGCAGGACCTCCAGCCGGCCCGGCCGCAAGGGCGCCCAGCCCGACACGGCCAGCGCGCCCTCAAACTCCTGGGGCAGGGCGAGGCTGTCGAGCAGGGCGAGCTGATCGAAGGGATCGCGCACGCCCTACATCCCGTGCTTGTGGACGTGGTTCAGCATCTGCACGCCGTGCACCAGCGAGGCCCCGCCGCGAATGGCAGCGGCGACGTGCACCGCCTCGGTCATCTGGTCGAGGTCGCTGCCCTTCTCCAGGCAGTCCTTGGCGTAGGCGTCGATGCAGTAGGGGCACTGCACGGCGTGGGCCACGGCGAGGGCGATGAGCGACTTCTCGCGGGCCGTGAGCGCACCTTCGGCGAAGACCGCGCCGTACCAGTCGAAGAACTTGCGGGCGAGCTCGGGGCTGCCCTGAGCGATCTCGCCAAAGCGAGGGAGGTCCTTGTCGTTGTAGTAGTCGGCCACGGCGGCACTCCCAGCGTGAGGCCCCCCTTTATGCCGCCGGCCCCCACGCGGTTACCGCAAGCAAGGCCGCCCCCAGCGCCTCGGCGTTCTGGGCGATGTAGCCAGCGGGATCGCGATCATAGGCGGCGTCGGGCTTGCCCGGGAAACACAGCCCGCGGCTGGAGTTGGCCAGGACCCCGAG
>Ga0164294_10002742_pt1 | contig 15729 bp, 18 predicted proteins | sample GEODES005metaG_FD_111479 | JGI IMG/M metagenome (GOLD analysis project Ga0164294, IMG submission 111479) | Oligotrophic lake water microbial communities from Sparkling Lake, Wisconsin, USA - GEODES005 metaG | ecosystem: Environmental > Aquatic > Freshwater > Lake | place: USA: Sparkling Lake...
ACCCTCGACGAGCCTCGGATCTATTTGTCTATAGCACAGACTGATATTTGTAAGAGGAACGATAAGTTAAAGCATCTTGTTCTGCCTGGCTGGGTGCGTTTGAGGTTGGTAGCGGACGCTTTGGCATATGGTCAGGATGGAATTAATCGTGCGATGGAATACACGGGCCATAAGCCTTGGTTGTGGGCGACTGAGTTCGAGAATGTACATACGACTTGGAAGTTTGATGAACCACGACTGAATATTGGTGGCAAGGAGTACAAAGATTCTGAGACTTATTACAAGTCACAACAAGATCCTGAGAGAAGTGCTGCAAAAGCTTCGGAGTGGGATCTTAAAAAAGAAGAAGTGATGAGAAAGGCCGTGTGGGCAAAATTTGAGGCTAGTCAGGAGGCACGGGACTTGCTGATTTCCACTCACCCGCATCCACTTCTGTCCATCAAGGATGACACTTTTTATGGATTCCATCCTGAGCACGGTGGGCAGAATAAACTGGCTAAAATTCTGATGGACTTGAGACAGAGGTATGTAGATGGGACACGTTACCGTTCTATGGATGGTAGGTAGGTGGGACACGAATAGGTTCCTTTCATAGGGTTTATTTGAAAAAAAAAACGTTTTGTCTATAAATAGTTCTGGATTTTGGTTCATCAGCACAGAAAATGTCCGGGACTACGGAAGATTTTGGCATGGCCTTGGGTGGTCTTGAGAACGATAATGTTGAGTTTGGTGTGAGTGACGCCGTTAATATGGACGGTTGTGTGACGCCGGATGTAGGTACTAAGAGCTCGATGAGCCCCCCTGGGTTGGAGAGGCCCAAGAAGAGGGTCCTGGTAGAGAGTGATGTTGATGAGACATTGCCTGTGGGTGACTGGAAGCGTATGCTCAGGTTTGATGACGAAGTTGTCCTGGCTAGTGCGGTTGAGAGTTCGGAAGAGGATGACATTCCTTTGAAGGTTTTGTTTGGCAAAAAACGGGCTGGTGTCGGTGGTAAGAGTGTTGAGGTAGGCAAGGGTAAGGAGACGACCAAGGTCCACGAGAAGAGTCTTCGTTAAGATATGTACTTAGTGAGAAAATAGAAGATATGTGAGACATGTTTGTTTCAAGGGAAACAAAAAATAAAAAAAAAGAGGTGTTCTGTCGAGTGGACTAAGTGTCGTCTTGTACCAACATGGCACGCATTTGTGCAAGAACTGTAGTGTTTTGATTTGGTGTATGTCCTCTCGGTAATGAAGCCGGCATCGGTGCGTATAAGAAGCGAAGTTCGAGCAGTGTCTGCTTGTTTTGTGGGTCTAGTATGTCGAAACCTTGACAGTTGTCAACCAGAGAACGTGACAAGGGTAGCTCTACTTCGTTGTTAGGGGGTGCGGGTACGACCTTAAGACAGTCTCCGTGTGTCGGGAAGCATGTTTGCTTCAAGGACACGGAAGTGTTGCCCAAATTGTGGATAAATGTGTGGATGTCACAGTCGATAGATGGTATTGTGTATGTGTGGAGGTTGGGCTGACCTGGTCTTCTGAGCACATGTTCTTCGAGTGGGAGGTGTGTCTCACCGTTTTTTTTTGTGAGTCCGATTCTCGGTACGAGGAGATTTGATGGTAGGTTAGTTGACGTCTCGGTGAGCTCGGTCGGCTGTGTAGATGCAAGAGTGGTCGGGTCCATGTGAAGGCTTAGCAAAACTTATATACCAGAGAACAGAATACTAGAGGGACATTAAAAATTAAAAGTTTTCATGGTGTTGTTTTTATGTTACTTGTGACTTCCTCACAACAAATGTTAAATTCTATATAAAGGAATATGTAAATGCTAAAATGTCAAGACGCTATGCGGACGGACTTGATGTATTCGCAGCCCAAAAATTGATAGCGTTTTGTAGGATAATCAAAGAATTGAAGACAGTAAATTTTCCAGGTTTATCATTTGCAGCAGTTGCAAGAGCAATTGATCTTCTTGACCCAGCTGAGGAATATCTGGTTGGTATTCGAAAAACACTGCCAACGACCACAGAAGTCCAAGCCATCGCATTGAAATTGAATGAGGCTGTAAACATAATCAAAAAAAGACGTAACCCAGATGAAAAGTTAGTACAAATGATAACTGATTGTGGTCCTACTCTTAAGGCTTACTTAGATTACATAGATGCTAACCACAGTGAAAAACTAAAATGGAATAACGATTGGATCGTGACTAATACCAATATGTGTCCTCGTGGAAGCATGTTGTCTGACATGAGACACTTGTTGGATGGGTGGAATGTTCAGTGAATGGTGAAATATAATAGATCTGTCAGTTTTTTGCACAGTTGAGAGTAAGAATACTCAGAAATACAAATCGTTGCTGGGCGTATATAAATGATATTGACAGGACATAAATGCTCCATGATCTGCTGGTAGACATAAAGCTCGACAAGTTCTGTTGTTATCGGAATCTGGAGACCACTGCGATCGAGTCGGCGTGTGCCGAGATTGAAGTTGAAAAGTTGAAGGAGATTCTGAAAAAGTACACAAGTGCCGACGCCATGTTCACCGTAAAATACTTGCATGGCACGAATCAAAACATCAAAATAATGGTTGACATGGGCAAGGCCGTGGATACTCCTGAGACGGCTGATAAAGTGTTAGAAAACCTCAGGGACAAGGAACCGCTTTATTATCGGTGTCTAGTGGAGGTTTTCAAAGCGTGGGTTAGGAAGACGGAAAAGGTGTCCGCTGTTGCTGGAGTATCCGAGACAGAGGGAATGACTGTTGAAAAGGAAGGGTTTCAGGTATGTAGAGAGAAGTTAGAAGCTTTATTGGACTGGAAAAAAAACGTGGAGAAGTTTGTGCAGGTCGAGGGTCCTGAACCGGTGTCTGAGGCAGAGGCTATGGCTGTTGAAAAGTAAAAAAAAATATAACTGTGGTGAGTGTGACACCCCCTCTCATGAAAAAAAAATAAATGTCTATATATACTTTGGGATATCGGTCGTGGGTAGACTACACGACATGTTGCGCAAGTGGCGCCCTGGACAGGATTTCTTCAGTTTCATGTGCCACTGGGTGGAAAGGTACGACGAAGCGAAGTCCAAGGAGATGGATAGTGTGGTTGAGGGTAGGGTGAACTCGGGGGTCGAAGGTGATGATATCGTGACCATGGATCCTGGAGGTTCCGAAACTGACAAGGTTTCGAACAAGAGAAAGAGGGATAATAGTGCGGCTTAGTGTAAGAAGTTTTGCGTTTAATCCCTGATGTTTTCATTGACAAAAAAAAATAAAGATGATGAAACGACTTGTGGAACTACTGTCAGATATATAAAAAAACTTAAAAATAATTTCTGAAGGGACCTCGATGAGATTTAAAATAAATAAAAAAGATTCATAGAAAGAAAACATTAAAAAGACTGGAAATAAAAAAATGAAAAAGACTAAAAAGAAGACAATTTTTTTCCTTATTTTTACCGTTTTTTTGTACTTTGCGGTCCCTTAAAAAAAACGTTTCTATGTCAAGTAATATGGAACATCTGAGATACTCTATTTGACGTTACGACGTGCATAGTCGTTTTCGCTAACTGCCGATTGTGAAAAGAAATGTTTTTACGTCCTTAGTTTTTTCGTGTGGGAAAATGTGTCGTCAAGAACCCATTTCCCTTTTTTTAATAGAGTATCTCGACAAGGGAGGATAGAAAGGAAGGAAGAGGATGGAGCGAAATACCATGGAGAGGTGTCAGTATCTCTATGATGAGTTCAAGAAAGCCATGAAAGACTTGAAAGAACAAGAATCCTTACAGGAGGAACTTCGTCGGGTAAATGAACGTGGAGATAAAATTTTTTCGGAGTGGATACAGGATGGACAACGTGTGGGATCATACACCACAACGATGGAAAATCATATGTCAGGACTGGAGAGGTCCATGGTAAGGATAAAAGCATCAATTGCGACCATGGATATCCAACAAAAAGCATTGGAACTTCGTCGGAAGGAAGAATTGTCTGTCTTACGGGAAACTGTAACCAGTGTCGGTCGTGATGTGGGGAATGGGATACAGATCATGAAAGGACTATTCCAGAGAGTTCAGGGCGTAAATGCAATGCTTTTGCAGTTGGAAAACGAGGTTTATGATGTTTTCTCGAAGGGTGAGTATCGTAGTTTGAAATCTGTCTTCTATGTTTCGATTTATCTACATGTTACATATACGAGTTTTAAGTGATTTCACTCTAAGTTGCATGTGTCTGGATCATATAAATTTCATATATGAACACTAGTTCCCTGTAGGTGGCATATTTCTCAAGACAAATGCAATGTGCAGATGGAAAAAATGATGTAAATTCTGATGTTCGTGACGGTGTCAAAAGCCTTACTCCTAGACTTCTGAGGGATACATCGTCATCCGATGGTAGGAGCTCCATGACCGAAGTTGATGGTGGGAATGACCCCGTAAGGGCTGACAATACAGGTCCTATGATCTCGAATACAACAATCTTGCAGGTGAACTCACGTTTGATACTTGATTCCCCGGATAGTTCATTGGTTGAGGGAATTTCAACCCCACTTCGGGAGATGGTATTCGGGGGTATGGAGGGTAATAGTTACTCCCCTCAAGACTACTGTAACGACAACTTGGGAATACACTGTAATATTACTCCACCAACGTACAATATTGGCGATCGTGTCTTAGCCAGAGTACCTGGGATAAGGTTCAAGTTTGCAGGATCAATCTTCGAGACGGTGACACTCGAACCTCCGTATTCGTATAAAATCAAATTCGACCAGGAAACCGAGAGATATGCACAGATAGAGATTGCTGAGGAGGACATAGAACTTGATCTGAATCCTGGTTAGAAATTTTTTTCTTGAATTTTTGATGTACTGGAAAAACGAAGTATACACTACATTTTCTAACACTCATATACACGCAGGCCAGTCCAAGAGACAGAAACTTGATGACGGGTATGGTCGGGTGGCTGTGAACTACTCGAATGTTCTTTCGACTGGTGTTGTCCCCTCCAATCCCTCAAGCGCCCAAAATTTCAGAGGTGCATCGTCTATCAGGCGAACTTTCGTCCCTACGGACGTTATCGAAGGGGTATCCCAGGTTCCTCCACCACCGCCTGAAATTTCCTAGTAGTGTGAGTTTGTGTATAAATTTCATTTTGCTGTGTATATTGAGGAGTAATGATAAGAATATATACCATCATGAATAGAGAAAATGATTTGAAAAATAAGTATACACCTTAGTAATAACCAAAAGCTCTGTGTAACTATAAACAGTATTACAACTATTTTTCTCGATCGTATGTTTTGCTGACATGGTGCGACACAGCGGCGATCTCTACGAACTACACGAGTTGTTCGAGAAGTTGAAGACGTCTGTGAGAAGAGGAGATCGACAGGCATAATATTTTCACCAGGAAGGACACAACACTTAGAGATACAGGGCTGCTACTGTCCGATACACTGCACAGGAAAAAACAAGCTGGGGTGCACCAATGAAGTTCCAATATTCGATCAGGAATATTGTGTTGCGTTAAAGACACGTCCTGGATTGCTTGGAGAGGAAAGGTATCTGACGGCTAAAACATTTATTCCAGCAGGTGCTCTCATGACCGCCATGGGGGGTGTTACAGTACAGGAGAAAACTCAGCCTAAAGCATTTGCTGCCTTCACATTGCTACATAAACAGCAACATGACATGAAAAGGGGGGATAAGTTTCAATATTCAGTACAAGTGGGCAGTAACGGACTTCGAGGAAGCACAGCTTGGCTGATACCACCGAACGATTTCGATCTTCTACGGAGCCTGTTGAAGAGACAGCATGGCCATTTGAAGAATGCTACGGCAGATAGTCTAGTATCTCCTGGACTGGGCCAGTACGCTCAACACACGCATTGTCCAACGCACGTTAATGCCCATCTTTTCCCCATTTACATTTTGCATGAGACCGAAGAACCCGAGACACGTCAACGACGGGGTAGGCAGCAAGGCGATGATGAGTGGATGGAACTCAAGACAGTGGCCATTCGAGCGGATCGAGACATCCAGTCGGGAGAGGAGATCCTCATCCACTACGTCGGATCAGGTAGGTCTGGTGATTTTCGGAAGGTTTTTTCTTGTGTGTGTTGTGTGTGTACTGGAAAATGTTCTTTGGCGTCAAGGGCTAGGGATTCTGTTCTTTAAGTCTTTATGTATATTCGGTATATATATGTCACGTTGGCAAAGTTATATGTTAATTATTGGTGGCAAATGGAAATAAACGCACAAAACAAATGTAAGAAACTCCCAGAGTAAATTTGGCCGCAACACTTAGGATAGCATAAGCAACAGATCCGTAGAGGAGGGTGTCTCCAGCGTTCTGTGTCACGTCCAGTGTGTACATTTTTTGAGCTAATGGTACCATGGCAAATAGTGTGAAGAGAACAAACTGGCTCCACACTACGGCTCGAAGGGGAATGATCCATTCGTCATGATGTGTTCCGTAGATTGGCTGTGCGTAGCATCCTGTCTCCTGTTCTATACTTAGCAACTGGAAAATCAGTATATACCATATTACACAGTGCAACATGGCCGAGGACACAAAACAGACCAACCACAGACGGATCGCCTGTTGCCTGTGATTAGACGTTGGGTTGAATGCGATTGGTTTGTATATTACTACATTTTCTACAGCACACTCAACGGCAAATCCTAGTAGGACAATGACTGTCTGGGCCACCATGAGCAAGATGAGTGTGTACACGTCTCGTATCATGAGCAGACTGGCGATGAGCACTATCTGAAATGGAGATGTGAAAACGTACTCTAGCCAGCGCTCAAGACAAGGTTCAGCAAAGAAGCAAGTGTCTTCGTCCTTGTAGGCATGCCAACAGAATATGAGCTGAAAAAGAAATGAGATCACAAACATGCCAATCAAAAGACGATACCCGTTGATTTCTGATACACCCAGAAAGGGATACTTGGTCGGCATCCAGGTCTGTGTGTAGTTTCGTAGGGCTGTCATCTCTGCTTGGACGGAAGCTGTCAACATCAGGAGTGTATCACGGTTTGTGTCTTTCTTGGGGATACAGACTTTCTCGAATGCCCTTTGTATGTCGTGACTAAAAGAGGAAGTTGTATTTTTTTTGGAGATGTCAATTGATTTGAAGTCTACCACGTCCATGGAGGATATTCTTTCCCCTGCTAATTTTGATCTGTAAAAGGAATATATGTATGAGGATGCTTGATTATCTCTGTCCTGTGTATACCACACCACACCACTAGCAATGCTCAATAGGATATGCAAAATGGAAGCGGATGTAAACAGTATCTTCAACCATGTTTGGATGGACATATTAGCGAGAATAGTTTGTTTTATATCAAGTTTAATGATCTGTACATCAAAATGGTTTCTGGCTCATATAAAGAATCGATCAAGCAACGTGGCCATTTCAGTCAGTTTGCGTTTATTGGAAGGACCCGCTCCGTCAGGCGTGGAATGTTCAGGGATTAGAATAGGCGATGGACTCCCTCGGTGAATGGTGTCGGGGTGTAGATGTGCCAGATCTCGAAGCACTTCAAGTCGACGTGCTTGTAGTTTTGGTTTTTGTGATTGGTGGGTTGAGATGAGGTTGTTAGCCGAAATTATATAATCGTACCAAGGATACAAATGCAAAAAGTCAGACTCTTTTGGATTTGTCTCCATGTATTGTATAGACTTCCAGATGTTAATGATGATATACTTCCACTCCGATTTGAAATCTTCATCAGAATTGAAAAGCTCACGAAATTGGCCTAGAAATGGTTCTGATGGCATAACCCAATCATCTATATCTTCATCTATGTGTTCTTTAAATACGTACTTGGCAATTTGTATTTCAAAGACACATTGACAGCAAAAAAGGAAGATCATAAAAGTCATAGTTAATACATCTTGTTCTATGACTTGTGACGCATCATTATTCACTTGCATGTTCCTGAGAATATCAATCATGTCGCGTATATGCTCACCCCCTCCGGCCAGATTAAACAAAGTCGTGTGTTTGACCACCAGATCTGTCAACCTAAATCTGAAGTTTGCCAATGTCCGTGATAGCAATAAATTTTTGTCTTCTCGAGATGACGGCAATTGAACAATGGGCATAATAGCCAATAATGCTTGACACTCACTTATTTCTCGGTCGAGTTTCGCAATATCCTTGTCCAGTTGCTCGAGCTCTACCAATAATGCAGCGCGTTTTGGCGCTTCGTGGAGCTGGTAGTCCCAGGGGTCCCAGTCTATTTTGTGGGTTGTAGGTGACTGTAGGCCCATTCGGTACCGTCCTGTGACTGTCCAGCCGTTGCTGCGCAGGATTTCTATTATTTTTTCAGGGAATGGATATCCGGATAGGATGAAATTGAAGTTGATAGTGTTTGTAGAAGGTGTATATTCCGGCGCTTCCATGTCAATCCGATCATAATCCCAATCAAACCGCTCAAATTCCTCCTTAGGATCATAACCAAGCCTCCAGCGCTGAGTTCCGCTGAATAAGAACTTCGGGTATCGCTCAAAGTGTTCCAGCATGCGCTGGACGTAATCCCAACCAACACCTACAACGTTCTTATTCAACACGAGCTGCACCTGACACTTACTGGAAAGAGGGTCGAAATGATCAGAAGTAGGTTGCTGTGTTGCGTCACGAGCAAAGTCATCGTTCCCTGTGTCTGTCATGACAACCTGCATAGATTCCTTTATACTTGATGTATTTGTTTGTTTATCGGGGTCGATCTGAGGGTCGATTTAGGTCCAGCAAGGAATGACGGCGTATTTAAGACGCCCTACGCTATCAGATGTCGGGATTCAGACCGGAGTCGTACGAGGAAATCAGGCAGTACGACATCTGGATCGACGGGCAGAAGTTGACCGCCGACTTCCTGCCGGACATGTATACTCAAGTTGGTCAACGCCTTCTTCTGGGCTTTGGTGAGGGAAGAGTTTTGATACTGGACCACGAGTCGACCTATCAGGACTGGATCGACCGAACAGACCCTCAAGAAAACTACGCCCAGTTGAACGGGAAAAAAATAGAGTTCCGACTGCAAGACGACGTGAACGGCAGATGGGTGCAGATTTCGACCTGTGACAAATTGCAGTGGGCGGTGCGTTTCGACAGCGGCATGCAAGGCCCGCTTGAGCCTTTTCCAATATCAGAAGGGAGGAAGCGCATCCAGTGTCCTCTCATGTTTGGAAGAACCTACGTCTTCCAAGTCACACCGAAGGACGACTCTTCTCCACCAACGACCATGACATTGTGCGTGACCGACCCCCTTACGGGAATGGAGGTAGGTGACAGCCGGTCTCCCTCCCCGGTGCTTGAAGCGCCAGATGAACCTCCCTCGGAAGCAGTTCTGGACTGGATGAGACGTATTCTGGAGAAACGCAAACGTGTATAACCAGGTGAGTAGCCTACAACCCACCGCTCGAGTAGCGTGGACATTTCAGGCAATCTAACTGGAGTTAGTACAGAATTGCATTTGGTATAAACGATAATAAAATCGTCATGGATGCCAGGAACTCGGGACGATCTGGTCTATGTGGACACATGGCTGTCTGTGTTTGAGAACTGGGAGCGTATGTGGCGAAAGATACTGAAGCACGAACTTCATCCGACTCTGAAAATGCAATAACAGTGTGTGAAGCTCCTGAAATTCAGTTGTAGACGATATATACGATAGGTGGATGGAATACTATGTCCTTTGAAGATCAACCACTACTCGACGGCACGGGTGGACGTTTGGATGTCATTCATGAGTTACTGTCTCAAGAAGTTAAATTCGAACAAGTTCTTCAAAACCTGCGAAAAAACAAAGAACAATGGAATAAATATCGGAATATTCCTGATTCCACAGGGGAACTAGTAAAGTTTTTCGAAATCCTTGACATTATATGCAGTCCAGATTTTTATACCAAGTATAATATTATCAGTTTGTCAAATTTCCATGTAAGTTATAAAAACGAAACATTTGATGTCAAGAGTATATATATTATTTATGAAATAACAAAAAAACGCGATATTGGTAATGAACAGCTCCGTATGTGTGCACAACAATTTATCAATAACAGATGTGTGTACGATCTCCAAGAAAAATGTATACTGGACGCACGGTATATACTTCAATACATGAATTCTGTTTTACCTTCTGAAAAACTGAAATCCTTGAAGAGTTTTCTCTTGACTTTACAAGACAATCCACTAGATAATGTACAAGAGTTCGCATGTCTGGTTCATAAGTGCATGGATGATTTAGAAGACGTGGAATTAAAAATACATAACCAAATACATGGCAGAGACGTGCGTGATTGGCTCGAGTGGGTATCCTTAAAGACCAAACGGTCACAATCACAATCCGTGAAAACAACCCCAGCAGCTCCAACACCAACCCCAAAAATGCAACCTTCCCCAAAAAAAACAAAAGAATGGACAATATTTGGATCCAGAGGACAAAAAAGACAAGAAAGAGCTAAGAAAACAATAAGTCTAGGGGGTTTAAAGTCATGTCTCTACGAAATCTCACACTCTCCCAGTCCCAGCACACGCTCGGGGTCGGATGACCGCTTTCGTGACATGCACCGACTGCTACACGAATTGTAGTTTCGATCTGTTTTTGTAGATTCAGTGTCAGGTGCCCAGGATGACCTGGTCTTTGATTATGGAAGAGGTGTGATGGGCAACCACACAAACAACATTGACAGTCTCTTTATGTCTCGTAATTTATGATTCCAATAGCATGCGCATGTGTTGTAGTCCAGCTTGTGGTTGAAATTCACTCAAACTCTTTTGTGGAAGATTTTTGGTTGTCAAGTTGGAAGTTTTCGCTGGTTGTTCCTGTGCTTCTGCAATTGTATTGATGGTTTGTCTATATTCATTGACATTCAGGTTTATAAATGTAATTATACCCAACAATGCTTCTAACCACAGTTTTTTGAAATTTGGATGATTGGTATACGCCAGACAAAAGAAGTCATCTGGTCCATTGAATGTTTTGTCACAAGGAAGAAACTTGAGGAAACATTTGAGTGCATTCAAACATTGAACAACATCACATGAAGAAGACGTGGGACTGATCGTCATATGGAAAACACAGGCAGTTTTGAAGAATTCCCCCACGTTGATACCATTTACTGTCTCAGTCCCGATTGCATTTATGATTTGATTGGATGGGTTCTTGTGTCCGTGTAACAGTCCAGTGTTTACCCAAAAATCGCGTTCATTGAGAGTCCAAAACATTGTATATTGTGTCAGAGCCTCATTGAACTTGAAGAACATTTTTGATCTTGCTATATTAATGTTATTGTCGCTCATGTTGTCCTCGGTAATATACCTTACGTAAATAATGATTACATGTAAGTTACATAGTTTTCAAATGGGCACGCATCATCATCAACCTGCTCTGTTGAACGACATCGTTTTCATGGACCTGGTCTGTTGGTGAGGGGATCACTTTCTGAATATCACTACCACTTTTTCCTGTGTCATTGTTCCTAAGAAGCATGGCGATTGGTCCCTGTTCTGAGAGTAGAGCAGGTTGATTGAACGGTGCATGTCGTGCTTCGTTCCCGTTGAACCGCACCTGGTCGATCGCCTGTTGGACGAAACTACCATTCTGGAATAATCCATGCTCCATTGCTGTCTGTATGCTTTGGTCCAGGTTTCCCCATTCACCTAGTTTCAAAGGAACACCGATTCGATCTACCCAACAACCGTTTTGTTCAAGTTCGTACGCCAGACGGATGCCGATGGAAGCGTTGAGTGCGCGTCTTTGGGCCTCCTGTTGGGCGGCGGGTGGCATGCCCGAGAAGACTGTCTCCTGCGTAATGGGAGATATGATTTTCGAAAATTGGTCCTGATATTTTTGACATGAAAACGGATGGACTCGTCGGGTTACTGTGTGTCTTTGTTGGTTGTTTTTCCAATGGGACCAGTGATTTTTGTGGGTTGTTTGGTTATGTGTATTACTAGCAATTTGACTTGTTTTTTCACTCATGTATGAAAGAACCATTCTGCTATATATATTCGCTAGCATATATCACTTAGACATTTTGGAGTGCTTACTCATTCTTTGAGTCTGTTCATCAGACTGATGTTCTACAAACGTTTTCAGTTTAACACATGAATTGCTATACTGTAGAGCCAAATACGTTGACTCATAACTCCAAAAGGTTTCGCATCGTGTGTAGTTTCTGTTTAGAATTCATTTCAGGAATATGGTGATTATCACTTTGATTGCTGTGAGTCATTGTAATTGCTGTTTCATGTTCAAAAATAAATGAACTTACACACTTCTTTTGTTTTTTGATTAAAGTTGTATTGTTTTTGTTCCTCAGGAATACAAGTGACCACTTCTCAACACGATTGTTACTTGTTCCAGGATACCATGTGACGGTAACCTCATTTTCAAAGGCTGGGAATGTTTTGGATGGATGATAAGAAATGTGGCACAGGGAATTACCGTCTAAAGTAGCATCGAAAGACCCTGTGCTAGAATTTGGATTTAATATTCCTTGAAACTCTGGAATTGTTTGTCAAGATTGTGATAGCAAGTGTCGTTCTATATCCTCTCTTGAGAAACCATCTTTCTTGCATCCATCGATTAAGAGCCAAGTTGAATGATGCCATCTTTTCGAATCTAAAAAAGTTGCATAATCTGAATTAAAATTGATTTGACTCATGTGGTATATACTACACACTCGTATATAACTACATATAACAATTTTCTTAAACAAAAAAAAATGCTACAATCACAAAGCCACGACATCTAGAATCCGCACTTACGAAGAACATTGACAGAGATCTTCGCCAGCGGCACCAAGTCATAGTGATTATCAGGTTTGCGAACTTCGAGCCAGTTTTCCACACGAAGAAGTCCTGTCTTGATCATCTCGTCCATCTCCGTCGCGTGCTTGAGACTGTACGCATCCTGGCACTGTAGCATGTTCGAGAAGGGGGTGTGCTTTGGCTGTTCCTTCTGGTCGACATAGTAGTATTCCAACAGATCCACGAGCCAGTTTACGGCATCTCGAACCTTTGGGTCCTTCATTCTTGGGTTATCTGGTGTCGAGGGTTCACCACTGGGAAGGGTTACCAGTACGGACGTCCCGTCCTCTTCCATGCGGATGAACTGCTGGGGGAGGGGGTCTCCAGCACGAAGCTTGCAGTTGTACTCCTCGCGTGTGAAACAAGTAAGCATCTAAATTCTAATACGTGAAATTGTGTGACTATTTATAGACCCATTTTGTATTTATTTTATTCTTTTTACATAATTCAAAAAAAATAGAATAGAATGTTATGCAAAATGCATGTTTAAACTTGGGATATTTCATTTCTGATCTGCATCATGCGTTGCAAACACGCACGCATAAGAATAAAATGAGTCTCCTCAGGGATAGTTGGCAATATTCGTAATTTAATATCTTTCTTGTAGCCTGCCTTACGTGCATTTTGAGCTATGCATGCTTCACAAGCCACGTGCGCAACAAGAAACCATTCATATGGTTGTCCTGCCAGCGATTTCATAATGTTCCTCAATTCTTTATCATTGGATTTCTGTAAGTTGTCTTTGTGTTCACGTAACCACTTCTGTTGTGAATCGTAAGTCTTTTTTTGCTTTGCGTGTATGACCCATTTACACGCATTTGCAACAATCTGATGTTTCATCTTTGTGCGATCGTCTAACTCTTTCTGTATGTTGATTATACTTGCTGTGTCGAAAAATCCTTTCTCTGACATGTAGTCATCCACAATTTGCCATTGTTCATCATCAGACATTCCTTGACATCCATACCCGTTTATACTATCCTGTTATTGTTTAGTTGTGTTGTAAAGTTCGTAGTATCTTTGTTCTCCTTTATCTCACACACCAGCGCCTGTCTGGCCTATCCTTCATGTCGAACTGCAGAATATATTTCTGCAACGACAATCCTTTCTTCCTGGACTTCTTGCTCTTGGGTGCGTACATCTGCAGGAACCTGATGGGAGACTTGCCACCCGTGGTTTTGCGATCCCCGATCATGCGTGCGGTCATCTTGGTGCGGACCATGTTGTTGTATTTTGAAGCCGTGGACCTTTGTATTTATAGGCTTTCTGAAATTGTGACACTTAAAAGGTTTTTTTCAAGTTTTTTTTAATAATATAAAAAAATGTAAAAATGTCATAAAAATAAGAATAGATCGGTTCTACAGTCGAGACGTATTTGATTCAGGATATATGACGTGTAATGTGAACAAGCTCATACTCCTGTCTCCATTTTTGTCTAGTGGAAAGTCGTGAATAGAGTCTTTGAGTAGTGTGTCGGTTGAAACGGCCTGTAAAAAGCAGCGTTTTTGTCCGTGGACGAGGTATGTTTGAAAGTGTGGGGGATATAGTAGACCCAGTGGTCTTACGCTGACGCACGCGTCGCCCACTGTTGTGTGATCTTTGACGACGACCGATGCTTTGGTGTCGCCTCCGTGTGCCCAAATGCGCATGTTGAGTATATCGGACATCGTTTAGTGTGACGTGGAAGTGCTTAAATAGTGCAGCGTATGTGTCAAATACATTTTCAGTTGATTTTGAAGGGTTGAAAGTGAAAATAAAAGATATAAAGGTTTCTGATTTGAGTCGTATGACCACATTCAAGTTCATGCCAGTGAGCAGTGTGCCGTTGCAGTATAATAGCGTAGATACTATGCCGTTCGAGTACACGGGTGCTTTTAAGCCAAATGAATCGATGCAACGATTGTTGAGAACATCTGACAGTGGATACACTGGTGCAACTGGTGATACAGAAGCGAATTGGGAGACGGGACTGTGTGCCTGTGAAAGTGGATGTTTGTCGAGTTGTTGTTGTGTGATGATTGGATTGGATTACTTGCTGTATAAACAGGTTGACGAGTTGTACCAAACCAGAAAATCTGGGAAAGACGTGTATGAGCCTACAGGCATGGAAGCGTCATGTCCTGAATTTTATAAATTACTCGGATTGATGGTAACTTATGGCCTGAGCTTCTTGACTGGTGGATGTTTCGAATGTTATTGGTGTTACTGTCTGGCGAGTCAAAGAAACGATGTTCGAAAGATGTACGGAATCTCGGAACCCTACTGCGGGATGTATAGTGACTGTTGTGTCGCTTGTTGTTGTCGTGCTTGCATGTTCAACCAACTTAAACAGCAACTACAAAGGCCCACGTCTGGGTTGATCAATCATGCTCCTGAGACGACAAATAGCATGTTTTAGATCAAATGGGAAAATGCAGTGTCTGGTCGGTAAATGGCAATAGTCAGTATACAAATAGAAGTGTATACATATTTAGGAGCATGTCCCTGTATACATGGTACGTGCATATCCAGTCCTGCCGGCAGTGTTGAGACAATTGACAAGAGCGGTTGAGTCAAGACAATATGAAAACTACAATCATGATTCGACAAAAGACACTGATGGTCATGCGACCTATATCAAGAGTTCATTGTTTGCAAAACAAAAGAGTATTGTTGCAAATTTAAATAGGAATCAATTTTCTTTTGATGATAACAAAAGACCTAGTCCTGTTTGGAATCAGGACTACGTGTCGGCACAAATAAGACATGACCTTCATGTTTCTGAACCAAGAAAGCCGGATAGACGTCCACGGGATACACCGAGTTCTCCTTCAAGTGGAAATTCATCTCCGCGTTCGAAAGGGTCGAAAGATACAGAATCGACACCTTCAACACCAAGAAGTCGGAGTTCAAGCATACATGAGGGGTCTACGGTCCAGGGATCATCGA
>Ga0164294_10002743_pt1 | contig 15725 bp, 10 predicted proteins | sample GEODES005metaG_FD_111479 | JGI IMG/M metagenome (GOLD analysis project Ga0164294, IMG submission 111479) | Oligotrophic lake water microbial communities from Sparkling Lake, Wisconsin, USA - GEODES005 metaG | ecosystem: Environmental > Aquatic > Freshwater > Lake | place: USA: Sparkling Lake...
AACCCGATCCCCATGTCATCGATCCGCCCTTGGGCTTCACGCAGTCCATCTTCGATGGTCTTGCGACCAGTCATCACGTCGTGTATTTCGGTTCCTAAGACATCCTCGATCAGTTTGTACTCTGGCAAGTCCGGACGGATGTTGTTATTGAGAAGCCCCTGACGCTCTAATTGATCGACAAACTTCACGATCGACGAAGTCGCGGCCATTTCGGAATCCGTAGCGACGCTGAAAAACGGTGCAACCGGGAGGGCGCTGCGAACTGCGGTTTGGTCAGCAATTGATGACGTTAACCATTTGATTGCCTGGATTGCCATTGCCATGCGTTCCCTTGGAAGGTTGCTCGGAATCGCCAACACATAACCTCCCATTGGCGCTGTGCACCGCACGCCACTGACGTTCGGGTGTGCAAGGTACTTCACAAGTCCTTTCACTTTAGACCTGGGGTCGTACTCCAGCCTGGCGGCACGCATGGTCCAGATGTAACCCATCGCAGCCCTGCCGACCATAAGCTCATTCAGATTGCTATCGGGGTCTCCATCGAGCACATCAGGGGTAGAGACCTCCAGGAGCTTAAGCATGAAACGTAGCGTTGCACGTGCCTCGTTCGTGATCAGATTGACAGCGGTCCGGGTCTGCTCCTCCATACCGAGGCGGGGGCGGACGTCCGCAACCTTGGTCAGCAGAGCGCCTCCATGTGCGGCGAGCAGGAACATGAAGGTACTGGCAATCGGCATCCCCCTGGCACCATTCCAGACTATGCCGTACTGGCCTCGCTTGGGGCGATGCAGTTTGCGCGCTGATTCGAGCAGTTGCTTCAGCGTCTTGGGATAGGGCAGGTTTGCCGATTCAAAGAGGTCGGTACGTACAGTCAATAACTCGATGGTGATGTAGAGCGGGGCTGCGTATTGCCGTGAGCCCCAAGTGCCGCAATCCCAAATGGTGGGGTGGAAGTCGTGTCGATCAAAAAGCCCGTCACCCCGCGCGTCGTCCAGTGGCGCAATCAAGCCTTTGCTGGCAAGTTCGTGAAGCCACGGAAGATTCAATGCGACGACGTCAAAAGCTGAGCATGGCAGCGTGGAGTTTCGCAAGATCGTCTCATACAGAGCGGGCAAGCTTGCGAGCGTGAAGTCCCTTCTGTTGCCTACGTTCGCACGAAAATCCGTCCACCAATTGCGCAGTGACCGAAAGTAGTTGTCGTCGTGAAAAAGGAACTTTAGTCCGTGCCGTGAACCGCTGACAGGTTGTCTTAGGTTTGCTGGAGGTAGCACGTTTTCAAGGCCTTTGCGTGAGCCTCCAAAAGTGTAATTCTCGTCACGGTCACTATCGCCGCGATTGCCGGTCAACTCCGTCAGCAAGACCTTGATCTGATGCGCATAGCTTTCAACCGATCTGCGAAGCTTCGAGCTTGGGAATAGAAGGCTTGACTTCCGGTTCGGCTGCGCTGAGCGTTTGACAATCAGCCCGTCCTCAAGCATTTGATTGATTCGCCGATGGGCAGTCGTATAGGGCAGACCAGACGCTGCGATCAGATCCATCAGAGTGACAGGCTCATCGACGATCTGGCAGCGAACCAGGTGGCTAACGATCTGCCACCCCGCATCAACGTCTGCGCCGGGAACCGTTTCCCTCAGCGGCGAACGCGTGTTCTGTATCAAATTGATTAGCCGCAGCAATTCTTCGTCTGCAATTTCTGAGTCACTCAATATCGCACCATAGGAGTTAATCTGGTGAACCGTCACGTTTGCATCGTTAATGACCAGAAGAAAAAGAATGTCACGCTTCTTTGTCTGTTGCAGGCCAAGGGTACCGCTGTGGGGCAGAAAATCCCAGCGGCCCGGGACTCGCCGCGGCGGACGAATCCGACTTACATTAATCAGTTTAGCGCAGAGCGAAAGCGACACATGTTCGCCAAGGCCCTAGGTGTTTTCCCTGTGAACCACACAAAACTCGCTCAGACTGGTAGATTCGAGCGTTGCTTTATCCGAATCGGATAAATTGATTGTTTTTGATTAAAAGGTCCACCTCTATCATCACTCCGAGTCTTCAAATCGTTGCTCGTGAATAAGAAAACACAAGACAGATACCATGTTAAAAGTCGCGATGATCGGTCTAGGTTGGTGGGGCAAGAAGATGGTAACGGTCATCCAAGGCAGAAGCCAGTCGCTTCGTGTCGTCCGCGCTGTAGAGCCACAGATCGAGAGTGCTATGGAGTTTGCAATGCAGCATGGCATTGTGCTCTCTGTTGACTATGGCGATGCGCTAAGTGACCCGATGGTTGACGCAGTGATTCTCGCCACGCCGCATTCTTTGCATGAAGCGCAGATCGAAGCAGCAGTCAAGGCGGGCAAGCACATCTTCTGCGAGAAGCCTCTTGCCCTCACACGCGCTGGAGCAGAAAAAGCTGTTGCACTCTGTAGCAAAGCGGGTTTGGTCTTGGGCATGGGCCACGAGCGTCGCTTTGAGCCGCCAGTGGCTGAGATGCTGGTCGCTGCAGCGCAGGGGCGGCTGGGCCGGCTACTCCAAATCGAGGCGAACTTCAGCCACGACAAATTTCTCTCATTGGACGCGTCAAACTGGCGACTTCAGCCACAAGAGGCGCCGGCCGCCGGCATGACTGCAACGGGCATTCACTTGACCGACCTGGCAGTAAAGTTGATGGGGCCAGCCAGGGAAGTGCTGGTAACTTGCGAACAACTCGGTTCGCAGCTCCCATCTGGCGACACCATGAGCGCGCTGTGCCGCTTCAAGAATGGTGGAACAGCCTACGTGACTGCCACATTGGCCACGCCGTTTTTCTCACGTTTTGCGGTGTTCGGCACAAAGGGTTGGATCGACATACGCGACAAAGCCCATGTAGAAGCGCCGGACGGGTGGACAGTAAGCACTGGCTATGCAGGCGAGTCCATTAAAACAGCAGACGTGCCAAAAGCCGAGCCAGTCAAAGCTAATCTAGAAGCCTTTGCACATGCTATCGAAAGTGGGACACCCTACCCGGTTTCTGGTGAGGATATGGTTAACAACATCGCCCTGCTTGAATCCATCATTCGTGGCGCCCGCACCGGGCAACTCGAAACCGTCTAATCCTCGAATCTGAAATTCGATGGCACCACTTTCACCAATGCAGCGTCAACCCGCAAAAAAATAAACCTATGAGGCTCGTCAACACCTTCGAAGTACCGGCGGATATCGAATCCGCCTGGAACACCCTATTGAACCTCGAGGCGGTGGCGCCTTGCATGCCCGGAGCGACCCTGACCAGCTTTGATGGGAACTCATTCACGGCAGATATGAAGGTCAAGCTTGGTCCGGTGCTGATGTCCTATGCAGGGGAAGGCGCCATCATCAGCAAAGATGACGCAAGCTACACGGTGGTGATAGAAGCCAAAGGTAAAGAGCGCCAGGGCGGAGGCGGCGCCAAGGCGCTTGTCACGGTCCAGTTGGTCTCCTCTGGCCCGTCTTCAACGATCGCGAACATCGAAACTGACCTCACCATAAGCGGCAAAGCCGCTCAGTTCGGGCGCGGATTGATGGTAGATGTGTCAAAGCAAATCATCGCCCAGTTCGCCGCAAACCTTGCCAAGATTATTGACGTACCCAAGGCATCTCGTTCCACCGCAACTGAACAAGAGGCCACAGAGACAGCGGTACGCGATGAAATGAGGGCTATTGCCACTCCTGCTCCCAGTGCCTCAACGCCGTCGCCAATCTCCAACGAACCGCTAGATCTCTCCAGTGTCGCTCTCGGCCCGCTTCTCAAGCGGGCGGTGTTCGTGCTGATCGCCGTTTGCTTGATCTCCTACCTGATCTGGAAGTTGTTCTAACGGCCGAACTGATGATTTTCCAAAACCCACCATAAATCATGAGCTCCCTCCCAACAGCTGCCAATCTCGTCCCAGACGTTGCTACGCTCATTGAACGGCTAGAGGCGCACGATTACTTCGCCCCGAGAGGTTTGGCAGAAGCGCTTTTTTGCGCCGTAAGGCTACCCCAGCCACTGCTGCTTGAAGGCGAAGCCGGAGTGGGAAAGACGCAGGCAGCCAAGTCGCTGGCCGCAATGTTGGGCTCGCCGCTGATCAGGCTGCAGTGTTTCGAGGGCATCACCGCAAGCCAAGCGCTGTATGAATGGAATTATCCGCGCCAACTTCTAGACATTCGCCTCGCAGAGGCTCGTGGTGCCGCGCTTTCTGGGGAATCTCTGTTTTCTCGCCAGTACCTGGTTAGCCGCCCGCTGTTGCAGGCGCTTGAACACCCGGGGCCGATGCCTGCGGTTCTGCTCATCGATGAAGTCGACCGTGCTGACGAGGAGTTTGAAGCGTTCCTGCTTGAGATGCTTGCAGAAGGGGCAATAACCATCCCCGAGCTTGGCACCATTCGCGCCGTCGTCCCACCGGTGGTGGTGCTCACGTCGAACCGTACACGCGATCTGCATGACGCCCTAAAGCGCCGATGCCTCTACCACTGGATCGACTACCCTCGCGCCGAACTCACTACCCGCATCTTGCAACGACGTGTTCCAGAAGTTCCACCGGAGCTGGCCAAGCAAATATCGGTAGCCGTTGAGCGCTTGCGGGGTCTGGACCTGCAGAAACCGCCAGGCTTGGCTGAATCTATCGATTGGGCTCGCGCCGCACAGCTCCTGGGCATCGCATCGCTGAGCGCCGAAGCCGCCAGCCAAACACTGGGTTCCGTTCTGAAGTACCGGGAGGACCAAGAGGTCGCCCATACGCGAGGCCTGGCATGGATCACAGCGAGCTAAAGATCGCGACCAATTTGTTTGGCCAGATCGTCGGTGCTTTCGGGCATCGACTGCATGCGGCAGGCGTACCTGTAGACCCGGAACGAAGCGCACGCTTTGCGACTTCGGTCACTCTTGCTGAACCCACTACCGTCGAGCAACTCTACTGGCTGGGGCGCGTCACACTTTTGTCAGCGCAAACACATATCGGCACCTACGACCGTGTGTTCAAGCAGTACTTTTTGCAAATTTCGGAATACGCGGAAAGTGCGCCTGACGAACGCCCACGAGACGCTGCGTTTCCCTCGCAGGACTTTGACCAGAACGACACGTCTGCCCTGGGCGATAACAACCCCCCCGATGCGTCTAGTGCTGCTTTAGTGCTCCCGGATGGCCCTGCGGATAGCACATCGTCGGAAGACTCTGCCGCGACTGGACAGCCAACAGAGGATTCTGCGCAAGGGCACGATCAAGCGAAAACAACTATTCTGATGAGCGCCGACGAGCGTTTGGCAAGCAAAGATTTCGCTGCCTGTTCGCCGGCCGAACTCGCCATGTTGGCCCGTGCCATAGGTCGGCTCCAGTTGATGCCTCCGCTGCGAAGAACGGCACGTATGCGCAGCGGCCGAAAGGGTCGAGGCTTCGATGTGCGAGCCACGATCCGCCGCGCTTGCCAAACAGCGGGCGAGCCACTGGTTCTCGTTCGCCAAGAGCGTGTCTGGCGCCCCCGGCGTGTCGTGTTGATAGCCGACGTTTCGGGGTCCATGGAGGCCTACTCGCGACTGTATCTGCACCTGCTGCGCAGCGCTGTACAGGCGCTCAATGCAGAGACCTTTGTCTTCGCAACACGGCTTACGCGCTTGACAAAAGTGCTTCGCACAAACCAGCCCGATAGGGCTTATCAGCGTGCGCTCGACAGCGCTCCCGATTGGGCCGGAGGCACCCGAATCGGGCAGGCACTATCCGACTTCGTGGGCCAGCACGGGCGTCGCGGTATGGCTCGCGGCGCGGTGGTAGTCATTGTGTCGGACGGTTGGGAGACACAGAGCCCCGATCTGATCAAAAAATCTATGGGGGAACTCGCCCGGTTGGCATACCGCATCATCTGGGTGAACCCTCGCAAGGCAGCCGACAGCTATCAACCTTTGGTTGGCGGCATGGCGGCCGCGCTCCCTTACATCAACACGTTCGTTCCCGGCCAGAGCTACCGAGCTCTGGAGGACGTTGTGGCAGCTGTCGAAGCCGCCACCCATTTAAGCGGGCAATCACGATAGCGCCCGATTTGTTCAACTGCAGCACAAGGAGACCCATGACATCCATTCAATCTCTCAATAAAACGCCGAGGACGTGTTTAGAAGAAATGACCGTCCACTTGACCCATATCCACGCTCACAGGAGCTCACGATGAAGCCACCTAAGTTCGAATTTTTCCGTGCAACATCGGTTCAGGATGCCGTCGCCGCTTTGAATGAATTTGGCGATGGCGCGCGAATCCTAGCCGGTGGGCACAGTCTGGTTCCCATGATGAACCTCCGACTCGCACGACCCACGCACCTGATCGACATCACGCGCATTCCCGGTCTTGACCAGGTGGAGGAACGATCCGACGGAGTTGTGATCGGCGCTGCTGCGCGGCATTGCGATGTCGAGCACAGTGAAATCGCTAACCGTGTGTGTCCACTCTTGCCGGAAGCGCTCAAGCTTGTGGCACACGAAACCATCCGTAACCGCGGCACGGTTTGTGGCAATCTTGCGCACGCAGATCCACGCTCCGAGCTACCGGCCGTTGCGTTGGCGCTGGATGCGGTCTTTACGATCGCTGGGGTTTCGGGCGAACGCCAAGTACCCGCTTCGGAGTTCTTCCTTGGCCCATTCATGACCGCAGTGGGGCCGGCAGAGATGCTCGTATCGGTGAAGTTCCCAGCCATCGCAAAATCAGCCGGCTACGCAATCGCTGAGTTTGCGCGGACACACGGAAACTATGCATTAGCGGGTGCCGCATCCCTCATTGAAACCGATGCAAGCGGTGCGGTTACTCGCGCAACAGTCAGCCTCTTTGGCTTGTCTAGTCGCCCACTGCGAGCAACCAAAGCCGAAAAGACTTTGCTTGGAAAAATTGCGACAGCAGAGATCGTGGAGCAGGCCGCTACCGCCGCGCTCGAGGGCGTCGAATGCAGCGAGGACATGCACGGGTCAGCTGACTATCGCGCAAAGATCGGTCGCGTCTACGCAGCACGTGTTATCAATTCCGCCATCGCGCGGGCAAATGCAGGAGAAAACAAATGAGCGGTTCCGAAAAGCACAACATTACCCTGGTAGTCAACGGTGAAAAGCAAATGGTTAACGTCGAGAGCCGGGCGCTGCTACACGATGTGCTGCGCCGTGATCTGGGCCTCGTGGGGGTGCATGCCGGATGCGAACACGGTGTCTGCGGCGCTTGCACTATCCACATCGATGGCAAGTCTGCCCGGGCCTGCCTAACGCTTGCCGTGCAGATTGATGGCAGCAAGGTGGACACGGTAGAGGGATTAGCCGATGGGACAAAGCTCCATCCCATTCAGGAGGCCTTTTGGCGCTGCAATGGTTTGCAGTGCGGCTTCTGTACGCCTGGCATGCTCATGAGAGTAAGCGAATTCCTCGAAATAAATCCGAACCCCACTCGAGACGAAGCGCGCGAAGCCATCGCAAGCAATATCTGCCGATGCACGGGCTATCAACACATCGTCGATTCGGTCATGGAAGCGGCCGGTCGCTTGCGTGGTGAAGAATGGTCTGCAACAGCTGGAATTCCTGCTACGGAACTCCGGGACACAGTAAAGGAGACTCTGTAATGAGCATGCAAGGAATGAAAAAATTGCAGTGGATCGGTCGATCCATTCCGAAGGTCGAGGACCGCAAGTTCTTGATGGGCCAAGGTGGCTACGTGGACGATATCGATCTCCCGAACCTGCTGCACGTCGCGGTGGTTCGCAGCCCGCTGCCCCACGCACGCATCGTCAGTATTGACGCCTCGCGTGCGCTGGAACTCGACGGCGTGGTCGCCGTTATCACCGGAAAGCAGGCCGCCGAGCTGTGCGACTTCATGCCGGACTTCAACCCCGAGCCCAACCTCCACAAGTGGCGCGTCCTGGCCGATGAGAAAGTGCGATTCGTTGGCGAAGGTGTGGCTGTCGTGGTCGCGCGCAGCCGCTATATCGCGGAAGATGGTCGGGATTTGGTCGATGTCGAATACGATCCGCTTCCGGTTGTCCCGAACGCAAGGGCTGCACTGAAGCCGGGTGCGGCCTTGCTTCACGAGGGCATGGAGTCCAATGTTGCGCTGGACAGCACGCTCGCGTTTGGCGATGTCGATGGCGAGTTCCGAAACGCAGATATCGTGGTGCGCGAGACCATTCGCTGGGGCAGAACCTCTGGACAACCCTTGGAGACGGTGGGTGCGGTGGCCAATTTCAACTCAGCCACAGGGATGCTCACCATCAACTCGAATTCCGTATCGCTGACCAACTTTGTCTTCTTAATTGCTGGCTCGTTGAAGGTGCCCAGTAACAAGCTCGACCTGATACCGATGCCCTGTGGTGGCAGTTTCGGTGCGAAATTCTGGGCACCGCGTGTGGCCGTCACGGCCGGCATGTGCGCGAAGTTTCTCGGCCGCCCGGTTAAGTACGTGGAGGATCGACTGGACCATGCGCTCAGTTGTGACCACCACGGATCCGAGCGGGAGTACGAGATCGAGTTGGCGATGACCAAGGAAGGTGAGTTTCGTGCCATCCGGTTTGATGTCATCGACGACTACGGCGCGTATTTTCAGTTCGGTCTAGGCACCCACGGAAACGCAATGTCGCAGGTGATTGGACCCTACAACATGAAGGCCGTTTCTTATCGCGCTCAAGGCGTGCTGAGCAACAAGTGCCAGCAAGGTGCTTACCGTGGTTTTGGCTCTGAAGTTCATAACTTCGCAATCGAACGCATTGTCGATAAGACGGTCCGTGAGCACGGGTTCGACCCCATAGAGTTGCGGCGCCGCAATTTCATCCAGCCTTCCCAGTTCCCCTTCAAGATCCCCGGAGGAAACATCTACGACTCTGGTAATTACGACGGCGTTCTGGACGAGGCACTGGGCATGGCCAAGCTTGAACACTGGCGCGCCGAGCAAAAGAAAGGGCGCGCTGAGGGGCGCTACATCGGCATCGGCCTGACGACTTGCCAGGAGCGCAGCGTCTACTCCGCCAATGAATGGTGGTTCTTCCGACGCAGCCCTGAGATGGGCGTGAGCAGCGTGCCGGAGAGCATTTCCATCAGCGTTGACGCGGTCGGTGCGGTTTCGGCCACCCTCTACTCCACTGCCTTCTGGGGTAACAGTCCTGAAACCATGGTCGCCCAGGTGCTCGGCGAAGAGCTAGGGGTCAATCCGGGTGACGTAAGCATCAGTTATGCCGGAACTGCCAAAGGTCTACCCGCAAGTGGTCCTGGTGGAAGCCGTTTTACCGTGATGATTACCGGCGCCGTTGTAGGCGCCGCGGCGAAGATCCGAGCGAAGGCCTTGAAAGTCGCAGCGCACATGATGGAGATCAGCGAGAGCGATCTCGAGTTCGTCAATGGCGGGGTACAGGTAAAAGGCGACAAGGGGAAACGCTTGAGCCTGGCGGAAATCGCGGTCATGCCGCGCCTGTTTAAGCACCAGTTGCCGGCCGACATCGATAGTGGTTTTGAAGCAGACATGGTGTTCGATCACCCGTACACCACACTTCCGACGGCAGACCGCAGCGACCTGGGAATCTACTACCCCATGATGGCCCATGCCGCACACATTGCCGTCGTAGAGGTGGATGTTCAGACCGGAGCGGTCAAGTTCCTCGACTATGTCGCGGTGCACGACTGCGGAACCGTGGTGAATCCACGATCGCTTGACGGCCATGTTATCGGCGGCCTGGCCCAAGGTGTGGGTCAAACGCTGCTGGAGGAGTATGTGTATGACGAGGAGGGACAGATCATGAGTTCATCCCTCGTGGACTACCTCCTTCCATCGGCCATGGAAGTGCCGGAAGTTCGCCTTGGTCACCACGAGACACCCTCCCCCTTTACACATTACGGGATGAAGGGTGGCGGAGAAGGCGGACGGATGCACGCACCTGCGGCAATCGCAAGTGCGGTGGACGATGCGCTCTCGCCACTGGGGGCGACACGGGCAACGTACCTCCCACTCACGCCGGAACGGGTTCTTAGTTTGATTCCCATGCAGTAAGTAGGCGATTGCTAAAGCCGGATAAGCCGCCGCCAGGAGCACACAGAGTACATCTGTGTTCAATGCGGTGGCTTATCTTGCAATCCAGTGGCACCTCGGTGTGTCAATTTCTAACCAAAGTACCACGACCCCTCTTGAGGCACTATTGGCGCTGCTTGCATAAGACAGGCTAAGCGGTCATCAGCTACAACGGCCAACAACTGTTTAGAGGCACCGACCCCGTAATCTGTGCGGCAAACCGGCCACGGTACGCAGACTGCGGCGAGAACTCGACACCTACAATCCCCCGCCGCTATTGCGAAAACCCTAGTCGCAATTCGGGCGATTACCCCCCTGATGGGGAATACACTTTCCCTTGATGTCCACCCGAATTGATACCCCACGGAGCACGCACAAACATGGCCACATTTCCCTCACGCGCTAAGGTCGTCATCATTGGCCAAGGCGGCATCGTCGGCGCCTCGGTGGTGCACCACCTGATTGAACGCGGCTGGAGCGACATTGTCGGCATAGACAAGTCCGCCATTCCCACCGACGTTGGCTCCACGGCCCACGCTTCTGATTTTTGCTTCAACACGATGCACGATCAGCTTACGATCTTTACCACCAAGTACAGCATCGACTTCTACGACCGGCTAGGCCGCTACGAACGCGTAGGCGGCATAGAGGTGGCCCGCGTAGGCGACGACGAGCGCATGGTCGAGCTCAAGCGACGCGTGGCGTCTGGAAAGGCATTTGGCAACCGGGTGAAAATGATCACGCCCGCTGAGGCCAAGGCCAAGCTCCCCCTCCTTGAAGAGTCCATGATTCAGGGTGCCCTGTGGGACCCGGACGCTGGTTTGGTGAAACCCCGCTCGCAAATGGTGGCGGGCGAGTTGGTGGATGCTGCTGTCGCATCCGGCAAATTGCAGTCTTTTGCCAACACGGCCTGCACCGGCTTGCGCATCGAAAACGGTCGCATTCAGGGCGTAGAAACCACCAAGGGATTTATTGCGGCGGACTATGTGGTGGTATGCGCCGGCCTCTGGGGTCGCCTGATCGCGGGTATGGCGGGTGAAGACCTGCCCATCATGCCGGTGGACCACCCGCTGACCTTTTTCAAACCCTATCTGGAATTTGCCGGCACGGGCAAAGACATCGGCTATCCGCTCTTGCGTGACCAGGGCAACTCGGCCTATCTGCGCGACACGGGGGACCCAAAGACGCCCGAAGGCGGCCAGATCGAGTGGGGCTACTACGAAGAGAAAAACCCCCGCATGTGCCACCCGCGCGATTTGCTGGAGAAAGAACAGGCACGCCTGAGCCCATCGCAGCGCGACCTGGAGCTGGAGCAAATCATGGCGCCGCTGGAGCGGGCGATAGAGCTCACGCCCATCCTGGCCGAGCTGGGCTATGACGACAAATATTCCTTTAATGGCTTGTTACAGGTGACGACCGACGGCAGCCCCTCGATTGGAGAGTCGTCCAAGGTGCGGGGTCTGTGGTACGCCGAGGCCGTATGGGTAAAAGACGGCCCCGGCGTAGGTAAGCTGGTGGCCGACTGGATGACCGATGGCACCACACACCTGGACCATGCCCGCATCGACGTAGCGCGTTTCTACCCGTATCAGCAAGAAGAGCAATATATCCACGACCGCTGCTACGAGGGCGCCTTCAAGATCTATAACCCGCCGGTGCACACCCGCGAGCCCTACAGCTCCGGGCGCGGCATCTTCAAGAGCCCGTTTTACGAGCGCGAAAAAGCGCTGGGCGCCTATTTCATGGAACTCTCGGGCTGGGAGCGCGCGCATGGCTACGCCAGCAACGAGCATCTGTTTGAGGTCTACGGCGACAAGGTGCCGGTGCGCGGCAACGAGTGGGACAACCGCCATTTCTGGCGCGTATCCAACGCCGAGCATTTGAAGATGGCGGAAGACGTGGGGATGATCAACGTCTCGCACTTTGCCGAATTTGACGTGGTCGGCCCGGACGCGGCCAATCTGCTGGAATACATCTGTGTGGCCAAAGTGGGTGGCGACACGCCCGTGGGCAAAGGCATCTACACCCACTTTCTGGACGCCAAGGGCGGCGTGCGCGCCGACCTGACGGTGCTGCGGCTGGGCCAGGACCATTACCGAATTGTGGACGGCGCCGACGCCGGCCATCGCGACTTGACCTGGGTGCGCCGTATGGCGCAAGACCGCGGCGCCAACGTAACCGTCACCGATACCACCACGGAATACGGTTGCCTGGGCCTGTGGGGGCCGAACGCCCGCACCACCATCCAGAAAATTGCCGACGAGCCGGAGGCATGGACCAATCAAGCCTTTCCGTTTGCCGCCCTGCGCAATTTGAAGGTCCAAGGCGTGCCGGTGCTGGCTTTCCACATTTCTTATGTGGGCGAGCAAGGCTGGGAGCTGCACTTCAAATATGAAGACGGCCTGGCCCTGTGGGACGCGCTGTACGCTCTGGGCGTGACCCCCGTGGGTGTGGAAACCTACGCCAACAGCCGCCGCATGGAAAAAAGCCTGCGCCTGCAAAACGGCGATTTGCTCACCGAGTACAACCTGTTCGAAGCCGATTTGGCCCGCCCCAAGGTCAAAGCCGCCGACTTTCACGGCAAGGCCGCGCACATGGCGTTCCGCGAACGCGCGCACCAACCGGCCACGCTGTGTACGCTGACCATGAGCAGCAACATCGATAGCACTGGCGTTGCGCGCTATCCCGTGGGCATTTGCCCGGTTATGGACCCCGCCAACGGCGCCACACTGGTCGATTCGCTCGGTCGCCGCTCTTACACCACCAGCATCGCGTTTGGCCCGACTTTGGGCAAGAACATTGCGCTCGCCTACCTACCGCATGAATACTGCCAAGTGGGGCGCGAACTGCAGATTCAGTACTTTGCAGACATCTATCCCGTCAAGGTGGAAGCCGTTGGCTACGGTGCTTTGTACGACCCCGAAAACACCAAACCGCGCTCCTGAAAGGCCAAAAAAAAGCCGCTAGGTAACAATACCTAGCGGCTTTTCCACTGTTTTTTGGTCGGTGTGAAAGGATTCGAACCTTCGACCCCTTGCACCCCATGCAAGTGCGCTACCAGGCTGCGCCACACACCGAATCAGCTTGAGAGTATAACCGTGTGAAGCCCGCTTTCATTGATCGGGAGTGCAGAGCATCTCTCTAATTTCCAGCAGTTCCGAACGGAATTCCAACCATGAATCGTCGGGGTTGTCAGCGCAAAGCAAAGTGGGTGCGGGATCATTTCCAGGTGCCATGTGTATGGCGCCACCAATGGCCTGAAATTCTTCCGAACCAAGCTCCGCTTCGGACCCAGAGTCACCTGAAAGCTCACCTAGTTCTTGTAAGCGGTTGCGCGCACCGCTGATCGTGAACCCCTTGTCATATAGCAAGTCGCGGATACGCCGGATCATGAGCACTTCGTGATGCTGGTAGTAACGCCGGTTGCCACGCCGCTTCATCGGGCGCAGTTGGGTAAATTCCTGTTCCCAGTACCGCAGCACATGCGGTTTGACCCCGCACAACTCCCCAACCTCACCAATCGTGAAGTAGCGTTTAGCGGGGATAGCGGGGAGGTTATTCTCCATGGAAATCAATATGATAGACGTGGGGTTGCAGAGATTACTCTAAGTTCGGCCTGAGCGCAATGAAGCGCTGGGCGGCCACAATGCAGAAAGCGAAATAGTTCGACCGACTACGCTGAGGACCTGCCGTCGTCTTGGATTTGGTCTTTGAGCTTGTGGCTGGCGTGGAAGGTGACGACCCGCCTGGCGTCGATGGCGATGGCTTCGCCGGTGCGCGGGTTACGGCCTGGGCGTGGAGCTTTGGTGCGGATCTGAAAGTTTCCAAAGCCCGAAATTTTGACATCCGAACCATCAACTAGGCGCGCAGCAATCAAGTCGAAAAACGCGTCAACCATATCTTTTGACTCGCGCTTGTTCAGTCCGAGCTGCTCAAAAAGGAGGTCCGCCAACTGGGCTTTGGTTACTGCCGAGGTCTCCAGGCTGTCAACAGATATCTCCATCATGCTTCTTTCGATTTCAAGGCATTCGCACCAAGACCTATGCACGCAAGCGTGCACCAAGCTGCCGCTCGAGTTGGGCGAGGACCGAGTCGACAGTAGAGTCAATTTGCTCTTCCGTCAAGGTGGCAACGTCGCTGTGTAGCGTCAAGCGCACGGCCAGACTGCGCAGGGAAACCCCGGCACTATCCGATACTTGACCTGAAGGACGGTACACGTCAAAAAGTTGCGCGTCCTGCAGCAAGCCCAGGGTGGGTGCAGCAAAAATTTCAGCCATCAGGCTCCTGTGTGTGACCGAGTCGGCCACCAGCACGGCGATGTCGCGCTGGACGGCCTGTAGCTTGGGCACCGCATACGCCACAGCAACCCGGCTTTGCAGCACCGCGTCCAAATCGAGTTCAAACACCACTGGACTCTGGTTCAATTCATAGGCTTGGCGCCATTGGGGGTGGAGTTCTCCAACGTAGCCAATAGAGCGGCCGTTTACCATTACCTGGGCGCAACGACCGGGATGCATCGCGGGGTGAGCGCCAGGCAGGAAGTCTGGCTTCAGAGGGGCAAAAAGCGCCTCGACGTCGCCCTTGACATCAAAGAAGTCGACGCCGATGTCCTTACGCCCCCATTGCAGCGCATCGACCGAACCCGAAGCCAGGCCAGCGACCCGCATCGGCTGGTCGAAGCCCTGCACCGTGGTGTCGGTGTTTTGCACCGCCTCGTTGCGCAGAAAAACACGACCAATCTCAAACACCCGCACCCGCGACGCCTTGCGCGCCTGGTTGAACTGCAGCACCTGCACCAGCGAGCCAATCAGCGAGGACCGCATCACGCTCATCTGACTGGCAATCGGGTTTTGTAGCTTGATGGGCTGGAGGTTGCCGGCCAGCTCGCGCTCCCAGCGCTCTTCCACAAAGCTAAAATTGATGGTTTCCTGGTAGCCCATTGCTGCCAGCTCGCGGCGCACGGCAAAGGGGCTGCGTTGTGATTCGGGGCACAGTTTGGCGGTGATAGGCCCCAGCGGTGGCGTGTGCGGCAACTGGTCGTAGCCCACCATGCGCGCCACTTCTTCAATCAGGTCTTCTTCGATCTGCAGGTCAAAACGATAGGTTGGCGGCACCACGGTCAAAACACCGTCGGCCTGGCTCACATCGAGCCCCAGCCCGTGCAAAGCGTCATAGCACTGCGCCTGGGTCAAGGGCATGCCAATGATTTTTGCGGCGCGCGCCACCCGTAGATGCACGGGCGCAGGCACCGGCATATGGGGCTGCTGGTCGTCAACCGGGCCGCATGTCGTGTCGGGCGTGCCACAAATATCTACAATCAGACGAGTGAGGTGCTCAATGTGCTCCACCGTGGACGCGGTGTCCACACCACGCTCAAAGCGGTGACCGGCGTCGGTCGAAAAGTTAAAGCGCCGGGAGCGCCCGGCAATCGCCTTGGGCCACCAGAACGCTGCTTCCACATAAACATGGCGGGTGTCGTCGGACACCGCAGTGGCGTCGCCGCCCATGATGCCGGCCAGGGACTCCACCTGCTGCTCGTCGGCAATCACCCCCACCTGGCCATCGACTTCAACCGTGTTGCCATTGAGCAGCTTGATCTGCTCGCCCGCCCTGCCCCAGCGCACATCCAGACCGCCGTGGATTTTGTCCAAGTCAAAAATATGCGAAGGGCGGCCCAACTCGAACATCACGTAGTTGGAAATATCCACCAAAGCAGTCACGCTGCGC
>Ga0164294_10002744_pt1 | contig 15724 bp, 14 predicted proteins | sample GEODES005metaG_FD_111479 | JGI IMG/M metagenome (GOLD analysis project Ga0164294, IMG submission 111479) | Oligotrophic lake water microbial communities from Sparkling Lake, Wisconsin, USA - GEODES005 metaG | ecosystem: Environmental > Aquatic > Freshwater > Lake | place: USA: Sparkling Lake...
ATACCCAAGAAGTATCGACGGAATAGACCTCCTCCCGCGCAGCGGACGACGAAGCCTTCCTCCTCTTTCCCCTCTGAGCAGCGTCAGAGTCGAGTCATCTATCGTGAGTTCGATATCCACAACTACAGGTCATCTAGCGATGAGTCCTCAGACAGCGAGTTCGAGGTCGATACATCTCCACTCATCGACAACAGGATCAACAGGTACAGTAGTCGACAATCATCATCCAGACAGCGCTCTTCCGCAATGCATGGTGGTGATGATACAGCTATCACTCAACGCCGAAGCTATCGGTCGCGTACCCACATCGCCTCTTATGATGACTCCGAGGTCGACCCATCTACCTCTTCCTTCTTCCGATCGTTCTCTAGTAACAACAACACGGCTCCCTCCAGAGGCACTCGGGCTGCTCAACGAGCTGCTAAGAGAACTTCCGCAGAGATAGCTGCGGGCTCAGATGAAGGTACCGACTCCGATGATGACTCGGATAGTGTGCAAGATACTGCCGACTTGGTTGATACCTCTGACGAAGACCAAGTTGGAAGAGTAGTAGTTAGTAGTAGGAAAAGTAGTAGAGTAGTGGGTAGACCTATTGTCAAGCAGTCTACCACCACCAATGATACCTCTAGTAGACCAGTGGGTAGACCTATCCGATTGTATAAGCAGCGGTGGTATAATGCCAAGCATGGCATGGTAATACCTGTGGGACTAGAGGTGAACAGAGCTTGGCTACAGTCCGATGTCAGGACCGAACAGTATTGCCCTCAGGTCGGTGACCTGGTGATGTATTTCCCTCAGGGTCACATCCAGTGGTTACAGGAGTTCAAAGAGACTGCAGCACCTCCATGGAACAAGTTCCCCGGCAAGTTCCCGCTGGTTGAGTGTGAGGTGAGAGACATCAGATACTCCTTCCCCGCATCAGAGGACGAATTCTATGCCTGTCACTCGGTGAAAGCCACACTTGTGTTGGTGGTGACTCGCATCCCCACCCATAGTGCGATCACTAGCAATGGCTACTACAAGGTGGCTCTGTCTTCACCGCGATCGACCCGTAATAGCTCCAGCTCGGAGATCACCTTCGAGGTGGTACTGCGGGATTGGGGACTACCCGACTTCTTAGTCCCTTCAGATGTGTTTCTGAGGTCCATCAAGCTGCCCTGGCACATGGGGCTCAAGGTGAATGTAGTGTTCAAGGAGCATTCCGATGAGAATGAAGGGCAGCACTTCGTCTACCGCACATACTCTGCACAAGTGATTCGATTGATAAATGCATCATCGGAGTGGCCACAGAGTCCATGGGATGCCTTAGAAGTGAGGTGGGATTCAGATAACACCAATGCCGCTGCTGCTGCGGTAGGCACTGATCGCATTGGTCCTTGGGAAGCGCGTCCTTGCTTCGTCGATCCCTCATCGTCGGAATACCCTTCACAGCGTGGCATCGGTACCATTGAAGAGCGATCTATTCACGATGCCATCTACCAATTGGCGCACTCTGAGCTGCATTCTGCCTTGTTCGACGACTTCATGTTCCATGTCGACAGAGAACAATTCCCCACCTACTCCAGCTCGATCGCTCTACCCATGTGTGTTGACCTGATCCTGAGGAGACTAAAGAATGGATATTATAGACAGGTACAGATACTCTTCGAACTATACTCTATCCTTCCATCGATTCAATACTCCATCTTGACTCAATGATCCATCCATCCATCTCTCTCTCTCTCCCTCTCCCCCTCGCAGATCGAATCTATCCTGAGAGACATCAACTTGATCTATGAGAATTGTGCGAACTTCAACGACGAGGCATCGGACATCGTTCACCGGGCATCTGTGCTTCGTGAGGAGCTCAGTAGAGTCGTCTATCCCGTGCTATCATCTGCGTCGAGCAATCCATCATCATCATCATCCAGTAACGCCGCTGCGATAGCGAACATGCCCTCTGAGAAGTGGTAAGAACCATCGCTTCCCCCCCTCTACTCGCTGCAATTCGTTGCTCATAGAACCTTTCGTATGCAATGTCATGTCATGTCATGTCATATCATGGGTGTAGCGACGAAGCTGTCTACTTGCCCGTAAGCAAGAGGCGTAGGTCTCAGCCGCACAACAGCAAAGAGGAGGAGGAAGAGAAAGGCTCGCTCGATGACATCGGCAACAATCGCTCCAGTAGAGCTCATCGTATCACTGCTGCTGCATCCTCTTCTCATCATTCCAACTCTGACTCTCCATCTCCATTGCGGACTGTAGCAGGTCGGCGGAAGCGACGAAAGAATGATGACGATGGTGATGGTGATGATGATGATGTACAGGTGATGTGCAGGAGCAATGCGCTCCATCGAGATCGAGATAGCGGAAGAGGGACATCCTCTAGACCAATCTCTATTCTTCTCAAGAGCACAAGGAGATCGGCCAGGGGAGGAGGAGGAGGGGAAGGAGGAACTGGGAGAAGAACTCGCAAATCAGTCAGTTACAAGGAACGCGATGACTCGTGTGATGAAGATGACGACGACGATGAGGCTGTGGGGAACGACGATGTCAGTAACGATAATCGTCCTCGACAACGTCCAGCTACTCGCCATGGATCATCATCGTCATCATCATCGGTCATCCATAGACATGTGGCGGTGGAGTCTAGTCGGAGCAGTCGACCAAGTGTCAGGACTAGAGCTGGTCGTGGCAGACGGATTCATAGTGATGATGATGATGATGATGAGGAGGAGGAGGAGGAGGAGGAGAAAGAGGACGACGAAGAAGAAGAAGTAGACAACGATGAGGATGAGGATGATGAGGATGAGGATGAGGACGAGGATGACGACGAACACCACGGTGGTACTCGACGATATTCCACTCGGAGAAGTTCCTTCAGGGGCAGCCCGGTAGCTCCCAGTAAACTGAGACCGCCCACCATCAAGATGGTAAGCAAAGCAGCTTCTATGGCCCATCCCAAAAGTATCGGAGGGACTACGTCCATCACCAGACCCACCAGGGGTATGGGTCGACCGAAGCAGCAGCAGCAGTCATCACCGAGCAACGACTACAACAGAAGAGCTACCTCTCGTCTGAACACCACTCAACCAATCGAACCTCCTCAATATCATCAACAAAGGTCTTCTAGAAGACTCGAATCAACCACAGCAGTAGGGGCTGATCTGCGACCTATTGCACCTCAGCCTATCGCACAACCGTTGGAGGTTCATCAGCGATCCAGCAGACGGCTTGGTACTATGATGGTTGATGACCGCAAATCTATAATGTTGTCTGACATTCAAGTAAACGAGAGCTACCATAGATCAAACAGAAGATTAGAGTCGAACAGAGGCACTGATAGATCATTGATATCACTGCCTCCCGCTCAGAATATGCGATCATCATCATCATCATCCTCCACATCATTATCCATCCAGCAGCCCTCGGGCAGAAGACTGGACCCAGACTTGAAGCGTCGCATGCTTGAGACCGTGAGCTATGCCGATGACCTGGACCGCGACCACCAGTTCTTCGCAGAGCCTGTCTCTGAAGACGCTGCGCCGGACTACTTCAATATCATATCGAACCCAATGGACCTGCAGAAGATCAGGTGAGAGGGAAGGATGATGTCACCACAACTACACACTAGCTTCATTTATATGCTTCATACTCTCTTTCTTTCTATCTATCTATTCAATTCAGGTCTAACGTCCTAACTAGGAAGTATGAGAGCGTACAGGAGGTCATCACCGACATCATGGTCATGTACGAGAACTGTCTGCTCTACAACGACGATACGGCTGTCATTTCGAAGGCGACGAGGAAGCAGAAGACTCAATTCAAGCACTACTGCAACAGGGTGCTAGGGATACCCACTCTGTAGATACAGCGGTACAGTAGTGATGATGGATATGATGATGGTGATGATATAGATTATGCGGTAAGTAAACTTACGAACAAGTTTAAACGAAACAGAAGTTTCTCCAATCATCACTTAACTTACCCTCAGCATTGACTGATTGTTCGAAAATGATAGGTATAGATGAGCTCATGAAAGAGCAGCAGCAGGTAGCGAAGGTAGAGGCGGAGCTGGGTGAAGTGGAGATCACCCACAAAATTAAAGCACCCAAGCACAGCATGCACTCTCGACCAAGCTTCTTCCAGCGTATGTTCTCCACCACAAACATGAATAAGATAACTCCGGCCATGGAAGAATTTGAGAAGGACAAGCTGAAGACCACCGAGGGGTATGTGGTACCAGTCAACAAGGACTTGGATCTGACTGGTCTGGGTGTGGATGATGATGATGATGGTCCATTGGAGAAAGAGTCAGATGGTATCATCAGAAGCGAAATGAAGGATATCAATACTAGTGAAGCAGTGGATGGTACCAGTAAAAATCAGGATAATGCATCAAAGGAAATGCAGTTCTACGACGACGAGTACATTGATCCTCCCATGCCCAACATCGGCAAACCAATTAACATCGATTTTCTAGAGAAGAGAGGGATCAAAGCCGAATATGCACTGCACGACTTGATGCAGGTGATCATGGCAGATGTCAACTCGTCGGTGAAAGGCGCGAGTAGCATCCCAGTGGATAAAGCTCTCGACCGCATCAGTGTGTCTGACGAACAGTACAAACGGATTGGGAAAGTGAGGTCGGTGAAGGATATCGATGCGGCTATTCAGAGCAATATGCAAGAGATACAAAAGTCGCTTAACTACCGCAAGTCAGCACTGATCATCATGAATTCAAACTACTCGCACAAGCTGATCCGCAAGATCGAACCCATCTACGTGAACGAGGCGAGGACGATCATGGACCACGACATACAGGAGGCGAGCAAGTAGCTTACTACCATATACATAGTATATACTAGTGTTCCAAGAGACCATTTCCCATAGAGACAGTGATTGATGTGCCCATGCACTCCCTTGGATTCATCGTGTCAGGTAAGGAGAATAGTTGTGATGAGTGCTTGAGCTATCGGTGTGCTGTACGCATAGTAATGAGGATCTCATACCCTGTGACTAACTATCACATGCCTACCATCCCAGCTAACAACTGGGATACATGAGGCCCCAATATTACTTTTTAACTGCAATCTGAACTATGCGAATAATAAAGCACTTTATACGTCATCTATACATATCCCATCTCACACACCTACCATCGTACTGATCCCTGCTGTCTATATGTCTATCTCGTAGTGATAGCTGGGATGATGCAGAGTGACCTCCAGCATAATACCATCGTGGTATGTATTCATTCTATAACTTTTACCTTTGTAGTAGAAGCTGTTAGCGAATTACCGTATTTTGACTATATTATCCACGTACTAGAGTGTTGCGCAAAAGTTCGTCGAAGCGGCTAACAGCATATCGTCTGGAGAGCATGCCTTTCTTCCTTTCTCATTGCCTTTCTTCCCCCCAGCAGTTATATTTTGTTTTCGGATTTAGCCCTTAACTTGTGTATCACTTTTCTATGATGCCAGCAACCAATAATCTGCTCATCGCAAGACATCCACAAATCAGAATATTAACTCGTGTCCTCAAATCAATTTTAATAATGACAAATAAGACGCCTATAGTTTGGATCAGAATAAAAAATTAAACCAGGAAACAAAATAAATACACCGATGGTTGTTGAGGTACATGTAGTGATGTTTCATGTTTTCTTGGTTGTAGTGTTTTTGACACCCCACTTGTTGGGAATTTGAAAATATAGCCCCAACAAGTCAAATTCACGTACTGTAAGTTAACAGATAACTAGTATATAGTTGATAGTTGATAATTGATATTTAAATAATTCAAGATGAGAGCATCAAATGAATGCCGAGGTTGCTGACAATGTAGTTGGGGCAGAGGAAGCTAAGAAAGAAGCCGCGGATCCTAAGAGAGAGGAAGCAAAATACTATGGTCGGTGGTGTGAGAAAAGGAGAGAATAGTAAAAGTTAAAGAGTTGATATGAAGTTTGTACCCGGCGGCAACATTGAATACTGTACGTACATGTCTCGTTTTTTTATTGCGTTGTCAAATTACATTGTTCGTTTTAAAATTAACATCGTATAACGTAAAGAGTTAACAATCAACTCACTTTCGGCTCAAACAAGATGATGATACTGAAGACTCCATTTATGACTGACTATACATAACACTGTAATGTTGTACTGTATACAGTACTATAATTGCACTTCAGCATCATTTGTAAGCTAAAGTTACTCTCCATTTTAAAGTCGAAACAGATTTGAAGGTATACTTGAACTGCTAATGCTAACAGTTAGGGTTGGATTGACTGAGTTAGTGATGACTCGGAGTACGGTAGTCCCAGTCGTTTGCTCTACAGTGCATTGGGTTGCAGATCGGTGATGGTGTTTGTGAGTCCAACGTCATCGAACACCTTAATTTTACTACAACTTCCACTACAACATTAGAGAGCAATAAATCTTATTCACATTATAAAGATGGGTAACGGTGTGTCTACTGAATCAAAGATGGGTAACAGTGTGTCTACTGAATCCCAAGTGCGCTTCATGCTGTTTGCACACCCAAACATCATCAAAGCTTTCGATACATTCATCATGGAACCATGTGCTCACGAGTCCTTCGCACAGTTCATCAAGAATGGACTATGGCTGTCGAATATCACACATAACAATGCCATTAGGACAGCAGCAGATATGTTCAAGGGTGCAAAGGATATACCCATAGATGCACCACAGACGCGTGGTAAGAGTCTACCTACTACTATCCTGGAGAAATCTATCAGCAATTGTGTCGACTCCATTTCGAGCTGGACTATAAGTTTCTCATCCATTCAGTCGACTAGCTTCAGTCTGGGTAGCAAGGCATCAGCACCACCACCCGCAGCAGCAGCGACCTTCAGCATTCAAGCGGATAGTGACAATTTGTACTCGGCATCAAATAACTTCCAAGAGTTGTATTATGTCTGGAAGTCAGACAAAGTAGCGATAGAAGAATTGCAACAATTCATGTTCTTGATTCTCTTACCGATGTATTTCCTTAGTAAAGACTATCACACATGGTTACAATGGAAGAACCAACATAAGAAGAAAGTCGACTTTAAACGCTTCCTAACGATAAAACAACAGAATATGTCGAAGTCGATGGCCTCATCCTCGGCATCCAATGATTACGTTGATGCAGAGATATTCAGTGATGCTTATAACAGGAACCAATTCGATGCGATGTCTCAGAATATACTACTCAGTACAGCGGCCTTTTTCGATGAGTATCGTCTAGAAGAAAGTTTAAAGCAGAATACTAGGCTGTTCTGTGATATGTATGGGGTGTTAGAGCATAATCTCTTCGGCATAACTGTGTGCGATGCGCGGGTCCGGAAGTGTGGCTTCCCCATCCTGTATAGCAATAGAGCGATGGAGGCGATGACTGGGTATAACCTGATCGGTAGTGACTACGACGTGTTGGTAGGTGTGGACTCAGAGACCTGCAATCTGAAGATGCTCAGTGATGCATTCATTGCGATGCAACCAGTCAGTCTATGCATCACTAGCTACCGCAAGAACGGTTCCAAGTTCCTGCATATGTATGTCACGAAGCCCGTGTTCGATAGCTGTGGTCATTGCATCTACCTCGCAGGTATCCATTGTGACCTCACCAGCAAGACCTTCCATCACAGCAAGGACTTGAAAGCTGCAGAGGACCTGTTGGGTCTGGTCTCGTTACTCTTGCAGAACTCCATTAGCTATGACAACGAGTTCTCTTCTCTAGGGACATGCACACATAGCACCTTCGCCAAGGACAACAACACTGGGAGGAAGGGACTAATCCTGGACTAGCCGCTACTAAATTGATATATGATAATGATGATGATAATGATGTATGGACTACTAAATACTGAGCACTGTGGACTACTACCTACCACCTGTGCACCTCACATGATCTATTATTTCCTCTTCTACTATATCTTTTATCTATTGATACTCTGAAGCATATATTATTATTCATACTGCACTGATGCTATTGCTTTCATTATCTTTCCTCATCTACACTGTTCAGTACTTCGTTTCGTAATAATTTCTATATTACCGACATTATCTCTTACATGGACTTACTTGTTACATCCAATAGCTACTTACATGCCATACAGTTAGCCTTACATGATGGTCACCTTATATCGCCTCCTTCTCATCAGCATCATCATCATCATGGATCGATCGATATGTGACGAATAGTATACTATGATCAGCTCATACATAATATTTTAATCTATTTAATTGAAAATCAGATGTATTACTACTATCACCATGATCGTCGTCATCATAATGATCGTCGTCATCATCGTCATCATCATTATCATCGTCACCATAATCATCATTATAATCGTCATCATCATCATCATGATCTCATCGGTCGTCTATCTCCATGTACTGCTCGTACTGCATTCGCATGTGATTCTCTTTGACAGACTTGAGACAGAATATCCCCTATAATTCAGGAAGGCTAGTCAACACGACAAGAGAGCGCAGTCATCTTAACACTAACTTATCAATCATAGATTATAGAGGACTAAGCATGCATGGAACGAAGCATACATACGCATAACATACTGTACCATGAGGATATAGCAGCCTCCATACGAACACAGCACGATACCCATCACGCGCTGTGAGGTGACTGCTATATGTTCGATCGATTGGCTCCTCATATTGTTCGCTAGTGATGATGATGATGATGATAACAATAATAATGAGGAGGATGATGATGATGACAGAATACAAAATAAGAACTACAATCAAACTAAGATCAAGTCATGGTTACATGTGAACAACTATCAAGCAGCATGCATCGCCAACATAACAATCACGATCACTTGCCTGTGATGACACCAACAAATATATAGTACAATCCTCTCAGCACCCATAGGTCGAGGAACTTGACTTTATTGACGATATACCTCCAATCTAGCTCTACGAACACGATCAGCAGACAGAACACAATTGCATAGCCGTGTAGGAAGAGGTCGTAGATGGGGAGGTCGTGGAGCGTATAGACATAGGCATTGGACACAAGGGCAAGGAGCCCACTCACACCAGATGTGAAGTGAAAGAATTGGAAGCAAACCAGGACGGGGTCGGAGGAGCAACACCTCCTGTCCTCCTCGTCATCGTTAGGAGTACTTCCGGAGTGGATTTCCGCTGGTACAGGTGGGCCCTTCTTGTTCTTCCACTTCACATTGATCGGATGGATGCTCCTGCGGGTATCCTTAGACTCGTAGCTCCTACTGTCATCATCATCAACGGAATTATCTTCTAATGCCCAACTGGGAACATTGGATTTTGCAGCTGAATTCGATATATTATTTTCCAACTTAGCCAACAATGTTGCTGTTCTAGATGTACCACTACTTCCATTGAGATTGTCATGTGCACGACTGCTGCTGCTGTTCTCGTTCAACCAACTCAACTCGTTGGTGTGGTCTTCCATCATCACAATGACATAACTCACTACAGCTGTTGACTTAACTGGAAGCAGTTCTAACTTACGCAATGTTATGTTGTTCAGTGTGCAATAAGTTGAGTGAAGTTAAGTTACGGACGGACGTTACTGTATAGGTCCCGACCAAAGACAATCCAGTGGAGTATAAAGCGACTTCAATGATGGTGATGACTACCGGTATAATACACACATTGCTTCTGGGTCTATTGATCATAGAGTCTGCTTATGCAATAGCCGGTATGTTTAAGTTCTTCGGTAGAGCATCTCCTGTATCCCCATCCTCGTCGGATACAGATGACAACGGATACTACGAACGATTCCCTCTGGACTACGGCTGCGATGATAATATCCGTATAGCAGGATCGATGAAAGGATTCATACGGACTGGTCGACTTTCAGGACTGCATGAGTCCGATCCATTCTTTAAGTGGTTGAACGAAAAGTTGGAGAAGGGACCTGAGGTTCCGTCTAATCGGGTGAAGCCCTACTATGTGAGTCTACAGTTTGTGATATGCTCTACATACAGCAGACAAGTTTAAGAGATTATATATTTATTGCTCTTGTTATTGTTATTGTAATTGTGATTGTTAGGCTGCCGACTTCGGTTCGAGCAAAGATTTGAAGAATGGCGAAAACCCTGTAAGCTTGAGTATCATCATCCTATCTCTATTAGTCTCGATCTCATCTCGTAACCTATGAAACGATGCATGAATAGAAAGTGGTCATAGTCAATCGACTGTTGAGAGCAGACCAGAAAGGTGTGTTACTGAACAGCCCAAAGGATGTCGATGTGGAAGTACGCGAAGTGTGGCAACCTTGGCTAAAGTCCAAATGCGACTTCGTAGTACGTTACATTGTCCCTAATAGGAGCAGCATTATTGAGCTGATGGAGGCTCAGGGACGCTTCCGAAGCGAGGTATGGATGTACATCTTGTTATCCTCTCTCACTACTCTCACTCCTTCATTGCTAACTTTATATCTACTGCCGCCATATTTCTGTCTTTAAAGTTACGTGTCGATAAAAGCGATAATGGTAAAAATGAGGCTTATACAGTGATGACATTCAAGCCCACATTGCTGGATCGAATCAAAGGGAAGAAGGATGTCGCCATTCGGAGGAAGATGGACTATTCGAAGCTGTTTTAATATATTGAATAGCTGTTATATAGTATGTTATCAGTCGTTTCAATAAAGATTAGAGCAGCATTGTTTCATAGACATCAGACTATCAACTATAGACAAGCATCTATGCTGTAGCTACTGCGTCAGGGATAGCAGTAGCAGCAGCAGTAGCCTGTCTCTTCGCCATCGCCCACTTATTCACTTCAATTTGCAGCATGTCAGATAATGGTAGCACGCATTCCGCGACGATGTTATCGTTCGTCAGTGAATACTCCTTCGCCTTACCTACGCAGAACTTCCTCGCCAGAGTGAGAGTGCTCTGTCGCTCTGGCAGAAACTGAAACGTCTCTTTCTTAGCGTTAACCTCTAGAGTGACAGCTAACAATTTGTCATTAATCCACTCGTTCACGGACTGGGTCAGATACTTGGAGATAGGGAGGACACAGTTGTTCACCAGGTCATCTTCTTCATTGCCAAGAGCTACCGAAGCTCTATTGCAGAATGTCCTGGCTACACTGAGAGAGGAGGTTCGTTCAGGCATGTACGTAATGGTGAGAGGTTCTTTGTTGACAGTTACTTGGACGGTTAGTGTCTTGCTTTCGATCCACTGCGCGATGGCTTTGTTCAAATAGTCGTTTACTGGGCTGATGCATTCCAGAAGGTTCTGATCCGTTACGCTAAGCAATTCAGAGTTCCTAACACATAATTGATTTGCAAAGCTGGCTGATGTCTGGCGGGAAGGAATGAAATTAACATCGAAGCTGTAACCGTTGATAGTCAATACTGTTTCGAGAGTCTTCTCATTTATCCAAGAAACTACAGCACCTTGCAGATATCTTTCGACTGGGTTAATGCAGTTGGTGATGTTCTCAGATGTCAGCGCTAGTGTTTCCGCATTCTTCTGACAATAGGACACAGCAACATCTGAGGCCGTATCCACTTCCGGATAGAACAAGATCTCTGTCTGGACTCCATCGACAGTCAAAGAGGTCCTTAGAGCTTTGTCATCCACCCAGTTCTTTACAGATGTTAATAGATACTGTGATATCGGGGAGATGCATCCTGGAAGAGAGCTTTCGTTGAGGTTCAATAACTCCACATTATCATTGCACAATTGGCTTGCAACTGAGTCCGTAGATGTTAGTTCAGGCTCAAATTCGATACTGAATCTGTTTCCATCCACAACCAGACTCGTCTAGCAGTTGAAACGCATTATCATAGTAGGAAATGAATAATCATAAATATCTATGGGAATCAAGATAGTACCACTTACAGAGAACTTCCCAAGTCTGGATGTAGTTTGAGCTGATAGAGTATCCAAGAGTGTCAAGAATGCAATTAAGGACACTACCACAGCAGTGAGAGACGGAAACATATCTATCTTATCGACTGTCGAATAATGATGGAATTTCCAATTTAAGAAGATTTGAAATGAAAGGTTTCGCGCAAGAGGGTGTACAATTGTACAGTACATTAACGTAGTACGTACACATATGCTCGTAACTTAACTGTTCTTTTAATCTTTCATAAAGCAGTTGTTTCTTTAATGTCAAGTTGTTTCCGATGGAGCTTTGTGATGCTCTTCGCAATCATGCCAATACTCTCCGCATATCGCTCTTCTACTTCTATCCTGTCTAACTATGCTTGTAGAAGTGTTCCTCATCAGCAAAGCACGGATGAGATCTTTGGTGCGGAGTTTCTGAAGGATGTACAGAATAGCAATCCCTCTCCTTCATCGAAGAAGGCTCCCAGGTACCTAACATATGAGGAGCGTCAGAAGGTCATGACGGGATATCAGAAAGTAAGAGTGACGATACTGTCAGACAGCTTACTCATATCAGTAGTAGGATTTAGCTTGGTATGGTTATTGGCGAGCTATAAAGATGCCATAAGCTTTGGAATTGGTGCAATTCTTGGATCAATATACACCATCCTCTTAGGGAAATATGTGGAAAACATTGGGACTCAGAATAGAAGTAAATTCGGAGAGAATGTTCGCTTTTTACCAGCGATCATCCTGATTGCTCTGTACGGCAAGCTCAAGACGGTCATAGCCATCATACCGGAGCTAGCGGGTTTCTTCACATCCTATCAACTAGCGTCTCTGCTACAGGCATTCAATCAAGACTTGTACGGAGAAAGTGATGGAGATATGGATAAGAATGGTAAAGACTAAAAATGCAGTCTGTAGCAGCATTATCACCACCAACATGGATATAGGACGGCGGGATAGATGAAACCCTAACTTATCATACCGCTGTAAATGCGCTCAAATAAAAACGCTTTTTCCGAAACTAATTACTCCTATGACATCATATCATCCATACTTCGCGCCTCACTCACGCAGTGCTCAGTCCCGCAGCAGCTAATCTCCCCTCGAGGTCTTTGATACGCTTATTCGCTTCATCGAGTTCTTTCTGTAACACGATCGCTGACTTCGGTGCCTCAAAAGTCTTCTTCTGTACGACTTTAATCTGTGCGGATGGATCTAACGACATGAGATTGGGTGCCTTATCAGAGCCGTTGATCCACTCTGACGCTGAATGGGCAGGTACGATGGACGCTGTCTCGGGATAGAGATCCTCTTGGAATGACTCTGATTTTCTTGGAACGAAGAACGATAGCGGCTCGACACTGTTCGTTGTCAACTTCAACAGACGAGCTGTTTCACATGCCATTATGTTCACACCCCTCTTCGGGACCCACGCCATACCTTTCGCGGAGACACTACTGCGGAAGTCACTGAGTGGGAACACATGCAATTCCCCACTACCTTCTGATGTTAGTTCATAGTAACGAACATTGCCATCTCCTTTGCCAGCAAGGTATAAGATGTTAGTGTCTTGGTCGTAAAATGGCATTATCACTCCAGCCGCCTGATCTATATCAACCTTGGCTACCTCCACCGATACATTTCTTGGATCCCATATCTTGAATTGACGCTGTGACTGGCGAGTAAACCCGGTAGAAACCAACTTGTCGTGGTTGCCCAAGTACGTCAGCTTGACACTCTTCGCCCCATCATGTGCTGTTTCGATAGTGTTACATATTTGGCCGATACGAGCATCAACCAAGCGTATATGCTTGTCTTTACATGAAGTGGCATATTGGTTCCCACGATAGTCCCACACGATATCTTGTATGAGGTCAGTGTGCTCACTCAAGGTGTTCACCTCACTAGCACTTCCGATATCCCAGATCTTAACAGAGAAGTCACCAGAGACTGATGCGAGAATATTCTCAGCAGTAGGGTGAGCTCGTAGCAAAGTAACCTTCTTGCTGTGTCCATGGAGATCGATCAGTGACTGTGTTACGTTAGTTTTCAAGCCTCCTTCTGGAATGCTCCACACCTTTATGATGTTGTCTTCTCCAGCCGATGAGATAAGATTGTCGTGGAACGGGTTAAACTCAAAGTCCAGCACTGGTGCGGAGTGGCCTGTGAGCACAGGTACTACTACTGGTTGTCTACCCGGCTTGTTGATGGGTATAATAGCTATGGGTCCGCCTCCACCCTAGAGCGTCATCATCATTATTGCACGATATTAATCAACACATCGATCATAAGTTGAGATCCAACTCAGTAATAGGTATGCCCTCATCACCTGCAATCCGACAGCGAAGTAGAACGGATTAGCTTTAATATAGTTCTGTTCGCCTGTAGATGTCGATAATCGCAAGTTAGAGAACACCGTCTCTGGCTTGGGAGGATCAGCATACACATGTCTGAACTTGGAGGAACGTACGAAAGAACTCATCTATCTTGCTGTTTAGTCTTGAGGTCACTAGACTGAGTGATCCTTGTTTCCCTCGTCCGTATCTATCCACGTAAGCTTAAATCTTTGCCTTGTTTTTGGCGTGTCATTAGCTGTTCAACTCAGGGGATATGCCAATCAAAATTGAACAACAATATTGATTTTTGCTCATATTAATTGGCATATTTATTATTTAATTTAAGAAGGAAAACGTAAATACAGTGGAATCGTGACTGATGGTTTCTTCACCAATCACACACACGGTTCCCAACATCACATCATATCACATATAACTTTATCACTGCCTTATTGTAAGTTAAGTATGCTGTCAACTGTGGAGGACGAGAACAAGAAGCGTAACTTACATCAAGATGAGATTGGGGCAGCGATAAGTAGCAAAAGAGGTAATCGACAACAACTGGTACATCATCATCATCATCATCATCATCATCATCATCATCATCATGTTGGGTCTTGCTTCCATATGTAGCTGCCTTGGGTTCAAGCAATGCTTCGGATCCACAGTTGATCTTCAAGCTTCTTTGTCCCCAGTCCCTCACAGGCATGCTCATCGGCAAAGGGGGTTCAGTGATCAATCAACTCAACCACTCCACCGGTGCAAAGATTCAACTATCACAGAATGAAGTATACTTTCCAGGAACCAATGATAGAGTACTCGTTGGTAAGTGCCTTTAATTATCAACTTAGACACTCAACTGTTGAATCACTATCAATCATATCACACGGTGACAGTGACTGGAACGAAAGAAGGATTGACCAATGCGTTACGTGAGTTAGTAACTCGAATTGTGGAGGTAAAAGGAAGCTCATGCACTATACAACCTTGCTGATATGATATAGAGCCACCCGCCTTCCAGTAATAATCTATGGTTATCGACATCCATACTCCTGTATAGGCTCCAGAGAAAAAGCCTGGCTTCAACAATGGTTTCGATGCCTTCGGGAATCCTAACCCTCATCCCAATCGAGCAGCCAATGGATTGCACCAGATAAAGCTCATCATCCCGAAGACCGCTTCAGGCACCCTTATCGGTAAAGGTGGTATCATCATCAAGCACATGTCCGACTCCACTTCATGCAAGATGCAGCTGGGTGATGAGAGCGATCCTTTCGGAACGAATGAACGATTATTTTTTGTGCAAAGCGCTAGTGTGGCTCATCTCGTGCATGTAAGCGCTAGTGTTGCTCTAAGTAGTAATAGAAGTAGTAGTAGTATTGCTGCTGTGAGATTGCTGCAGTGCATAACACTTATTTTCATGTATGCTTGCTTGATTGTTGTTGTTGTTCGATTCTGAAGGGAGCGCAAACAGTGATGACTCAACTGCTGTCCGAACCCAAAGTGCGTACCTACGCCAACAGCAGTGCAGTGTATGGGCCACCAG
>Ga0164294_10002745_pt1 | contig 15719 bp, 16 predicted proteins | sample GEODES005metaG_FD_111479 | JGI IMG/M metagenome (GOLD analysis project Ga0164294, IMG submission 111479) | Oligotrophic lake water microbial communities from Sparkling Lake, Wisconsin, USA - GEODES005 metaG | ecosystem: Environmental > Aquatic > Freshwater > Lake | place: USA: Sparkling Lake...
GGACATGTCGAACCCGCCATGGCCGTCGCCGACGCGCTGACGGCGTTGGACCCCACCGTGCGCATCACCGCGCTGGGCACCTCCCGCGGCTTGGAGAACAGATTGGTTCCCGAGCGCGGATACCCGTTGCGACTCGTCACCCCGGTGCCGCTACCCCGCACGCTAAATGGCGATCTGATTCGCCTGCCGTGGCGGATTCGCCTGTCGATCCAGCAGACTCGGGCCGTGCTCGACGACGTCGCGGCCGACGTGGTGGTCGGCTTCGGAGGTTACGTCGCCGTGCCCGCCTATCTTGCGGCCCGGCGCGGCGGGCGGCGTTCGCGGCCGGTGCCGATCGTGATCCACGAGGCCAATGCCCGCGCGGGTGTGGCCAATCGGCTCGGCGCGCGATTCGCCCATCGGGTGCTGGCGGCGGTGCCGGGGTCTGGCTTGAACCGGGCCGAGGTGGTGGGCATGCCCTTGCGCGCGTCCATCACCGGCTCCGACCGGATGGCCCTGCGCGCGCAGGCGCGGGCGCATTTCGGTTTCGCCGACGACGCCCGGGTGCTGCTGGTGTTCGGCGGCTCCCAAGGTGCGGTGTCGATCAACCGGGCGGTGTCAGCCGCCGCCGCCGACCTGGCCGCGGCCGGTGTCTCGGTGCTGCACGCCCATGGTCCGAAGAACACCCTGGACTTGCCCACGCCGGGTGCGGGTGACCCGCCCTATGTCGCGGTGGGATACCTCGACCGGATGGATCTCGCCTATGCCGCAGCCGATTTGGCCATCTGTCGGTCCGGCGCGATGACGGTCGCCGAGGTATCCGCGGTGGGCCTTCCCGCGGTCTACGTTCCGCTGCCGATCGGCAACGGCGAGCAGCGTCTCAACGCCCTGCCGGTGGTCGATGCCGGCGGCGGTGTGCTGATCGCCGATGCCGACCTGACACCGGGCTACGTCGGCACCGAGGTGGTGCGACTGATCACCGATGCTGACCGCCTCGCCGGGATGACGTCGTCGGCCGCCGGCGTGGGCCACCGCGATGCCGCGCGCCGGGTCGCCGAGATCGTCCTGGATGTGGCTCGGGCCGGACGGACGGCGGCCCGATGAACCCCGATCAGGCGCTGCCGCCGGAACTGCAGCGGGTACACATGGTGGGCATCGGCGGAGCGGGGATGTCCGGAATCGCCCGCATCCTGCTCGACCGCGGCGGCATGGTCTCGGGTTCGGACGCCAAGGAATCACGCGGGGTGGCAGCACTGCGGGCCAGGGGCGCGGTGATCAGCATCGGCCATGATGCGGCCAATCTCGACCTGTTGCCGGGCGGGGCGACCGCGGTCATCACCACCCATGCCGCGATCCCCAAGACCAATCCCGAACTGGTAGAGGCCCGCCGCCGCGCGGTTCCGGTGATCCTGCGGCCGGCGGTGCTTGCCACGCTGATGGCGGGCTACCGCACGGTGCTGGTGACCGGAACCCACGGCAAGACCACCACCACCTCGATGCTCATCGTTGCGCTGCAACACAGCGGTTTCGATCCCTCGTTCGCCGTCGGCGGTGACCTGGGCGAGGCCGGAACCAACGCCCACCACGGCAGTGGCGAGGTGTTCGTTGCCGAGGCCGATGAGAGCGACGGTTCGCTATTGGAATACACCCCGGACGTCGCCGTGGTGACCAATATCGAAGCTGATCACCTCGACTTCTTCGGTAGTCCGCAGGCCTACACCGCGGTGTTCGACGCCTTCGTCGATCGGCTCCGGCCCGGGGGAGCGTTGGTGGTGTGCGCCGACGATCCGGGTGCGGTCGCGCTTGCCGAACGCGTTGCGGCCCTGGGGATCCGGGTGCTGCGCTACGGCAGCGATCCGTCCGACGACCTGGCCGGAACCCTGGTGGGTTGGGAACAGCACGGCACCGGCGCGGTGGCGCACATCCTGCTGGCGGGCGAGACCCAACCGCGGACCATGCGGCTTGCGGTTCCCGGTCGGCACATGGCTCTGAACGCGCTGGCGGCGGTCCTGGGAGCCGCCGAGGCCGGCGCACCCGTCGTCGATGTGCTCGACGGCCTGGCCGGATTCGAGGGCGTGCGCCGCCGATTCGAACTGGTGGGTACCGCCGACGGGGTACGGGTCTTTGATGACTACGCGCATCATCCGACCGAGGTTCGGGCCGCGCTGACGGCAATGCGCACCATCGTAGAGCAGGATTCCGCCGGTCGGCCGACAACAACCGGAGCCCGAAGTATCGTCGTCTTCCAGCCCCACTTGTATTCGCGGACAAAGGCTTTCGCCCGGGAGTTCGGTGTGGCCCTCGACGCCGCGGACGAGGTTTTCGTGCTCGATGTCTATGGTGCCCGCGAGCAACCTCTCGCCGGGATCAGTGGCGGCACGGTTGCTGAGCACGTCGGCGTCCCGGTGCACTACGTGCCGGATCTGTCCACCGTCGCCGAACAGGTGGCGGCGGCGGTCAGACCGGGTGATGTGGTGGTCACGATGGGTGCCGGTGACGTGACACTGCTCGGCCCGGAGATCATCTCGGCATTGCGTGCCAGGACCGAGTCGCGGAGGCTCCCGTGAGCGAACCACCGCTGGATCGCGAAAGTGCCAGTGCCGCTGGACAAGAAGAAGATTCCGGGCTGCCGGCCGAGGAGTCGCCATTCGATGAGCCGGCGCTCGAGGAAGCCGCCGACGACGAAGCGCCCGACGAGACCGCTGCCGAAGCGGAGGACGCGCCGGGAGATGACAGCGAGGCCGAGGACAGCGAGAGTCCCCGTCGGCGGGAGCGCCGGGAGCGCGCCGAGCGCCGCGCGGCCCAGCAGCGCGCCACCGCGATTGAGGAAGCGCGCCGCGACGCCAGGCGCCGGGCCCGCGGTCAACTCGTCGAGGAACCGAAGCGGCTGTCGACACGCAACGTCAAGGGTTTGCGGCTGATCATCTGGTCGGTAGTTCTCGGCGTTGTCAGCGTCGCGCTGGCCCTGGTGCTGTACTTCACGCCGGCGATGTCCGCACGTTCTGTGGTGGTGACCGGGGTCGGTGCGGTAACGCAGGAGGAAGTGCTCGGGGTCGCGGCCGTGCGTCTGGGCACACCACTGCTGCAGATCGACACCGGCGAGGTGGCCGATCGGGTGGCCGGCATCCGCCGGGTGGCCAGCGCCCGGGTGCAGCGTGAATATCCCTCGACGCTGCGGATCGCGATCGTCGAGCGAATTCCAGTCGTGGTCAAGGACTTTCCGGACGGACCTCACCTCTATGACCGCGACGGCGTGGACTTCGCGACCGCGCCGCCGCCGCCTGGGTTGCCCTATATCGACGTCGACAGCCCGGGTCCATCCGATCCGCCGACCAAGGCCGCACTCGAGGTGATGACGGCACTGCGACCCGAGGTGGTGGCGCAGGTGAGTCGGGTCGCCGCACCCTCGGTGTCGTCGATCACCCTGACCCTGACCGACGGCCGGACCGTGGTGTGGGGGACCACCGACCGCACCGGCGAGAAGGCGGAGAAACTGGCCGCCCTGCTGACCCAGCCCGGCCGGGTCTATGACGTGTCGAGTCCCGATCTGCCGACGGTGAAGTAACCCGGACGCTGAAAGTTTGCGAACGACACGCGGGCGCGCCTCCCCAATCCCACGCCCGCCGGTCCTACCGTTCTGGGTACGCGACAACTTGACATAACTCTAAGCCTCTGGTTGAGGTTGAGGGTTTGCCACCAGAGTCGTCCCAGCCCGAGTCCGACCACGGAGGAAGACCACGCCGATGACCCCACCGCATAACTACCTCGCCGTTATCAAGGTCGTTGGGATCGGCGGTGGCGGCGTCAACGCCGTCAACCGGATGATCGAACAGGGACTCAAGGGAGTCGAGTTCATCGCCATCAATACCGACGCCCAGGCGCTGTTGATGAGCGATGCCGACGTCAAACTCGATGTCGGCCGGGACTCCACCCGCGGCCTCGGTGCCGGCGCGGACCCCGATGTCGGCCGCAAAGCCGCCGAGGACGCCAAGGATGAGATCGAGGAACTCCTGCGCGGGGCGGACATGGTGTTTGTGACCGCCGGCGAGGGTGGCGGCACCGGCACCGGAGGCGCGCCGGTCGTGGCCAATGTCGCCCGGAAGATGGGCGCCCTGACCGTCGGCGTGGTGACGCGTCCGTTCTCCTTCGAGGGCAAGCGCCGATCGAATCAGGCCGAGACCGGAATCGCCGCACTCCGGGAGAGTTGCGACACCCTCATCGTGATCCCTAACGACCGCCTTCTGCAGATGGGCGACGCCGGCGTCTCGCTGATGGATGCCTTCCGCAGTGCCGACGAGGTCCTGCTCAACGGTGTCCAGGGCATCACCGACCTGATCACCACCCCGGGCCTGATCAACGTCGACTTCGCCGACGTCAAGGGCATCATGAGTGGGGCGGGCACCGCTCTGATGGGTATCGGCGCGGCCAGGGGAGACGGTCGCGCGCTCAAGGCCGCCGAGATCGCCATCAACTCCCCACTGCTCGAGGCGTCGATGGAAGGCGCCCAGGGCGTGCTGATGTCGATCGCCGGTGGCAGCGACCTCGGACTGTTCGAGATCAACGAGGCCGCCTCGCTGGTACAGGACGCCGCCCATCCGGAGGCCAACATCATCTTCGGCACGGTCATCGACGACTCCCTCGGCGACGAGGTGCGCGTGACGGTGATCGCCGCCGGTTTCGATGCCAACGGCGCCAACCGCAAGCCGATCATCATCGGCAATGGCGCGACCACGCCCGCCGACTCGGCGACCGTGATCACGACGCACACCATCGCGCCGGCGACAGCGGGCCAACTGGGTGCGCCGTTGTTTGACTCGCTTGCGACGCGGGAGCCGGTGGGTGTGCCGGTGTACACCAACGGCTCATCGGCGTACGGCGACGATGACGATGACGTCGACGTGCCGCCCTTCATGCGGCACTGATCATCCACCCCGCAAGGCCGGTGCTGTGACCGTCCGTATCCGTCGCGTCACCACCACTCGTGCGGGCGGGGCATCACTGCCGCCGTTCGACACCTTCAATCTCGGTGACCACGTCGGCGACGACCCGGCGGCGGTGGCGGCCAATCGCGACCGGCTGGCCGCCGCGATCGGACTGCCGACCGAGAGGCTGGTGTGGATGAATCAGGTGCACGGTGATCACGTCGAGTTCGTCGACGGACCCCGCACGGGCGCCTTCGACGCCACCGACGCTCTGGTCACCACGACGCCGCGACTGGCACTTGCCGTGGTGACCGCGGATTGTGTGCCCGTGCTGATGTCGGACGCTGATGCCGGCGTGATTGGCGCGGCGCACGCCGGACGAGTGGGGGCAGCCAATGGCGTCGTGCTGCGGACGCTGGAGGCGATGCTGGCCGCAGGCGCGCGGGCAGCGAACATCTCGGTACTGCTGGGCCCTGCGGTCAGCGGACCCCATTACGAAGTGCCCGAACAGATGGCGGCCGACGTCGAAGCCAGGCTGCCGGGCAGTCGCACCAGCACAGCGGCCGGCACGCCGGCGCTGGACCTGCGGGCCGGCATCGCGCGGCAGTTGATCGACGCCGGCGTGACCGCGATCGACATCGACCCGCGCTGCACCGTCGCCGACCGAGCCCTGTTCTCGCACCGTCGGGACGCTCCGACCGGACGGCTGGCGTCCCTGGTGTGGATGGACCGGGTGGATGACATGACCGGGCGGCTGCAATGACCGGGCGGATGACGTGACATGAACAGCACCGACGGCCGGGTTGCGGAATTGACCACCTCGCTGGCGGCCGCGCGAGCCCGGCTTGCTCGCGCCGCCGACGCCGCCGGTCGCGCGGTCGAGGATATTGCGCTGCTGCCGGTCACCAAGTTCTTTCCGGCCAGTGATGTGGCGATCCTCTGGCGGCTGGGCTGCCGCGCCTTCGGGGAGTCCCGCGAGCAGGAGGCCTCGGCGAAGATCGCGGAGTTCGACACCCTCGTCGGCGACACGTCGGAAGCGAGACCCGCGCGCTGGCACATGATCGGTCTGATTCAGAGCAACAAAGCCAAATACATTGCGCGCTGGGCGGATTCGGTGCACTCGGTCTACACCGACAAGGTGGTGTCGGCACTGGGGCGCGCGACGGAAGTGGCGATGGCCGAAGGGCGGCGGGATCGGATGCGGGTGTTCGTCCAAATCAGTCTCGACGGTGATCCCGGCCGCGGCGGAGTGGACATCGGTGACCCGGCTGCCGTGGACCGACTCTGCGCGCAGGTCGCCGAATCCGAAGCCCTCGACCTGGTCGGGTTAATGACGATTCCGCCACTGGGCGCCGACCCCGACCGGGCATTCACCGTATTGGCTGCCGAACACCGCCGCGTGCTGCGCAGCCATCCTGGCGCGACCGAATTGTCCGCCGGGATGTCCGACGACCTCGAAGCCGCCGTGCGACACGGTTCCACGTGTGTGCGTGTCGGTACAGCGTTAATGGGCCGACGTCCTTTAACGTTCCCTAAGTAGTCACTCCAGTCACACGACTCACACTAGCTCCACACCACAGACACCGAAGTTCAGCTCCGGAAGGGTCACACGGATGAGCACTCTGCATAAGGTCAAGGCCTACTTCGGCATGGCGCCGATGGATGACTATGACGACGAGTACTACGAGGACGACCGCGAGGCCGGTCGGGGCGCTCGGCCCGCGCGGCGCGGTGAGCGATTCGCGGTCGACGGCTACGAGGGTGGCTACGAGGCCGGTCACGAGGGCGGCCGTTACGACGAGCGCGATGCCCGCGACTTCGGTTCCTACGGTGACGACCGCGCCCCCGATTACCCGCCCACGGGTGGTTTCCGGGTCGGCTACGGTGACGAGCCGCGCAGCCGTCCGCGCGATTTCGAGGAGATGCCGCGGTCGTCCCGCCTGGGCGCGCTACGCGGTTCGACCCGCGGCTCGCTGGCGATGGACCCGCGCCGGATGGCCATGCTGTTCGAAGAGGGCAGCGCGCTGTCGAGGATCACCACGCTGCGGCCCAAGGATTACAACGAGGCCCGCACCATCGGTGAACGCTTCCGCGACGGCCAGCCGGTGATCATGGACCTGGTCTCGATGGACAATGCCGACGCCAAGCGTCTGGTGGACTTCGCCGCGGGCTTGGCCTTCGCACTGCGCGGGTCCTTCGACAAGGTCGCCACCAAGGTGTTCCTCCTGGCGCCGGCGGACGTCGACGTCAGTGCCGATGAGCGTCGCCGGATCGCCGAAGCCGGTTTCTACAGCTATCAGTGACGGAGACCGCTGACCCGGGCGGGTGATCGCCGGGGCATCGGTAGGCTTAACGAAAGCCGCTGCTGGTCCTCCCCGACCATGTTCGGTGATCGTCCCATCCGCTGTAAGTAAGGACCGTGCCTCGGTGGCGCTGATATTTGAAGTCGTCGGTTTTGCGCTGTTCCTGTTCTGGCTGCTGTTGATCGCCAGGATCGTCGTCGAGTTCATCCGGTCCTTCAGTCGGGACTGGCACCCCCGGGGTGTCACCGTCGTGATCCTCGAGGTCATCATGAGCATCACCGATCCGCCGGTGAAGCTACTTCGGCGGGTAATTCCGCAGCTCACGATAGGTTCGGTGCGGCTGGACTTCTCCATCATGATTCTGCTGCTCCTGGCCTTCATCGGTATGCAGTTCGCGTTCGGCGCGGCCGCCTGACCGGGTGGCCGAAGCCGCTCATCGGCTCTAATTGATCGGTCGTATGCAACCGGCGGGTCTGATGTGACAGGATGGGCGCCAGTTACAGCACGGAACTGACGGACGCGCGGCGCGTCCGCCACTGCCAAGCGGGTGATCCCGCTGTCCAAGACTGGAAGGGGCAGACCATGCCACTCACACCGGCCGACGTTCACAATGTGGCGTTCAGCAAGCCGCCCATCGGCAAGCGCGGTTATAACGAGGATGAGGTCGACGCCTTCCTCGATCTAGTGGAGACCGAATTCTCCCGGCTCGTCGAGGAGAACGCGGACCTCCGCCAGCGGGTGGGCGAACTCGACTCCGAACTGGCATCGGCGCGGGCCGGCGGGGTGCAGTACCCCCAGGCGATCCCGCTCTACCAGCCCGAGTCGGAGGTCGCCGTCGTCGTCGAGGAGCGCGGCGTGCAACTCACCGAAGATCAGGCCCTCAAGGCCACCCGCGTACTCAGCCTCGCCCAGGACACGGCCGACCGGCTCACGTCCACGGCCATCGTCGAGGCGGACAAGATGGTCGCCGATGCCCGCGCCAATGCCGAGCAGATCGTGTCCGAGGCGCGCTATATCGCGGAGACGACGGTTACCGAGGCTCAGCAACGTGCGGATGCCACCCTTACCGACGCCCAGACCCGCTCCGAGTCGCAGCTTCGGCAGGCGTACGAGAAGGCCGACTTCCTCCAGGCCGACGCCGAACGCAAGCACTCCGAGTTCATGAACACCATCAACCAGCAGCGGTCCGTGCTGGAGGGTCGACTGGAACAGCTGCGCACCTTCGAGCGCGAGTACCGCACCCGGTTGAAGACCTATCTGGAATCGCAGCTCGAGGAATTGGGCCAGCGTGGTTCGGCTGCGCCGGTCGACTCCGGCGAAGGCGGGTACGGGCAGTACCAGTAGGGGTGCCACTAGACTCTCCGGTGACGGGGGATCTGCGCTGATGAAATCATCCGAACACCCGCCGCGGGAGGCCGCTTGATGCTGATCGTTGCACTGGTGCTCGCGGTGATCGGACTGGCAGCGCTGGTCACCGCGGTCGTCACCAGCAATGAAGTGGTTGCGTGGGTGTGCATCGCGGCCAGTGCGCTGGGTGTGGTGCTGCTGATCATCGATGCGGTCCGCGAGCGCGCGCACGGTCGCCTCGCTGTACTGGCTGCCGGGGTCGATGAGGACGCCCTGCTATCCGATGACATCGATGAGGATTCCGAGAACACCGAATTCATCGAGTACGACGACCACACCTCCGTCATCGACACCGACGGGGTGACCGAGATCGTCGATCCCGTGATCGCGGCGCCGGTGGTCGTGGCTGAGGATCATCGGAAGGAACCGGTTCACGACGAACCGGAGTACGACCTGCCCGGCGATGACGAACCGGAGTACGCGGCGTCGGCTGAGGAGTCCGCCATCCATATTGTCGATGGGCAGAGCGGCGCCGACGATCAGCTGGTCGTGCTGCAGACGGACGATGTGGCGGATTCCACTGCCGTGATCGAATACGGCGACACCGGCTATGACCGCGACGACCGGTGATCCGCGTCGGCACGGACTGACGGCGTAGATAGCAAACCTGTGGGCATCAAGTACGCGAGCATCGTCGACCACCCGATCGACGAGGTGTTCGCCTGGCACACCCGACTCGGCGCGATGCGCAGGCTGGTTCCGCCGTGGCAGCCGATGAGAGTGGTTAAGGAGACCGATTCGCTAGCCGACGGCACCGCCATCCTCGGTCTGCCCGCCGGCCTGCGCTGGATCGCCCGCCATGATCCGGCAGCCTATGAAGCACCACACCAGTTCCGCGATGTGCTGTCCTCGGACGGCCTGATGACGCTGCCGCCCCGAATCATTGGGTGGTGGCGGCACACCCACCGATTCAGCGATGTCGGCGACGGCACCACTGGCATGCACGATGAGGTCGATACCACCGTGCCGGGCGCCATGCTGCGCTCGACGTTCGCCTACCGGCACCGACAACTCGCCGAGGATCTTGCCGCCCATCGGGATGCTGCCGACGCCGGAGTCGGACCGATGGTAATCGCGATGACCGGTTCGTCCGGACTGGTCGGCACCGCGCTGGCAGCTTTTCTGTCCACCGGCGGTCATCGGGTGATCCGTCTGGTTCGGCGTGACCCGCACAATGCCGACGAAAGGCGTTGGGAGCCAGGCAAACCCGCGGCCGATCTGCTGGACGGAGTGGACGCCGTCGTGCATCTGGCCGGGGAGTCGATCGCGGGCCGATTCACCAACGCCCACCGCCGGGCGATCCGGGATTCCCGGATCGAACCGACGCGTCGGCTCGCCGACGTCGCCGCCGCGGCCACTGGCGGGCCGCGTGCTTTCGTGAGCGCTTCGGCGATCGGCTTCTACGGCTACGACTGCGGCGACACCGTGCTTAATGAGGACAGTCCGCGCGGGGACGGGTTTCTCGCCGACGTGGTGGCCGACTGGGAGGCCGCGACCGCTTCGGCCGCCGACGCCGGACTTCGCGTGGTGACGGTTCGCACCGGGATCGTACAGTCCTCGGCGGGCGGGACGCTGAAACTCCTGCGGCCACTGTTCGCCGCCGGTTTGGGCGGCCGGCTCGGCAGCGGTCGGCAGTGGCTGTCCTGGATCGGCATCGACGATCTGCTCGACATCTACTACCGCGCGCTGTACGACACCAGGCTCGTCGGCCCGGTCAATGCTGTTAGCCCCGAACCGGTGCGCAACGCCGAGTACACCGGGGCGCTGGCGGCCACGATGCACCGTCCGGCGCTGCTGCCGGTGCCGTCGTTCGGACCCCGGCTGCTGCTGGGCCGCCAGGGTGCCGTCGAGTTGGCCGAAGCCAATCAGCGCGTCCGGCCGGAGAGGCTGGACGCACTGGGGCACCGGTTCCGCTGCATGACCGTCACCGACGCGTTGGCCCACCAACTCGGCCACGACCCGGCCCCCGGGGTGCTCTGAGATCGAGCAGGCCCAGGAATCCACCGACCAGCAGCCGTAACCGCCGGGCGGCGTCGTCGAGGTCAGCCGTGGCCCGCAGATCGTCGGCCTGCAATCCCAGCCGGCCCATATCGCCGCCGTGGTCTTCGGCGATCCACTGTTCCTGCAGTGCCAGATCGACCTCCGGGTGAAACTGCAATCCCATTGCCGTGCCCTTCACGAAAGCCTGTGTGGCGCTGTCATTTCGGGCCACCTCGACAGCACCGGGCGGGAGGGTGAATCGATCGAAATGCCATTGGAACCACGGCCCGTCCGGCACCAGTGCCGGGTCACTGCTGTGCACTTCGCACCAGCCGATCTCGGGCTCCGGTGAACGCGCCACCGTTCCGCCGAGTGCGCTGGCCACCAACTGCCCGCCGAAACACACCCCGAGCACCCCGACGCCCGCAGCCAAGCCATCGCGAACCATCTGCATCTCTCCGGCCACCCAACTCAGGCGTTCGTCATAGACCGACCACCGGGCGCCCAGAGGCACGATCACGTCATAGTCGCTCGGGTCCGGAAAGGTGACGTCGACGATCGGATCATCGGGACGACCGCGCGGCAGAACATCGAAAATGCTGCAGTCGAAACCGGATTCGGCGAAGACCTCACCCAGCAGGGCCGCCGGGGCGGTCGGGTCGTTGTAGAGGAACAGCACCTTGGGCACGTGTCCAACCTACGACAAAAATTAAGGGTGTCCGAGGGGGGACTTGAACCCCCACGCCCGTTAATAGGGCACTAGCACCTCAAGCTAGCGCGTCTGCCATTCCGCCACTCGGACATGCTTCGCCCACCGTCAGCGGGCAGTTCAGGCTAACGGATCGGCGTGTGTCGACCCAAACCTGTGTCAGGCGCCGGGTAGCCGACCGGCGATCGCCTGCGCGATCCAAGCGGCGGCCACAGTCGGCCCATCCAGACTGCAGGCCTCTACATCGACACCCACCGTGACGTGCACCGTCAGCGCGCGTTGGCAGGACCACTGCTGTGGGCCGCGCTGAACCCGGGAGACGGCGAGCACGCCGCTGTCGGTGGTTGTGGAGCCGATCGACCAGAGTTGGTCGGGCGCCAGTTGTTGTGCATAGGCCAGTTCCCGGTTGGAGCACCCGGCCCAACTGTCTGTCGACCTGGCGAAGAAGTCGGTGGCGGCCTGAGTGGACGGGAACAACACCACGGCCTGCACCGCGTAGTGCGACCATGCCTGCGCGGTAGGCGGTTCGCGGAGCACCTGGCCGTGCAGTGCGGTCCAGCCACTCTCGGCGTAGACGCCCTGCTGTGCCGCCCCGGCCACCGCCAAACATCCGGCCGCGCCGGAATCGGCGGTGAAGTGCGCGCTGTCATTCCAGGGTTTGGTGACGTCGCTGGTGACCGCCATATCGCTGGCGGAGAGCGCCGAGCCCACGTCGGCGGCGGACAGCAGCAGGGCGGGTAGCGTTTCAGCGGTGGTCATCGGGGGTGCTGGGGCCGGAGCCGCGGTTCCGGAGGTGGTGGTCGCACAGCCGGCGGTTACCAGCGCCGCGGTCGACAGGCAGAGTGCGGCAGCGACGGCGGGCAGCCCAGGGGTCATCGGTAAATAGAACCCCATGGGACGCGTGTTGTAAATGTGGTTTGAGGTAAAGATGTGGTATCCGACCGCACGCACTGCTCATGGCGAGGGTCAATGGTAGGAATGCAACCGTGACGGCTCCCGAAGACGAGGTGGTCGGGCTCGTCAGTGCCCTTATCCGGTTCGACACCTCCAATACCGGCGAGTTGGAGACCACCAACGGGGAGGCGGAGTGCGCCCAGTGGGTGGCCGGCCAACTCCGGGAGGCAGGCTTCGAGCCGGAGTATCTGGAGTCCGGTGCGCCCGGCCGCGGCAACGTGTTCGCCCGGCTGCCCGGGGCCGACCCCGGCCGCGGTGCGCTGTTGATCCACGGTCATCTCGATGTGGTGCCGGCCGAGGCCGCCGACTGGAGCGTTCATCCGTTCTCCGGTGCGGTGTCCGACGGCTACGTGTGGGGCCGCGGCGCGGTCGATATGAAGGACATGTGCGGCATGATGCTCGCCGTCGCCCGGCACTTCAAACGCGCCGGCATTGTGCCGCCGCGCGATCTGGTGTTCGCGTTTGTCGCCGACGAGGAGAGCGGCGGCAAGTACGGGGCGCAGTGGCTGGTGGCCAACCGCCCAGATCTCTTCGCCGGCGTCACCGAGGCGATCGGCGAGGTAGGTGGATTCTCAATCACGTTGCCGCGCAGAGACGGTGGCCAGCGTCGGCTGTACCTGATCGAGACCGCGGAGAAGGGCCTGCTGTGGATGCGCCTGACCGCACGCGGCCGGGCCGGGCATGGCTCGATGATCCATGACGACAACGCGGTGACCGCGATCGCGTCGGCGGTCGCGCGGATCGGAAGTCATCAGTTCCCGTTGATGCTCACCGAGTCCGTCGAGCAGTTCCTGACCGCGGTGGCTGAGGAGACCGGATACACCTTTGATTTTGACTCACCTGACCTCGAGGGCGCTATCGCGAAGTTGGGTGGGATTGCCCGGATCGTGGGTGCCACCCTGCGCGACACCGCCAATCCGACCATGCTCAAGGCCGGCTACAAGGCAAACGTCATCCCGGCCACCGCCGAGGCAGTGATTGACTGCCGGGTGATTCCCGGCCGCCAGGCCGCGTTTGAGCAAGAGATCGACGAACTGATCGGTCCCGATGTCAGCCGGGAATGGATCTCCGAACTGGACTCCTATCAGACCGGCTTTGACGGTGACCTCGTCGATGCGATGAATGCCGCGGTACTGGCGCACGACCCCGATGCCCGCATCGTTCCCTACATGCTGTCCGGCGGCACCGACGCCAAAGCCTTTGCGGGCCTTGGCATTCGATGTTTCGGATTCGCTCCGCTGCGGCTGCCGCCGGAACTGGACTTCGCGGCGCTGTTCCACGGCGTCGACGAACGGGTGCCGGTGGACGCGCTGCAGTTCGGCGTCCGGGTGCTTGAGCACTTCCTGAAAAACTGCTGACCCGAGGAATAACCAGAGGAAAGAGAGAACGCCATGGCATTTCCGTACGACCCGTACGATTTCCTGCCGAAGCTGCCGAGCTTCACCCTGACCAGTGCCGACATCACCGACGGCCGACCGATCAAAAACGCTCAGGTCAGCGGCATCATGGGTGCCGGCGGCCAGGATCTCTCGCCGCAGCTGAGCTGGTCGGGTTTCCCGGAGCAGACCCGAAGCTTCGCCGTCACCGTGTTCGACCCGGATGCGCCGACGGCGTCGGGCTTCTGGCACTGGGCGGTGGCGAACCTGCCCGCCACCGTCACCGACCTGCCGACGGGTGTGGGTGACGGCTCGGAGCTACCCGGTGATGCGCTGACCCTGCGCAATGACGCGGGGATCCGTCGCTATGTGGGTGCCGCCCCGCCGGCCGGCCACGGCTATCACCGGTATTTCGTGGTCGTGCACGCGGTCGATCAGGAGAAGTTGGAGATCAATGCGGAGGCCAGCCCGGCCTTCCTCGGCTTCAACCTCTTCATGCACTCGATCGCCCGCGCGGTCATCCACGGCACCTACGAGCAGACGTAGCTCTCAACGCCCGGCTGAGCCCACTGCCTCATGCAGCGCGCTGAACCCGCCGGCGTGCAGTCGCTCGGCGATTCCGTCATGAATCTGCTTGGCCCACAGGCCACCGCCGTAGACGAAGCCGGTGTAGCCCTGCAGCAGGGTGGCGCCTGCGGTGATGCGCTCCCAGGCGTCGGCGGCGGTTTCGATGCCGCCCACGCTGATCAGCACCTGCCGATCGCCGACCCGCGCGTACAGGCGGCGCAGCACCTCCAGCGCCCGCCGAGCCACCGGTGCCCCGGAGATCCCGCCCGGCCCGAGGCCGTCCACGCCGGGGGTCCGCAGCCCGGAGCGCGAGATTGTGGTATTGGTGGCGACGATTCCGGCCAGACCCAACTCCACGGCCAGGTCGGCGACCGCGTCGACGTCGGAGTCGGACAGGTCCGGGGCGATCTTCACCAGCACGGGCGTGGACGTCTCGGCCAGCACCGCGGCCAGGATCGGTCGCAATGACTCGACGGCCTGAAGGTCGCGCAGACCGGGGGTGTTGGGGGAGCTGACGTTGACCACGAGATAGCTGGCCAGCGGGCCGAGTAGCCGTGCGCCGGCGGCGTAGTCCTGGGCGGCCTGCTCGGGCGGGGTCACCTTGGACTTGCCGATGTTGACACCGATCGGCACGTCGGGGTGGTGGCGGGCCAGGCGCAGCGCCAACTGGCCGGCGCCGTCGTTGTTGAACCCCATCCGGTTGAGCAGGGCGCGGTCGGCCGGGAGCCGGAACAGCCGCGGTTCGGGGTTGCCGGGCTGGGGCAGCGGGGTCACCGTGCCGATCTCGGCGTAGCCGAATCCCAATGCGCCCCAGGTATTCAGACCGATTCCGTCCTTGTCGAACCCGGCCGCCAGACCGAGGGGGCCGGGGAAGCGCACCCCGAACACCGTGCCGGCCAGTACCGGGTCATGGGGTGCCAGTGCCCGGCGCAGCGGTCCGCGGGTGGCCGCGGTGGCGGTGGCGCCGCGTAGCGCGCCGAACACCAGGGTGTGGATACGTTCCGGCGGCGCCAGGAACAGCGCGCGGCGCACCGCCTCGTAGATCACGGGCCCGGCTGATCGGTCGGCTGCGGATTGAGAACCCGAGATTTCTTGCGCCGCAACAACACCCGTCGACTGCCATCGGTGTAGAGCCGAACCCTGCTGAGTTCCCAGCCGCGGTACTCGGCCTCGATCGCCAGTCGCGTCGACGCACTGATCCGGGTTACCTCAGGCGGCAGCCGCAGCGGAATCCACTCGTAGTCATCGGTCAATTCGACTTCCCAGGCGGCCGGCATCCGGCCCCGGTGCGGCGCGCTCACCGCGTACCGGCCGCGTTGCGGATCACCTGCACGCCAGCACCGGAGCCCGACACCACGTACAGGGTGCCGGACGCATCGTCGAATGCCAGCGAGTTCGGTTGCCGCACGGTCGGATAACGCACCTTCTCCACAGGTATGCCGGTAGCCAGATCGTAGCCAATCACCTCATTGGTCGCGGTCTGCGAAACCCACACCAGTGCGCTCGACCCGGTGATCCCGTA
>Ga0164294_10002746_pt1 | contig 15716 bp, 16 predicted proteins | sample GEODES005metaG_FD_111479 | JGI IMG/M metagenome (GOLD analysis project Ga0164294, IMG submission 111479) | Oligotrophic lake water microbial communities from Sparkling Lake, Wisconsin, USA - GEODES005 metaG | ecosystem: Environmental > Aquatic > Freshwater > Lake | place: USA: Sparkling Lake...
CCCGACCGGGGTGGGCAACGCCCGCCGGGTCGGTCACAAGCCCTGCTTTCCGCACGTGGAGGATGGATTCGATGGGTAGGTTCGACGGTCTCAAAGGTGTCGTCCTCGGTGTCGCCAACGACCATTCGATCGCCTGGGCGATCGCCAAAGAGATCCTCGCCGAGGGGGGGCAGATCGGCTTCTCCCACCTCCCCGACCGCCCCGACGACGAGCGGCAGCGGAACCGTCGCCGCGTCGCGATGCTCACCGACGCGGAGCCGAACGCGAAGTTCCTCGTGCCGATGGATGCTGGCAGCGACGAACAGATCGCCGCGGTCATGCAGCGAGCCAAGGATGAGTTCGGCACGATCGACTTCCTCGTCCACTCGATCGCCTACGCCCCCATGGAAGACCTCAAGGGAGAGACGACCAACTGCAGTCGCGAGGGCTTCCGGGTGGCGATGGAGACCAGCGCCTACAGCCTCCTCGCCGTCGGCCGCCTCGCCCGCGGGATCCTCTCCGCCGACAGTTCGATCCTCACCCTCACCTACTTCGGCGGCGAGAAGGTGGTTCCCGGCTACAACATCATGGGTGTCTGCAAGGCGACCCTCGATGCCTGCGTGAAGTACATGGCCTACGACCTCGGGCCCGCTGGCGTCCGCGTCAATGCCGTGAGCGCGGGCCCGCTGCGGACGCTGGCCGGCCGCGGGGCCGGTGTCGACGAGATGCTCGGCCTCTATCAGCACATGTCGCCGATGGGGCGCAACATTACCCAGGGGGAAGTGGGGAAGGCAGGCTCGTGGCTCCTGTCGCGCGAATCGCTCGGGATCACTGGCGAGATCCTCCATGTCGATGCCGGCTACAACATCATGGGTTCGCCTGGCCGGCTCCTCGAGCTCGTCAAGCAGCCGGAAGCGTGAGCCAACCTTCCGCGCCGACCGCCATCGCAGTGGCCGTGGTCCTCTCCGCCGGGCGTGTCCTCGTCGGCAGACGCCGTGACAACGCGGCCGATGCGCCGGGGCGCGACGAGTTCCCCGGTGGGAAGGTGGAGGCGGGGGAAGCTGTCGAGCTGGCAGCGGCCCGGGAGTGCTTCGAGGAGAGCGGCGTCACGGTGAACGTCGGCCGGCGGCTCCATGTCGCCCGGGCGACGTCGAGCGGGGGCCCGATCGAGATCCACTTCCACCGCGCCGCGCCCGTCGACGCCAACGTCTCTCCGCAGCCGCCGTTCATTTGGCTGAAGATCGAAGACCTCACCCGCTGTCACTTCCCGCCGGCCAATGCGGAGGTCATACGGCTGCTCCTCGCTGTCCGTGGAAAAAGTCATCCATGACCTTTTTCCACTTGAGACACCCCCAAAAAAGCCAAGGTTTTTCGGGTGTGTCGGCCGCCGCATCCGGCGGCGGTCACTTTATCCACAGGCTCCTCGCCGGTGAGCACGCCGACTGACCAGCGAACGGCTCACGGTGGATCCCATCCCCCGCGGCTCCACGGATGGCAGCGGCAGATCCGCCGCAGGCCACGGAGGCTGCCCCGGACAGCGCCGTAGGACTTGAGCGACTCGAGGAAGTAGACGCTGCAGGTTGGCCGGAACCGGCAAGTCGGCCCGAGGAGCGGGCTGAGAAACTGCTGATAGATGCGGATCAGCACTGCCAAGAGTGCAACGACGCCGCGGTCGAGCATGGCCACCCACGGTCTGCCCTTGGCTCTCATCGGCGGCGGGGCTTCGTGGGAACGACCGGGGGAACCTCGGCATCCCGGTAGGCCGGACGCGAGACGATCCTCGTGGCGAGCGCGACGAGCATGCCCTCGACCTTTGCCGCCCCTTCAGCCCCGCCAGGGGCCGCACCAGAGCGAACGACGACGAGGTAGTCGTGCCCGGCGGGGATCCGCTTGCGGGCCGCGCGAAACGCCTCCCGCAGCCGGCGCTTCCAGGCGTTGCGGACTACGGCGTTGCCGATCCGGCGCGACACCGACATCCCCAGCCGGGCCGACGGCGCGACGCTGGCGGAGAGAGGGCGAGGGCAGGCGTAGAGCACGAGCGTCCCCTCGGCAGCACTCCGCCGGAAGCCATAGACGCGGTCGAACTCCGACGGCCGCAGAAGCCGGCACGTCTTCGGGAACGACTCCCCGCCGCCGCTCACCACGTCAGCCCGGGGCGTGGCGGAGGCGTCCCCTCCTCTGCAGCCTTCGCGGCCGTGAGGAGATTCTTGGCGACGTCGGGGCCAAGGGCGTTGATCGGGAGGACAATCTGCACCTCGGCGATCAGATCCCCCTTCGCACCGTTGGAATGCCTGACCCCCATGCCGGCGGCCCTGAGCTTCCGTCCGCCGCTGGTCATCGGCGGGATCCGCAGGCTAATCGTGCCCCACGGCGTCGGAAGATCGACCTTCGCGCCCTCCACGGCCTCCGAAAGGCTCACCGGAAGCGTCACTTCGAGCGTGTCGCCGTCGCGTCGGTAGACAGGATGCGGTTCGATCCCCACTTCGAGAAGGAGGTCGCCGGCAGGCCCACCCCCTCGGCCCGGCATCCCTTGACCGCGGACCCGCATCCGGGCGCCGTCGGGGATCCCCTGGGGAATCGTGACGCTGATCGTCTCCTTGCCGGAGTCGCGTTCGAGCCGGACGTCGGTCTTGCCGCCATCGATGGCGAGCCGGAAGGGGATATCGATACGGGTCGTGATGTCTTCACCAGGCTCTTGGACGGGCTTCCGCCTGGAGCGCGACTTCCCGGCTCCTCCCCCGCCCCCGAACAGATCGCCGAACCCGCCGCCGGCGCCGCCGAACAGACTCTCGAGATCGATCTCGCCACCGCCGAAAGGAGCCGCTCCACCGCCCCCAGCAAACGGTCCTCGACCGCCCCCCCATCCGCCCTTCGGCCCCGCGCCCCCCGCTGCGACCCCCTCGAAGGCGCTGCCGTAGCGGTCGTACATCTCGCGCTTGCTCGAGTCGTTGAGCGTGTCGAACGCCGTTTGGACCTTCTTAAACTTCTCCTTCGCGGCGTTGTCGTCCGGATGGAGATCGGGGTGGTACTTCCGCGCCAGCTCCCGGTAAGCCTTGCGGATATCCTCGGCCGATGCCGTCCGCGGCACCCCGAGCGTCTGGTAATGATCGTCAGCCATCAGGCTCCGCCACCCTTGGGGTCGTTGGTCTGGCCGCGGCCCGTCGGGACGGGCGCGAAACGGGCGAATCAAAGGCCGATTTTACGAAGGCGGCACGAGCCGCTTCAAGGCAGGGGCGCCGGGCGGCGGTTGGAACGGCTCACCTCCGTCCAGGACGCCTGGGGCGACGCGCCGTGCCAGTCGACTCCGCCCCTCCACCGCCCCCCCGGACCGCATCGGTGAGGGCCGACGGCTCCCCCTTCTCGTCGAGGAAGTACGTCTGACAGCGCACCGGGGCTTCGCCCGCCGCTGGCTGGATGAGCCGGAAGCTCCCATCGGGGCCCATGACGCGCGCCCGGGTGTTGTCGGCCAGATAGACCGGGATGATTTCCCGGAGGATCCGCGTCACGAGCGCCGGCGTCTCGATCGGCACCATGATCTCGACCCGGCGGAAGAAATTGCGCGGCATCCAGTCGGCGCTCGAGATGTACACCTTCGCATCCTCGTCGGGGCCGAAGATGTAGATCCGGCTGTGCTCGAGGAACCGATCGATGACGCTCCGGACGCGGATCGTCTCGCTCAGTCCCGGCACCCCGGCCCGCAGCGAACAGATGCCGCGGGGGACGATGTCGATTGGCACACCGGCCTGGCTGGCCCGGTAAAGGGCCTCGATGACGTGCGGATCGACGAGCGAATTGAGCTTCGCGAAGATCCGCGACGGCCGGCCGGAACGGGCGAGGTCAGCCTGCTCGTCGATCAGCTCGATCGTCCGCCGGTGGAGGTCGTTGGGGGCGACGATCAGCTTCCGCCACCGATGCCCTTGCGAATAGCCGGTGAGGAGATTGAAGACGGCCGATGCATCCTCGGCGATCTGCTCGTCGGCAGTGAACAGGCCAAGATCGGTGTAGAGCAGGGCCGTCGTGGGGTTGTAGTTGCCGGTGCCGAGATGAACGTAGCGCCGCAGCCCATGGCCTTCGTTGCGCACCACCATCGACAACTTGCAGTGGGTCTTCAGATCGAGAAACCCGAACACGACATGGACCCCAGCGCGCTCCATCTGCCGCGCCCAGCTGACGTTGTTCGCCTCGTCGAAACGGGCCTTGAGCTCGACGAGCGCCGTGACATGCTTCCCCGACTCCGCCGCCGCAATCAAAGCCCGCGAGATCGGTGAATCGCCGGAGGTGCGGTAGAGCGTCTGCTTGATGGCAAGCACGCGGGGATCCGCGGCGGCGCGGGTGACGAACTCGACCACCGGATCGAACGACTCGTAGGGATGGTGGAGGAGGACATCATGCGAGGCGATCTCGGCAAACAGGTCGTCCCCGCGGCGCAGGCCGCGCGGCATCCGCGGCGTGAACGGCTGGTCGTGGAGGTGCGGGTAGCCGGGGAGCTTGTGGAGCTCCCACAGGCAGGTGAGATCGAGAGGGCCTTCGATGCGGTACACCTCCCCGTAGGATTCGACGAGGCCGTCGTGCAGTTGCTCGTCTTCGATGATCGTCCGTGCCACGGAGTCATCCGCCGACCGTGCCGAAACCTCGATCCGCACCGCCTGCCCGCGCTGGCGGGCCTTGAGCCGCTCCTCGATGAGCTTGAGCATGTCGTCCGACTCCTGCTCGAGGAGCTCGAGATCGCTGTCGCGGGTGATCCGGAAGGTGGTCCAAGAGAGGACGGTGAACCCGCCGAAGAGCTGCGACAACCGGGCCGCGACGAGATCCTCGAGGAGGACGAAGCGGTGCTGGCCGGGGATGTCGCAGCCGACGTTCACGAACCGCGGCAGCACCTGCGGCACCTGGACGACGGCAAACAGCCGTTTGGGACCGAGCCCCTTCCCCTGTTCGAGCTGGGCGCCGATGTAGAGCCCGCGGTTGTGGTAGCGCGGTGACGGATGGGCGGGATCGACCGCCATCGGCGTGAGGATCGGCAGCGCGCGCTCGGTGAAGAAGCGGTCAACACGCGCCAACTGCTGCTCGTCAAGGTCACCGTAGCGCACGAGCTTGAAGCCCTCGGCCACCATCGCCGGCGCGATGCTCTCCTGAAGGCAGCGGTATTGCCGGGCGACAAGCTCCTGGGTGCGGTCGGCGATCAGACGGAGCTGCTCAAGAGGGCCGGTGCCGTCAGGGGCGGTGTCCTGCGGAGCGCTCTCGCCAAACGCCTGCTCGCGGACCCCCGACACCCGCACCATGAAAAATTCGTCGAGATTGGAACTGAAGATGGCAAGGAACTTCAGCCGCTCCATGAGCGGGTTGGCGGCGTTCTCGGCCTCCTCGAGAACGCGGAGATTGAAGTCGAGCCAGCTCAACTCCCGGTTGATGAAGCAGTCGGGGGTGTCGGTGATGCCGGCCGGGTCGTCGGAGGTGGTCATGGCGTGGGGCTTGCTCCGGTCTGGTGGCTTCGTCCGGTGGGAACGAAAGCAGGTGCTCAACAAACGTGCTAAACAAAAGTGCTCAACAAGGGTCTCATCCGCCGAACGGGCGGCGGCGTGGGAGGCTTGGAGACCGAGACGAGTTTAACCACCCTGACCAAGTCGCCTCCTGATCCTCGCATCATCCTCACAAAAAATGCTCTCCCACTGGGGACGGCCCGGCGTCTTGACGCCGATATCATTGCCATGTCGCCAAGCCCCCACGAGCCTTCATTGGAGTTTCCCTGGAAGGATGAGCCTCATTCCCGGCCGGGGAGCCGGGGATGGTGTGTCGCCGAGGCCTGTCGACTCGAGGCGACCGCGGAGAAGCCGGGGAATGTCCATCCTGGGGCGTCGTTTCCCGATCTCGACCATGCCGAATTGGTCGCCGCAGGGCGGGCGATCGCCCCGGCGATTGAGGCCGCGCCGTCCCAGCCCCTCGGACGGACGATCCTCGCGGCGGTGACCGCGTCGCGCCGCGTGACACGATCGAATGCCAATCTCGGCATCATCCTTGCGATCGCGCCCCTGGCAAGCGTCCCCGGCGCGGAAGCTGGTCGGCCGTTCCGCGCCGACGACGTCGCCGCGCGACTCACGCGGCTCACGCGCCAAGATGCAGCCGACACCTGGGAGGCGATAGCGCTGGCGGCCCCAGGGGGAATGGGGCAACGTGGTCGCTGGGATCTGGCGGGCCCTCCGCCGGACGATCTTCTGGCGGCGATGGCTGCGGCAGCCCCTCACGACCGGATCGCCCGGCTGTGGACCGACGGCTTTGGAGCGCTCGAGGATGGCTTGATGAGCGATCTCCTCGCGGAGGTCGCCACAGGTTTTCCCCTCGAGGAGGCAATCGTGCGCGGATTCCTCCGCCAGCTCGCCCGCGAGCCCGACACGCTCATCGCCCGCCGCCACGGCCCCGATGTTGCCGCCGAGGTCTCACGCCGGGCCGCGGCGGTCGTCGGGCAACCGGAAGCGTCGTGGCGCGACGCCGCCGCAGCCTTCGATCGATCGCTGCGCCATCCGCAGCGCATCAATCCTGGCACGACGGCCGATCTCTGCGCCGCCGCGCTGTACATTCTCCTCCGTGACGGACGGCTCCCCCCTCGGTGACACGACGCTCCGCGGCGGCGGGGTGGCCTCCGGCCGTGATCGACTTTCCCACGACGCGCGGGTGAACGCAGCATGGAACGCTACTCTGTCCGACTCCGCAAGGCGGTGCATGTCTTCTGCTCCGGGCATTTCATCACCCTCACCGACACGCTCTGCGAGCCACTTCATGGTCACAACTGGACGGTGGCAGTGGAGGTCGACGGCACTCCGGATGCCCACGGGATGGTGGTCGACTTCATCCTGCTCCGCGACACGCTCTCTACAATCGTCGCCCGCCTCGACCACCGCATGCTCCTGCCGACCCGCAATCGGCTCCTGGAGGTGAGCGAGTCGATCGGTCCGGGGGGGCTTGCGGAAGTGACGGTGCGCTTCGAACGGCGCCGCTGGGTGTTCCCCGCCGACGAGTGCCTCCTCCTGCCCGTGGCCAACACCACCGCCGAATGGATCGCCGCATGGATCGGCGACGAGTTGACAACGGCCCTCACGGCGACGGGCGCGCCGCTCCCCGGAAAAATCACGGTCGCCGTCGACGAATGCGCCGGGCAGGAAGCCGTCTGGGAGCGAACGAACCCGTGATCGGCGCTCCGTCGCGTCGGCCGTCCCTTCGCGGTGGCTGCCTCACCTCTCCGCCACGACGAGCTTCGTCGCGGCTTCGGTCGACAGCGTGATCGTCCGCTCGCCGACCCTCACGCTCATCAAGCCAGCGCCGTCGGGGGGCCGCACGATCTCCCCCTCGACGCCGAGCACGAGCCCGGAGTCGGTGAGCGAACGGAGGAATCCGGCCGACTGATCGAGAACGCGCGTGAGTCGGAATCGTCCTCCGGTCATCCCTTCGGCCAAAACCTTCGCCGGTGGCTGTCCGTCATCGGGGTCAGCGCCGTCGGCGGGTGGGATCGGATCGCCGTGGGGATCGACGTCGGGATGGCCGAGGAAGGCATCGATCCGATCGACGAGCAGATCGCTGACGGCGTGCTCGAGATGCTCGGCCTCGTCGTGGACCTCGTCCCAACTCATGTCGAGCGTCCGTAGCAGGAACAACTCGAGGAGGCGATGGCGACGGATGACGCGCAGCGCCAGCACCCGTCCCGTCTTCGTCAGCGCCACTCCTTCATAGGGGCGGTGCGTCGCCAGACGGGCTGCGTCGAGGGTCTTGAGCATGCTCGTCACCGTGCCGGGCGAGACATCGAGCGCCGCGGCGACCTGGCCGGTCGTCACCGGACTCCCCGACTGGGCCGTGGCGATGAGGTGGATCGTCTTCACGTAGTTCTCGACGGTCAGGCTGGCCACGTGGGTGTTCCCGGCAGGAGAAAAGGGAGCGGCGGCCCCACCTTGGGCCAAGCGGACGTCGCGAACCCCCGATCAACACGCCAGGGATTGCCCAGTGCGACGGCCGGCGACATTATGTCCGCTCCGGCGGGGCATGGAGCGCCTGAGGCGGAGAACGCGATCACGATCGTGATCCGGCACGACGACACCGGCCAAGGAACGGCCCTTCATCGAGGGCTGATTCCATGCCGACAGGATTGAATGCACGGGCCGCCGGGATCGTCGCGGCGGGGCTCGCCGACGCCGATCGGCTGGGGTTGGTCGGCCATCAGACCGACGCCGGCGTGCAGATCGTCGACGCCGGGGTGAAGGCTGCCGGTGGCGACGAGGCCGGCCTGCTCCTCGCCCACGCGGCGCTGGCCGGGCTCGGCGAGGTGTGGCTCGAGGCGTGTGGCACGCCCCCCCACCACCGTCGCATCCACCCCGCCTCCGATCCCTGGAACGGACGCTGCCCCTGGCCCATCGTCGCCGTGGAGAGCGAGGACCCGATCGCCGCCTGCCTCGCCTCGCAGTACGCCGGCTGGAAGGTATTGGAAGGGAAATACTTCGCGATGGCGAGCGGACCTCTGCGCGCGGCGATCGGGCGCGAGGATCTGTATGACGACATCGGCCTTCGCGAGCGTGCCGACGTCGCGGTGGGCCTCCTCGAATCGTCCAAACTTCCCCCTGACGACGTCTGCCTCCGGCTCGCCACCGAGGCGGGCGTGTCCCCCGATCAACTCCTCCTGCTCGTCGCCCGGACCGCGAGCCGTGCCGGGACGCTCCAGGTGGTCGCCCGGTCGCTGGAGACCGCGCTCCACAAGCTCCACGACCTCCACTTCGACCTCGGCCGGATCCGCGCCGGCCTCGGCCGCGCGCCGCTGCCGCCGGTGCCGGCCCCGCCCGACGACCTCGAGGCGATCGGCCGCACCAACGACGCCATCCTCTACGGAGGCCTGGTCGTTCTCGAAGTGACCGGGCCCGACGCCGGCCTCGACGACGTTGCCGCCGCAATGGTCAGCGGAGCCTCGGCCTCGCATGGGCGACCGTTCCGTGCGCTTTTTGAGGAGGCGGGATACGACTTCTACAAACTCGACCCCGCCCTGTTCGCGCCGGCCGTCGTCGAACTGGTCAACATCGATACCGGCGTCCGCCACCGGGCCGGAGCGATCATGGCAGACGTGGTGCGGATGTCGTTCGGCGGGGCGTGAGCCGGAGACCGATCCGATGCGACTGGTGGTGATCGGTGCCCCGGGGGCCTGGCATGTCGCGCGGATCCGCGCGGTGGCGGAATCGCGCGGCCACGAGGTCTCGGTGGTGGAATGGCGTCAGCTCGGCGCCTTCGTCATGCCTGCGCCGGCAGGAGCGGAGCACGAGACTTCGATTCGCACGCCATTTCGGACGGAGCGCTTTCTCCCCAAAGCGATCGACGCCGCCGACGCCGTGATCGTTCGCGGGATGCCGGCCGGCCGGCTCGAGGAGGTGATCCTGCGGATGGACCTCCTCGGCCGGCTCGCCGAGCGTGGCACGCCGGTGATCAACAGCCCCCGGGCCCTGGAGACAGCGATCGACAAATACCTCTCCCTCGCCCGACTCGCGGCGGCCGGGATCCGCGTGCCGCGGACGGTCGTCGCCCAGGATCCTGACGGCATCCGCCACGCCTGGGAGTCGCTCGGCGGGGTAGCCGTCATGAAGCCGCTGTTCGGGTCGTGCGGGCGGGGAATCGAGCGGATCGATTCGGAGAGCACGCTCCTCCCCCTCCTGACTGCCGCCGCAGCGGCCCCGGAGGGGGCGGCGACCTACCTGCAGGAGTTCATTCCCCACCCCGGCTGGGATGTGCGAATCCTCCTGGTCGGTGAGGAGCCGTTCGCGCTGCGACGCCGGTCGGCTACCGACTGGCGGACGAACCTGGCACGAGGGGGCATCGGCGAGGCCTTCAGTCCCCCCGCGGCCTGGCTCGACCTGGCCCGACGGACTGCGGCCCTCCTCGGGGTGGAGGTCGCTGGGGTCGATCTCGTCCCCGACGCCGCCGGGGATCCGGTCGTCCTGGAAGTGAACGCGGTCCCAGGGTGGCGGGGCCTCGTATCGGCCACCGGCCTCGATCCCACCCCCGCCGTCGTCCGGTGGGCCGAACATCGAGCCCAGCCCGCTCTCGGCACGGGGCTCCATCGGCCTAACCGCCCCACTTGAGCCTCTTTTCCACCGGCCTCAAAACCCGGACAGTTGGGAAATGCGACTCGGGAGACCTGCCTCTTTTTGAGGCACGAGCCCTCCTGCCTCTTCTGTGCGCATCGCTGCACAGAAATATCTCGCCCTCATGGGATTTTGCGTAAGTCGGTTCGCTGATGGCACTTGCTGCTGCGACTTGACCGCAGCGCCAGCATGACGTCAACGGTGGCCCACGGAGGGCCCGCCAGCAGTCTCAGCGTTCCCAGGTTTACCGAATTATGGCCAGCAGATCTGAAGCCCCGTCCCCCGTCTCCGAAGCGGTCGATCCCCAGGCTGCGGCGGTCCTCCAGGTTGCCGAGCGGCTTCACGCCATGGGCCCGGAGTGGGTCGTCTTCTTCCGGGAGGTGCTCGGCGTGGAGGGGATCGTCCGCCGTTCCTTCCGCAGTGCCACCGCCCTGACCCACTTCGAGTGTTCGCCGCAGTACGCCCGCATCCGGGAGATGCTCGACGACCTCCGCAATCGGCAGCGCGACCGCCCCGCCAGCCGCGAGGCCCAGCGCGTGGTGACGGTGCGAATGCCCCGCTCCCTTCACGAATCGCTCAAGGCGGAAGCGGACGACATGCGCGTCAGCATCAACACCCTCTGCATCTCCAAACTGCTCAAGATCCTCGACGAGGACGAGCGGAAGGACATCGCGACCGACCGCGTTGCCCCCGAGGAGATGGCGGGCTGATGGATGACGCGGGAGGAACGGTGCCGGGGGGAGGGAAGGGGCGGACCTGTAAGCCGGGTTTTGTCCCGCACCGCCAAAGGCGGCGCGGTGATGACCATTTCTCTAGGACGCCGGTTGCCCGGCGTCTCTGGCAGCCGACCCGGGGGTGTGGACGGAACGGGCCGTTCCGTGGCGACCTTGCGGCCGACTCCCCCCTGCTTGGCCTTGCTCCCGATGGGGTTTACCGAGCCGAACCGGTCACCCGGTCCGCTGGTGAGCTCTTACCTCACCGTTTCACCCTTACCGGCGGGTTTCCCTGCCGGCGGTCTGTTTTCTGTGGCACTTTCCCTGACCTCACGGCCGGTGGGCGTTACCCACCATCGCGCCCTGCGGAGCCCGGACTTTCCTCCCGTCAGGGCGTTCCCACCCGGCGACTCTCTCGAGTGCCCAGTGGACTCTCCCGACCGGCGGCCATCCGTTCCGCCCCGTTCCCTCTCCCAGGAACCGTTGCCCCCAACCATACCACCCCGGCGCGGGAGGGTTTTTTTGACCAGCCGGCTGCAGGGGCGTAGATTTCGGAAGAGCTTCACAGAACCCAAATGCGCCGCGAACCACCGCCGAGCGAGAAACGTACCGAGTCCCATGTACGGCGAATTGATCCCCCAAGGGGGCGGAGACCCGATTCCGTTGTTCAAGCCCGTCCTCCTCGTGGGGCGGCGTGAGAGCGCGGATGTCGTCCTCCGTTTCCCCAACGTGTCCGGTTCCCATTGCGAGCTGACGCTCGTCGATGGCTACTGGTTCGTGAAGGATCTTGCCAGCAGCAACGGCACGAAGGTCAACGGCGTGCGGGTTAGCGAAAAGCGGCTCGATCCCGGCGACAAGCTCACGGTCGCCCGCCATCACTTCGAGATCAGCTACGAGCCTTCCAAGAACGGAGCCGTCGCGGCGCCAGTCGACAATGTCCCGGTGAATCCCTGGGGCAAAAGCCTCCTGGAAAGTGCGGGGCTCGAATCGCGGCGGAGCACGCCCACCTATTCCTCGGCTCCAGGCCCCGCCGCTCGCCGCCCCGACCCGCCCTCCGCGGGGGCGCGGGGGGATCGCCCCTGATCGGCTGCATGGCGAAACCCCGCAAGATACGGATCGACTTCCGCAAGAATCGCTCCGTCCGGCGGCGCGGTGGCGACCTGACCCGGTCGCTCAGTGATGACCCAGATGGCCTCGCCGACATGGCGACCTCCGAACGCCTCTCCGGCAAGGGGGATCTGACGCGCAAGCGAACGATCATCGAGCCGGGTGCCGACATCGCCGTCGACAGTTGGCGCGGGCAGGTACTCCACGTCCATGGGCTGGAGAGCTTCGTCCGCAAGGCCGACGGCCATGTCGTCCGCTGTACCACCCGCCGCATTCTCCGCACGATGACAATCGACCAGCGGCATCCGGTGGTGGCGGGCGACTGGGTCACCGTCCGTCAGGCCACGGTTCCCGATCTCTCCGCCCACGCACTCCCGACGACCGGCCCCGACGGCGTCCGCCAGGACGCGACGATCCAATCCGTCGATCGCAGGCGCAACGAGCTGGCGCGGAACAGCCGCGGACGCCGCCACGTGATCGTCGCCAATATCGATCAGGTGGTGATCGTCGGCAGCGCGGCCCAGCCGCATCTCAAGCCGGGGCTCATCGACCGGATGCTCGTCGCCGCAGAGTGCGCCGGCATCCGGCCCTTGATCTGCCTCAACAAGGCCGATCTCGTCCCCGCGGCCAGCCTCGTCCCCCTCGCTGGCGTCTACGCGCGGATGGGATACCGCGTCATCCTCTGCTCGGCTGTCACCGGCATGGGCATCGCCCGCCTTCGGGCCGAACTCCGCGGCGCCGTCAGCGCCGTCGTAGGCCAAAGCGGCGTCGGCAAGTCGTCGCTCCTCAACCATCTCCAACCCGATCTCGCTCTCCCCGTCTCCGAGGTGAGCCGCGACAACGACAAGGGTCGCCACACGACGACGACAGCGCGGCTCATTCCCCACCGGCTCGGCGGGGCCTTCGTTGACACCCCTGGCGTCCGCCAGTTCCAGCTCTGGGACATCGTGCCCGCCGAGGTGCCAGCGGCCTTCCGCGACCTGCGCCCCCTTGCCAATCTCTGCCGCTTTCCCGACTGCACCCACAGCCACGAAGCCAACTGCGCGGTGAAGGACGGGGTGGCCGACGGCCTCCTCGACACGCGTCGTTGGGAGAGCTGTTGCCACCTGGCCACGAACCTGGGCGAAGACCCCGAGGATGACGAATGACAACACCGGTCCGCAGCAAGAGTGTGCAGAGTGAGCGGGCGGTCGTCGTCGGCGTGCTCCTCCACGCCCCCGTCGATGCCCACGGCCCGCTCGACGAAATCCGTGGCCTGGCGGAATCGGCCGGGGCGGAGGTCGTCGCCGAGCTCACGCAGCGCCGTGAAAGCCCCGACCAGACGACCTACCTCGGCAAGGGTAAGGTGACGGAGCTCTCTGGGCTCGTCGCCCACCACGATGCCGACGTCGTCATCTTTGACAACGACCTCTCTCCGGCCCAGACCCGCAACCTCGAGCAGGAGCTGAAGACCAAGGTCCTCGACCGCTCCGAGGTGATCCTCGACATCTTTGCCGCGCGGGCCCGCACGTATGAGTCCCGCCTCGCCGTGGAACTGGCGCAGCTGGAGTATTCGCTGCCGAGGCTGAAGCGGATGTGGACGCATCTGTCGCGGCTCAAGATGGGGATCGGCATGCGTGGGCCGGGCGAGAAGCAGCTCGAAGTCGATCGTCGGCTCGTCGAGAAGCGGATCCACGATCTCCGTGCCGAAGTGGCCGAGATCCACGGCCGCAAGGAGCGGCAGGTGGCGGCCCGCCAGGACCACATGACCGTCTCTCTCGTCGGCTACACGAATGCCGGCAAGAGCACACTCCTCAACCGGCTCACCGGCGCCGACGAATTGGCCGCCGACAAGCTCTTCGCCACCCTCGACACGCGCACGCGCCGCTGGAAGCTCGACGGCTGGGGTCCGGTCCTCCTCTCCGACACCGTCGGCTTCATCCGCGATCTCCCCCACCGGCTTATCGCCAGCTTTCGGGCGACCCTCGAGGAAACCCGCCAAGCTGATCTCCTCCTCCACGTCGCCGATGCGTCGAGCGATCTGGTCGACGCGCAGATTGCGGCCGTCCGCAGCGTGCTCGCCGACCTCGGCGTCGATGAAAAGGACACGCTCTTGGTGCTCAACAAGGTCGACGCGATCGACGATCGCGAGCGTCTCGAAGCCCTCCTCGACCGCTACCCACACGCCATCCGGATTTCAGCGCGGAGCGGTGCGGGGATCGCCGATCTCCTCCGGGCGACGAGCGATTGCCTCGGCCGCAACTTCGGGGATGTCGACGTCCGCACCTCCGCCGGCAACGGCCGGCTCCTCGCCTGGCTGTCGGCCCACGGGGAAGTCCTCTCTCGCCACTTCGACGACCACTCCGTCACGGTCCACTGCCGGATCCCGGCGGCGATGCTCGGCCGGATCGACCCGGCCGAGGCCGAGGTCACGCCCCACGACACGCTCGCCGCTGCCGCGCCGGATGCAACGTCGACGACCGAAGCCTCCTGAGCCGTCCGTGAACGAGGCCGTCGATGGCCTTCGTCCGCGCCGGACTCCCCCGAGGGCGATCCACGCCGATGCCGACTCTTGCCCCCTCCCCTGACGCCCTCCGCCATCGCCCCGCAATCCTCCGGCCGCGCCGGGCGCTTGCGGGCCTGCGCGTCCTCCTCACCGGCGGATCGTCCGGGGTGGGGCGGGCGCTGGCCATCGAGCTTTCGACGCGCGGAGCCGCCGTCTTCGCCACGGCGCGTCGTGCCCCCCTCCTTGCCACGCTCGCCGCCGAGCATCCGATTGCGGTCCTTGCCGGCGATGTCACCGACGACGCCTTCCGCCACCAGCTCGTGGCCGCCGCGGTGAAAACCCTCGGCGGCCTCGACGTCGTGATCGCCGCGGCGGGGAGTGGCGCGATCGGCCGATTTGCCGAGGCCGATCCGGCCACGCTTCGTCGCGTGATGGAGATCGACTTCTTCGCCCCGGCGGAGCTGGTCCGGCTCGTGCTACCGAGCTTGGCCCGCGGCCGTGACCCGGCCGTCGTCCTCGTCGGCTCGATCCTCGGCCTTCATCCGATTCCGCTCCATGCCGATTACTGCGCTGCGAAGGCGGCCGTCCATTCTCTCTCTGGCACGCTCCGCGCCGAGCTCGCTCCGGCCGGCATCGACGTGCTGCTTGCCACCCTCGGGCCGACGGCGTCGGAGTTTTGGGACAGCCTCCTCGCCGGCGACAGGCCCGTCTGGTCGCGCGGCCGGCAGCTCGACGCCGCCACGACCGCCCGCGTGATCATCGCCGCCCTCAAGCGCCATCGGGCGACCGTCTACCCTGGCTGGTCGGCCAAAGGCTTCGCCCTCGCCGCCCGCTTCTGCCCGCGCCTCATCGATCGGATCATCCGCCGACGCATGGCCGAGGGTTGATCGCTGGAGAAGCCGCCGACTGTCGCCTCAAGCCCCCTTCGCCCGCTCGAGGTCGATGCCGATAACGAGGAGCTGCTCGGCGTCGAGGAGGGTGTCGTTGGCGGCGAACAGGCGGCGGATCGCTTCCTTGTGGATCTTCATCTTCGTTCCGCCGACGCCGAGGGCGCCGTAGACGATCCTGCCGCCGTCATCGCGGGCCTTGTCACCGGCTCCGATCCCGGCGATCCCCGCCGGCGGCACGGCGTTGAGATCAATGAGCACCCGTGCCCCGGTGGCCGCGGCCCTGCCCTGCTCGTCGAGGAGCGTGATGCCGGCCGCTCCGCAGGCGACGACGAGTTCGGCGCGAGAAAGCGCCGCGGCGAACTCCGGCTCGGTGCCGGCCGCACTCCGGGCCTCGACTGGATGGAGCTTCGCCCCGGGCACGTCGGCCCGGACGCGCTCG
>Ga0164294_10002747_pt1 | contig 15716 bp, 13 predicted proteins | sample GEODES005metaG_FD_111479 | JGI IMG/M metagenome (GOLD analysis project Ga0164294, IMG submission 111479) | Oligotrophic lake water microbial communities from Sparkling Lake, Wisconsin, USA - GEODES005 metaG | ecosystem: Environmental > Aquatic > Freshwater > Lake | place: USA: Sparkling Lake...
AAGGAGGCGAAACGGGCCGAGCGCATCGCCGCCAGACCAACCGCGACGGGCCACACTTTCACCCAGGTGGCAACCGCGACGAGAACGCCGCTGACGCGAGGTGAGCGTTCGAGGATAGTGACCGCGATGATGGCGAGAGCAACAGTGACGGCATCGATCCGTCCGAGCGCGATCGGCCCGAGAGCGAGTTGAAAGGCCAGCCATACAAAGGCGGCAGTGAGACTTCGACGCGCGACAAATGCGAGGGCAACAGCGTCAACAATCACGACGAGAACGAACCACGCGCCGACTCCTTCAGTCGCGATGGCGATGGGGACCAGCGCGAGGAACGGATACACGCCGGGAGCGGTGAGTCCGGGGTAATCGCCAGAGATCAACGCGTCGATCCACCATGCGGGATAGGTGACCTGGACGTCGCCGAGGGGACCGTTCGGTGCGAACAGATTTTCCATTATGAGAACCGCGTGGACCAGTCCGAACGTCGCCCAGACCGCGACGGCCCGCGCGCGGTTCATCGTGACAACAGGGTGCGAATGACCGACGGAATCGCGGCGATCAAGTGGTCCATCAGGAACGGACCGCCCGATGATGCCGATTGTGCGGCGAGAGAGTGAATGACGACGGACGCGGCCGCTATTCGGGCCACATCTCGGGGGCGAGCGGCGAGTTCACGGGCTCGTGTGGCGAGCAGAGCGCCCATCACCCCGCCCAGAACATCACCGGCACCGGCGATGGCGAGCCACGGCGGAGCAAGCGAGACCGAAAACTCGTCGCCGAATTGATTCGCGATCGACGTCGTCGCACCTTTGAGGACAACGGTCGCATTCCACTGTGACGCTGCGAGCAGGGCGTACTCGGCGGGAGCGCCCTCGACCGCTTCCCTCGAAACACCAAACACTTTGGCCATTTCCCCGGCGTGAGGCGTGGCGATGATGGGTCCGCCTGTCACGGGTAACAGTCCGATTGCGCCGGCGTCGACTACGGTCGGTTTGCCCTCGCCCAGCGCTCGGCGCGCGCGGTCCATCGCTTCGAGGTCGGTTTCGACCATTCCCGAACCAACGACCCAGGCCGACACCGCGCCGAATCCGAGAACTGCTTCGGGTCGGCGGACGAGCAGCGGGCGGGTTGCTTCGGCGGGTCCGACGTAGCGGACCATGCCGATCCCGGTGGCGAGCGCACCATCGACACCCAAGAGAGCGGCTCCGGGATACGCCGTTGATCCCGTCGCGAAACCGAGGACACCACGCGAGTATTTGTGGTCTAGTGCTGTGGGCGCGCGATACTCGGCGGCGGCATCGCTCGCATCAAATACTTCTACACCCATGCCGATAGCCTATTCCGCCCAACTCTCGTCCTACACTGGATGGAGCCCTAGGAGTGTTATGACTGTCCCCGCCCTGTTTCAGCCCCTCACCATTCGCGGCGTGACGTTCCCCAACAGAATTTGGCTGGCGCCATTGTGTGAGTATTCGGCAAAACAGGATGGCATCCCCACCGATTGGCATTTCGTCCACCTTGGTTCGTTCGCGGTTGGCCGAGCGGGACTCGTGATGGCTGAAGCGACGGGGATCAATGCGGTCGGTCGAATTTCTCCTCACGACGTCGGTATCTGGAACGACGAGCAGGTGTCCGCGTGGGCTCGCATCACGGACTTCATTCATTCGCAGGGCGTGGTGGCGGGGATTCAACTGGCCCACGCCGGACGTAAAGGATCGACCGCTCCCGGCTGGGGTGCGGACTATGAGAATTCCACCCCACGCGACCAGGGCGGATGGCAGACCGTCGCCCCCAGCGCCATCGCCTTCGGCGAGTACGACGCGCCCGCCGAACTGGACGCCGCGGGCATTGACGACGTTGTGTCGGATTGGGTCGCGGCCGCGAAACGAGCTGTGGCCGCTGGTTTCGATGTCATCGAGGTTCACGCGGCACACGGTTACCTGTTGCATCAATTTCTCTCGCCCATCACCAACGAACGAACCGACGACTACGGCGGATCCCTCGACAATCGCGCCCGACTGCTTCGTCGAGTGGTCCGCGGTGTCCGCGAGGCCGTTGGGGACACCGTTCCCGTATTCGTCCGAGTGAGCGCCACCGACTGGGACGAGCGAGGAATCACGGTCGAGGATGTTGCCACCGTCGCCGGGTGGGTGCACGACGACGGCGCTGACCTGATCGACACGTCAACGGGGGGAATCGCCCCCGGAATTCCGATTCCCACCGGACCCGGCTATCAGGTCGAGTTCGCCGACACCATTCGGCGAACCGCCGAGATTGCCACCAACGCGGTCGGACTCATCACGCTTCCCGAACAGGCGAACGAGATCGTCGAGTCGGGCAAAGCGGATGCCGTGATGCTCGGCCGTGAAATGATGCGCGACCCGAATTTCGCGCTTCGTGCGTCAACTGCTCTCGGTTACAAACTTCCGTACTGGCCCGACCAGTACCTGCGCGCTCAGCCCTAGCGACGACGGCGGGTGACGTCCTGGACCTCGCCCACGAGTTCTTCGATGATGTCCTCAAGGAACAACAATCCGACCGTCGCACCGCTGCGGTCGAACACTCGGGCGACGTGCGAACCCGTTCGGCGTAGAGTCGCCAGGGCATCTTCGAGGTCGATTCCGCGATAGAGCGAAACCAGTTGACGAATTCGTTTGAGCGGAATGGCATCATCCACCTCGTCGTCGTCACGCCCCAACACATCCTTGAGGTGAACGTAACCCGCGGGGTTGCCCGCGCCGTCGAGGAGGACGTAGCGGCTAAACCCGCGCTGGGTGACCTCGCGTTCGACATCGCTCGCGCTCGCCCCCTCCGGCAACGTCACAATCTCCGACAGCGGAACGGTGATGTCCTTGACCTTCTTGGTGGTGAACTCGATGGTCGCCGACACGGCACCCGCGGCGTCGGTCAGTTTTCCTTCTTTTTGCGACTGTTGAACGATTGTCGCCATTTCGTCGAGCGTGTACACCGACTGGGCTTCGTCTTTCGGTTCGATGCCCGCCAGTCGAACGAGCCCGTTCGACAGGGTGTTGAGAAAAGCGATGACGGGGGTGAAGAGCCACGCGACGGCCACCAGCGGGGGTGCGAGGATGAGCACCGCGCGATCGGGCACCGAGAACGCGATGTTCTTCGGCACCATCTCGCCGATGACGACGTGCAACACCGTGACCAGGAGGATGGCGATCACCAACGAGACAATCGAAATCACCTCGGGAGGAAGTCCGGTCGGGTAGAGCGCGACTTCGAGCAAGTGGTGGATGGCGGGTTCCGACACCCCCAGAATCATGAGCGAACACACCGTGATTCCCAATTGGGACGTGGCGAGCATGAACGATGCTCGTTCCATCGCCTTCAGTGCGATCTTTGCCGCCCACGAACCCGATTCCGCGAGCGGTTCGACCTGCGATCGACGGGCGGCGATGACGGCGAACTCGGCGCCGACGAAGAAGGCGTTGAACGCCAACAAGACAACCAGCCAGATGATTCCTTCGACATCACTCATCGGAATCCTCCCTCGGGGAAAAGCGAACTCGGTCGATTCGGCGACCGTCCATACGTTCGACCAGGAACTGGCCGCCACACGCATCGAGCGTTGCGCCCACCTCTGGCAGGTGGCCCCACTGACTCAACAGGTAGCCGCCAACTGTTTCCCACGGACCATCGTCGGGAACGATAATTCCGGCGCGTTCATGAAGTTCGTCGGGTCGAAGGGACGCGGGGAACGTGACGATGTCGCCCATCTTCACAACGTCCGCCTTGGCGCGGTCGTGTTCGTCGCTCACTTCTCCGATGAGTTCCTCGATGAGGTCCTCCAGCGTGGCAATTCCCGCGGTGCCGCCATATTCGTCCACGACAATCGACATTTGATAACCGCCCTGTCGCAGTTCACCGAGCAGGACATCGAGGTTCATCGTTTCGGGTACGCGCAGCGCCTCGCCCTGGATGGCACCCACCGGCACTTCGGCACGCCGTTCCCGTGGAACAGCGACGGCGTGCTTGACGTGAACAATTCCGACGATGTCATCGGCATCGTCGTCAATCACGGGGAAACGCGAATACCCGGTCTTTCGGGTGAGCGCGATGACATCATTCGCCGAATCTCCCACCCGAATTGTGGCAACGCGAGTCCGAGGAGTCATGATGTCCTGAGCTTCGTGATTGCTGAAGGACAGGGCTTTACCCAAAAGCGTCGCCGTGTCCTCTTCCAACGTGCCATGCATCGAGCTATGGCGAACCGCCGACGCGAGTTCCTCAGCGGTTCGAGCCGACGACAGTTCTTCTTTCGGCTCGATGCCGAACGCGCGCACGATCATGTTCGCCGTGTGATTGAGGAACTTCACGAACGGCGAGAAAATCCAGGTGAATGCTAACTGGAACGGGGCGACGACCTTGACTACCCGCCGGGGGACCGCGAGCGCCATGTTTTTGGGTGCCAATTCGCCCACAATCATGGACAAAATCGTTGCGAGAACGATGGCCGACACAATCGCGACAACGGCGGCCACTCCGGCGCTGAGCCCCCACTCGATGAGAACCGGCGTGAGGAGGGAACTGATGGCCGGTTCCATCAACCAACCGGTCAAGAGAGTCGTGAGAGTGATGCCCAATTGAGCGGACGACAGATGAGTCGACGTCCGTCTCAGCGCGCGAATGGCGAGTGCAAACCCGCTTTCACCCGCATCTCGCCGGGCTTCGAGGTCTGCGCGGTCGAGCGAGACGAGAGCAAACTCGGAGGCGACAAAAAAGCCCGTCCCGACAGTGAGAAGCACACCGATACCGACAAACACCCATTCGTTCATTCGACACCTCGGAGGAAAACACTCGGAGGTGTCGACTGACTATGCGGGCCATCCATAGCTTTTATCTTATCGCGCGGCGCACGATGTCCTCAGTGTGCGAACGACACAACCACGGGACTAGGCTAGACAGCGATGGAGACACAATTCCATCGGATTTCCAACAACGAGGTGACAATTCACAGTGTCCAATGACGGAACAACGGACCCCCCTGCCGAAGACTTCGGAGCCAACGATTGGCTCGTCGATGAAATGTATGAATCGTGGGTGAAAGACCCCGCGTCCGTTGACCCGTCGTGGATTCCCACCCTCCAGAAGTACGCGGCGAAATTGGAAACGGATGGTGCGACAGCAGCCGCCGCGCCGGTGAGCCCCGCTCCGACCCCTGCCTTCGACCCGAATGTCACGGGTCCGATCACCGCCCTGCAACCAGCCGCTCGAACCACGTCTGTTAAACCGACCGAAGCGCCCGTTCCGGCCCAAGCGCCCGGCACTACCCGCCCATCGGAGTCGACTCAGGACAATACGGTTTCTCCGCTCAAGGGCATGGCGAAATCTCTCGCGGCGAACATGGATGCGAGCCTCTCCGTCCCCACCGCGACCAGCGTTCGCACTGTCCCCGCGAAACTCATGATCGACAATCGAATTGTCATCAACAACCACCTCGGTCGAACCCGCGGTGGAAAGGTGTCGTTCACGCACCTCATCGGGTGGGCGATGGTTCGTGCCATCAAAACCTTCCCGTCACAAAACGTGTTTTACGACGAGCCGGACGGCGTACCGTCGCTCGTGGTGCCGGCACACATCAACCTCGGGCTCGCTATCGACGTCCCCAAATCCGACGGAACCCGCGCGTTGCTCGTCCCCGGAATCAAAAAGGCGGAACAAATGAGTTTCGCCGACTTCCTCGAGTCCTACGAAGAAGTGGTGTCTCGCGCTCGCGCCAATAAACTCACCGCCGAGGACTTCGCGGGCAACACCGTGTCTCTGACGAACCCCGGCGCCATCGGTACCGTTCACTCGGTTCCCCGACTGATGCGCGGCCAGGGTTGTATCGTCGGCGCCGGAGCGCTCGATTACCCGGCCGAGTTTCAGGGGTCCGCCGACACGGTGTTGTTCGATTTGGGCATCTCCAAAACCATTACACTCACTTCGACCTACGACCACCGTGTCATCCAGGGCGCTGGCTCAGGCGAATTTCTCAAGATCGTGCACGGGCTCCTCATCGGTGAGGACGAATTTTACGAGGACATCTTTGCCGCCCTTCGAATCCCGTACAAACCGATTCGCTGGGCGCAGGACATCAAGGTCGATGATTCCGACGCGATCAACAAGACGGCGCGCGTGCAAGAACTGGTCGATGCGTTCCGGGTTCGCGGGCACCGCATGGCCGACGTCGACCCACTTCAGTACCAACAGCGTTCACACCCCGACCTGGAAATCGAAAACCACGGACTGACGTTCTGGGATCTCGACCGCGAATTCGTCGTGGGGGGACTGGCCGGGCGCCGAAAGATGTTGCTGCGTGAAGTACTCGGACTGTTGCGTGATTCGTACTGTCGCACTGTCGGAGTCGAATACACGCACCTTCAGGACCCGGAACAACGCCAGTGGTTCCAAGAAATGCTCGAGCAGCCGTATCAAAAACCGACGCACGACGAACAACTGCGCATCCTCGACAAGCTGAATCAGGCTGAGGCGTTCGAGACGTTCCTGCAAACCAAATTTGTCGGCCAAAAGCGCTTTTCGCTCGAGGGTGGCGAATCGATAATCGCTCTGCTCGACGAAATCATTCAGGATGCGGCCGATTTCGGACTCGACGAGGTTGACATCGGAATGGCCCACCGTGGGCGTCTCAACGTCCTCGCGAACATCGCGGGAAAAACCTACGGGCAAATTTTCCGCGAATTCGAGGGGACGACCGACACGAGCACCGTCCAAGGTTCGGGCGACGTGAAGTACCACCTCGGCACGCAGGGCGAATTTGTCACCGCGAAGGGACAAAAAATTCCGGTGTACCTCGCCGCGAACCCGTCCCACCTGGAAGCGGTCAACGGTGTTCTCGAGGGGATCGTTCGGGCAAAACAAGACCACAAGCCCATCGGGTCGTTCACCGTGCTTCCCATTCTGGTTCACGGAGACGCCGCGATGGCGGGTCAGGGAGTTGTCTTGGAGACGCTGCAAATGGCGCAGCTTCGCGGCTACCGCACCGGTGGAACCATCCACGTCGTGGCGAACAATCAGGTCGGTTTCACGACGATGCCGAGAGATGCGCGAACGTCGTTGTATGCCACCGACGTCGCGCGAACGATCCAAGCACCGATTTTCCACGTCAACGGGGACGACCCCGAGGCCGTTGTTCGCGTCGCCCAGATGGCGGTCCGTTACCGTCAAAGGTTCAAGCACGACGTCGTGATTGACGTCGTGTGTTACCGACGTCGCGGGCACAACGAGGGTGACGACCCGTCGATGACCCAGCCGCTCATGTACAACCTCATCGAGGCCAAGCGCTCGGTGCGAACCCTCTACGCGGAGTCGCTGGTGGGCCGCGGTGACATCACGCCCGACGAATACGCGGCCGTTCAAGCTAAGTTTCTTGCGCTGTTGGAGAACGCATTCACCGACACGAAAGACGACGACGATTCCGCGGATTGGGCGGGTGGGACCGCGATGGCGGAACAGCCTCAGCGACACCCCGCGTCGACCGCGGTGGATCCATCCGTCATTCATCGGATCGGGGACGCTCACGGAAACGTGCCGGACGGTTTTTCGGTGCACCCGAAATTGGAACAGTTGTTGGCCAAGCGCGCAGACATGAGCCGCAATGGCGAAATCGATTGGGGCTTCGGAGAGTTGCTCGCACTGGGGTCGTTGTTGGTCGAGGGCAAGAAAGTCCGGTTGGTGGGCCAGGACGCACGTCGCGGAACGTTCGTGCAACGCCACGCGGTGTTCCACGACCGCGAAAACGGCCAGGAATGGCTCCCGCTCATGAACCTCGCCGAAAACCAAGGTCGTTTTTACATCTACGACTCGCTCTTGTCGGAATACGCAGCACTGGCCTACGAATACGGCTACACGGTGGGGAACCCCGACGCGCTCGTTCTGTGGGAAGCCCAGTTTGGCGACTTCGTGAACGGCGCTCAAACGGTCATCGACGAGTTCATCACGTCGTCCGAACAGAAGTGGGGTCAGAACTCGGGGATCGTGTTGTTGCTCCCGCACGGCTACGAGGGTCAGGGCCCCGACCATTCATCGGCACGAATCGAACGCTTCCTGCAGATGGCGGCCGAGGGCAACATGACAATCGCGCGACCCTCGACGCCGGCGTCCTATTTCCACCTGCTGCGCCGTCAGGCCTACTCGCAGCCGCAACGACCGCTCGTTGTGTTCACCCCGAAGGCGATGCTGCGTCTTCGCGGAGCAACCAGTTCGGTCGAGGACTTCACCAGCGGAACGTTCGAGCCCGTCCTCGATGACCACACGGTCGAGGGACGGTCGCGTCGGGTCGTCCTGCACGCGGGCAAGATCCACTATGACCTGCTGAGCGAGCGAGAGAAGCGCGGTCTCTCCGACGTCGCGCTCGTTCGAATCGAACAGTTTTACCCGTTCCCCGAGTCACAACTTCGCGACGTCGTGGGCCGCTACCCCGGCGCGGAAATCGTGTGGGCACAGGACGAACCCGAAAACCAGGGGGCGTGGCCATTCATTGCGACAGAAATGCGGCGACTCGGATTCCCCGACGTTCACGTCGTCTCTCGGCCAGCGTCGGCGTCACCCGCCGCCGGCTCGTCCAAGCGTTCCGCCGAAGAGCACACCGCTGTGATGGACGGCGTGTTCGACGGCCTCTGACAGCTGGTCGGTTAACTCGTGACGTCAGACGTCACGAATCACCTTCGCATTTTTCACTGAATTGAGAATTGAAATTCGTAAATGATCGGGGGCGGGTTCCGCACACGCCACTCTGAACTTTTCGGTGAGTGTCTCCAGCACCGCGACTTCTTGCTGGCAACTCTCGCACGTTTCACAGTGCGCGCGCACGTCCGCGCATTCGATATCGCTCAATTCACGGTCGATCAGGATGTCCAGCCGCTCGCGGGCAGATTCACATCCACAGTCGTGACGAAATTCCATTAGATGTCCTTGCCTTTCTGGTGTTGCAAAACGAGTTCTTTGAGGATTCCACGACCGCGGTTCACTCGAGTCAGCATGGTGTTGAGTGGCACGCCGGCGACGTCGGCCGCCGCCTGGTAGGGCATCTCGTCCAGCAGAACCATGGTGAGAGCGGAACGGAACGGTTCACGGACCTCGGTGAACAGGGCCCGAATCTCGTCCAGCGAAATCGCTGCGATTACTGCGCTTTCCGCGCTCGGGGTGAAGTGCGGCCCGTTATCCATGACAATCGACATGTCGCCATAGGTCAGCGGCTCGTTCTTTTCTTTGCGACGAAGGTTGTAGGCCGTGTTGGTGATGATTTTCTTCAACCATCCGAGCGCGTACGTCCCCTGGGTGTATTTGTCCCAGTTCTGGAACGCCTTGCCCATCGCGGTCTGGAGGACTTCTTCCGCCTGTTGTTTGGACAAGTTCAAGCGGTCAATCTCGTAGATCGTGTGGCGGTACAACCGGGGGTACACCGAGTTGTACACGTCTTCGAACGATCCACGGTTGACGTAATTCGTCTCGATTTCGGACGGGTCCCACTCCGCCGAATCGGGAATGACCACCTCTACGGCGTTCGCTTCTTCGCCCGCAAGGATGCCGTTGTCCTCGGGGAAGTCATCTTCAACCATCTTTCGTAATCCTATGGTGTTCTCCTTTTCTATAGCCCCTGAGGGCTGTTCCTCGCGTAGAGTCGAAACCCATGACGTCCCGCGTTTATTCCCACGACAGCGAAAGTTGGGTTGCCCCACGCGCAGCCTCTGCGCTTCACGCCGTCGTCCCCATTCCCGGCAGCAAAAGTCTGACCAACCGCGAGTTGGTGCTTGCTGCCGTGTCCGATCGCCCATCGGCAATCCACCGACCACTCCGTTCGCGCGATTCAGCCCTCATGCTGGACTCCCTCACGCAACTCGGAGTGACCTGTCTCGACAGCGTAATCGAGGGGTCGGACACGTTACTCGTCACTCCAGCGTCGCTGGCGGGAAGCGTCACCATCGACTGCGGTTTGGCCGGAACAGTGATGCGCTTTGTCCCCCCGCTCGCTGCCCTTGCCAACGGTTCCGTCACCTTCGACGGGGACAGCGGCGCCCGCCAGCGTCCCATGGCAACGACCATCGACAGTCTGCGCAAACTCGGGGTCACCGTCGACGACGACGGCCGCGGTACGTTACCGTTCACCGTCCACGGAACCGGCTCTGTCACGGGGGGCGATGTCTCAATCGACGCCTCGGAATCGTCACAGTTTGTGTCTGGACTGCTTCTCGTCGCCGCTCGATTCGATAACGGCATCACGCTGCGGCACACGGGCTCGCTTTTGCCCTCTACCCCCCACATCGACATGACGGTCGCCTGCCTTCGAGCGCGGGGCGTCACGGTTTCCGAACCGGAAGCGGGAGTGTGGCGAGTCGAGCCCGGTCCGATTTCCGGAATCGACATCGACATGGAACCGGACCTGTCGAACGCGGCACCATTTTTCGCGGCGGCGCTCGTGGCTGGCGGTCACGTCACTGTCCCGCACTGGCCGGTACACACGACCCAGATCGGCGACCAGCTCGGACGCTACCTCGAATTGCTGGGAGGCGTCGTCACTCGGGATGAACGGGGACTCACCGTGGACGGTGGCGTCGGCGTAATCGGTGGCACTCCGGTGAACGGCGTAACGTTCGACCTTCGTGACGCCGGAGAGTTAGCGCCAGCTCTGATCGCCGTCGCCGCGCTCGCTGAGGGCCCGTCGACGTTCACCGGAATCGCCCATCTGCGCGGACACGAGACCGACCGGCTCGCCGCGCTTGTCACCGAAATCAATCGGCTCGGCGGAAAGGCTACAGAACTTTCCGACGGGATTCACCTCGAGCCCGCAGCACTCCACGGCGGGGTTTGGCGCACGTATCACGACCACCGCATGGCGACCGCCGGTGCCATCATCGGGCTCGCTGTGGACGGGGTCGTCGTTGAAAACATCGGAACCACCGCCAAAACCATGCCCGACTTCCCGGATATGTGGACGGCGATGCTCGCCTCATGACCTGGAACGGGGACGATTCCGACCGTTACGACGACTACGACGAAACGGCAGCGAAAGTGCGGCCACCCAAACGGGGTAGCAAGCCGCGCACGAAGAATCGACCCGCTCACGATGATTCGATTGTGGCGCGCGTCCTCACTGTCGACCGCGGCCGGTACCTGACCCTGGCGGACGAAGGAACACCGCATGAACGCGAAATCATCACCAAACGGGCACGCGAATTATCCCGCACACCCATCGTGACCGGCGATCTGGTCGACATCGTCGGCGACACGAGCGGTGATACCGGCTCGCTCGCACGGATCGTCCGAGTTGTTCCGCGCACGACCGTGTTGCGTAGGTCCGCGGACGACAGTGACACCGTTGAGCGGATGATTGTTGCCAACGCGGACCGCATGCTGATTGTGGTGGCCGCCGCCAACCCCGAACCACGCCAGCGACTCGTCGACCGCTACATGGTCGCCGCGTTCGATGCGGGCGTCTTGCCTATTTTGTGTGTGACCAAAACCGACCTCGCCGACCCGACCGAATTCCTCACCCACTTTCGCGGTCTCGATGTGCCGATTGTCACGTCACGGTCCGACGCACCGCCGCTGGCGGAACTGACCGAACTCCTCGTCGGACACACGTCCGTCGCCGTCGGGCACTCCGGCGTTGGAAAATCGACGCTCGTCAATGCCCTCATCCCCAGCGCCCATCGAGCAACCGGTGTCGTCAATGATGTAACGGGCCGCGGTCGACACACCTCGTCGTCCACCGCATCGTTTCGATTCCCCGGCGGCGGCTGGCTCATCGACACACCCGGCGTGCGGTCGTTCGGACTTGGCCACGTCAAACCCGAATCAGTTCTCGCGGCCTTCACCGATCTCGCCGAGATCGCCGAAGACTGTCCGCGCGGGTGCAACCACCGCGACGATGATTGTGCGATGGTCGAAGCTGTCACGGCGGGTGTGCTCGGAGACGAAGGGGCCGCGCGGCTCGACTCCGTACAACGCCTCATCCAGTCCCTCGACTCGGTGGCGTAGCCTGTCCCCGTGACCATTTCACGTTCGGACGACCTTGCGCTCGCGCGCTCACTCGCGTCAATGGCGGACCTCGTGTCCATGCGGCGATACGACAGTCACGATTTCACGGTGTCAACAAAGCCGGACCGCACTCCCGTGACGGAGGCGGACCGCGAGGTCGAGCACGCGATTCGCGAAGGCCTCGCCGCGGCCCGGCCCGATGATGCAATCCTGGGGGAAGAATTCGGGGCGACCGGCCACCAGGACGGGGAACACCGACCGCACCGCCAGTGGATCATCGACCCAATCGACGGGACGGCAAATTTCCTTCGCGGTGTCCCGATCTGGGGAACACTCATCGCGCTCGCCATTGATGGTGTCCCGGTCGTCGGTGTCGTGTCGGCGCCCGCGCTCGGACAACGCTGGTGGGGGGCAATTGGCTTGGGTGCGTACACTCAGCGCTCCGGCAAGCACGAAGAGCCGCTGCGGGTCAGCGCGGTGTCCCAACTCGGTGACGCCGTCGTCTCGTACAACTCGTTGCCCGGCTGGATTGACGCAGGTCGCGGCGACCAGGCGATTGCCCTGGCTAGGGCTGCGTGGCGCGCCCGCGCTATCGGCGACATGTGGTCCTACATGCTCGTCGCTGAAGGTGCGATTGATGTCGCAACCGAATGTGACCTTCAGCCCTACGACATGGCGGCGCTCGTCCCGATCGTCATCGAAGCAGGCGGTCGATTCACGGATATCAACGGAGTCGACGGACCCTGGAACGGAACAGCGTGCGCCACGAACGGGCTCTTACACGACGCCGTTCTCGCAACCCTTCGATAGTCTTGGGGCGTGCGCCGAATCCCCTTCCCTGTCTTCGTCAGAACAGCCGTGCTGTCCGCGTCTCTCGTTTTTCTCGCGGGGTGCACCACGATTTCCACCCTCGTGGATGTCTATGGTGGGACAGCCCCGGAGGCAACGCCCAGCGCAGCGCCGACCTTTGCCCCGACCGGAGTGATTGAGCTTGCCATCGGCGACTGTGTGGACCAAGCCAAATTGGAGGACGGCTCCGCCTCGACCGAACCCCTGGTCGCCTGCGACGAGCCCCACGACTTCGAAGTGTTCGCATCTCTGACTCTGGAGGACGGCGCTTACCCCGCGGTGGAATCGCTCGTCACGTTCGGGACGAAGCAGTGCGCGGAAGAGTTTGCGACCTTTATCGGACTCGACTTCGGAATATCGGCTCTCGACTTCCAGTACTACTACCCCACGGAATCGTCGTGGGCCAACGGTGACCGCGGACTCGATTGTGTCGTGTTCGATCCCACCCAAAAAACGACCGGCAGTTTGGCTGACGCCCAGCGCTAGTACACGCGATGGGCGCCCCTCGACGGTGTCACCACGAACATGTCGGGCTCACCCAATTGGTCGTCGGCAAAAGCTTGACGAACCTTTCGCTCGACGAACGACAATAATTCGATTGGCACAAGAGCGATGACTACGCCACCCAGACCCCCGCCCGTCATCCGAGCCCCCAGAGCGCCCGCCCGTCGCGCGGATCGAACAGCGCGAGCGCTGTGCGAGTTTCGCACATCGAAGTCGTCCCTCATCGACAGGTAGGACGCGACGAGAAAATCGCCGATAGCGCGCGGCCCGTCGGACCACAGCAATTCCGCAACCGCCGCCACCCGCGCATTTTCGGTGACCACGTGACGGACTCGTCGGAACGTTTCCTCGTCGTGATGTTCGCGCACCCGTGGCAGGTCATTGACCGAAAGGTCTCGCAGAGTATCGACCCCGAGCGACTCTGCCGCGCGCTCACAGGACGCGCGGCGATCCTGATTGGCTGCCGAGCCGAGTGGACGGTGTCCGTCCGCCACGATGACGAGGAGGGCGAGGTCGGCATCGACCACGCTGAACGGAACCACCGAGGCTTCGGCCAATTGGCAATCTACGAGCACAGCCGAGTCGGTTTCCGCGAAAATCGCTGACGCAGCATCCACCATCGTCGTCGGTGTTCCGACCATCTCGTGCTCGGCCCGTAAGCACGCGAGAACCAGGTCCATTCGCCCCAGGTCGACTTCCCACAGGTCGTTCACCGCGGCGGCAATCGCAGACGCGATCGCAGTGGTGGCTCCGAAATCCGGGCCAGCGGAGACGTCCGAGTCAATCACGATGTCCAGTCCCGGTGCGCCGCCGTGTGATCCGCCCAGCGCCCACAGCACCCCGAACGGCACCGCCGCCCAGCCACTCACGGACCCCGGAACACAGCGAACTAGTTCGACTGTGGCGGTGTCGCCGGAGGGCGAGACAACCCGCACCCGACCGTCGTCTCGCAGTCCGACCGCGACGACGGCGCCGAGGTTGATGGCGACGGATAATGACAATCCCGCGTTGTAGTCGGTGTGGTCCCCGATCAGGGTGACGCGACCGGGAGCCGACCACACACCTCGGGGTTCCGCCCCGACGACCGCGGTGAACCGTGCAGTCACCCGATCGACAATGTCGTCCTGTTCACCCGTCGCTGACGCCATGGTTCTAGCGTAACGTTTCGCGATTTAGCTACGCGGGCGCATGTCAGCAACCATCGGGCACACGAACGGGTCCGAGTTGTTGCTCAGCCCCACCTTGTTCAAGTACACGATGATGGCCATGTAGGACGAAATCAGGTTCATTTCGACCAGGGTGATGTTCTTGTCGTTGCAGTACGCCATCACGATGTCGTGCGCCCGCTTGAGATACGGACGCGCCATCGACGGGAACAGGTGGTGTTCGACCTGATAGTTGAGCCCGCCCATGAGGTTGTCCTTGAGCCAGCTACCGCGGATGTTACGGCTCGTCAGCACCTGGCGTTCGAAGAAGTCGAGCTTGGCGTCGCGCGGAACAAGCGGCATCCCTTTGTGGTTGGGGGCGAACGCCGCACCCATGAAGAATCCGAAAATCATCATCATGAAAACCCACAGGGCGATTGCCCACAGCCAACCAAACATGACGCCCATGATGATATACGGAGCGGTCTGGCGAACGACCATGAGGGAAAATTCGAGGACACGGATTCCCAGCGGGCGGTCTTTGCGTCCAATCGCAAGGAACGAATCGAGCAACAGATCAAAACCGGTCAAAAACAACAGAAACGGAAACAAGTACCCCTGCCGGTTGGAAATCCAGCGTTCGATGCCGCGCTTCTCGTCGCGTGACTCGACCGTGAAACTGAGGACGCGAATCGCGATGTCCGGGTCTTCGCCGATGTGGTTCGGCTTTTGGTGGTGCTTGTTGTGCTTGCGCATCCAAAATCCGTACGACAAACCCGCAAAGAGGTTCGAGAGAAACAACCCCGCCCAGTCATTCCATTTGTTGTTGCGGAAAATCTGACGATGTGACGCTTCGTGGGCGATGAAACCGAACTGGGCGCCGACTATGCCTAACAGTCCAGCGATTGCGAATGCCGAGGGAATGATGAGCGAATCGTGTGCACCGGACGCTCCGATGAATCCCCCCGCGGTCCACAAGCCAAGAGCGATGATCGACAGAACCACGAGCCGAATCACGTAGAAACTGGGCTTTTTGTGGAGCAACCCGGCGGCCTTGACCCGGGCCAGAAGTTCGGTGTAGTTCGACGTCGCAGAGGAAACGATAGTGGCGCTCATTGTCAAAGTTTAGGGGGCTTTCCTATGAGAAGCCTCTGTATCGGCATCAACCGCTGAACGTGGCGAACAACCCCATGCCGAGTCCGAGTAGCGCTCCCCACG
>Ga0164294_10002748_pt1 | contig 15716 bp, 18 predicted proteins | sample GEODES005metaG_FD_111479 | JGI IMG/M metagenome (GOLD analysis project Ga0164294, IMG submission 111479) | Oligotrophic lake water microbial communities from Sparkling Lake, Wisconsin, USA - GEODES005 metaG | ecosystem: Environmental > Aquatic > Freshwater > Lake | place: USA: Sparkling Lake...
ATACCAACTGACGAGTGGCAAAATTCATTAAATGAATTCAAAAATGTTCGTGTTGGAACAGTTGTTGCTTGTGCAGCTGGCTCTGGAGCAGATGTAAGTGTATTAAAACAAATCACAGATAGTGTAGTTAGCTTAGAAACAGACCAAGAAAGTATTAAATCATTTTTTAAATGGGTTAGTGCATCAATTGGAGTTTCTTCTACTAAGGTTGGAGAATCAGGAACTGAAGTGACGGGATTAAATCAAATGCCACCTCCACCTGCTGAATTAAATATAGTTATTTAAACGAAAGGGCAATGATTGGATATTATAACAATATGAAAGCATTTCAAAATCTTTTAGAACAGAAAAAAGTTGAAATTCTAAATACATTAAAAAAAAAAAAGATACAGGAGCAAAATTTAGCGATGATTTTTACTAAACTTACGAATTATGAAAAGTCAATGTTGACTCAATTAACTTCGAATTTTAATAATTTAATTGCTATTTCACAGGCATATCCTACACTGATGTCAAATGTTGCTTTTAATGAGAGTTATAATCAAATTTATGTACTAAATAATGAAATTCAATCTAAAGTTGAGATGTATAATCTAACAATAACTGAGTATAATAATAATATAAGGCAATTTCCAAAAATGATTTTAGCCTTTGTATTTCGCTTTAAAGTAAAAATTTATGCTGAAATAAAATAAGGACAATGAGAAGACTACCTGTATATTTTTTACTTGATACCTCAGGGTCAATGTATGGTACATCTATAGTAGCATTAAATAATTCATTAAGTGAGATGATTGGAACGTTGCGTCAGGATCCTCAAGCAATTGAATCTGTATGGATTAGCATAATTACTTTTGATATCACTGCTAAAGAAATTATTCCTTTATCGAGTTTGGATTCTTTTCAATTGCCAGAAATAACTTGCCCCAAATCTGGGCCAACCCACACAGGTGAAGCATTGAGTTTATTGCAAAAAAAAGTTACTACTGATGTGAAAAAAGGCACTCCAGATCTGAAAGGTGATTGGAAGCCATTGCTTTTTATTTTTACTGACGGCACTCCTAGTGATAAAAAGCTTTACCGGGAAATGATACCTGAAATAAAGAAATTAAATTTTGGTATTATAGTTGGTTGCGCAGCAGGTGTTATTTCGGATGAAGAAATTTTGAGAGAATTATGTGATAATGTTGTTCAAATAGATACTGCAGATGCTTCTACTTTAAAACAATTTTTTAAATGGGTATCTGAAACAATCGATCATGGAAACAAAAGTATGGGGACAGGCGAAAAAGTTGGCTTACCACCTCCACCCAATGATATAAATTTAGTTATTTAATTTAGCAAATGAAATCATTATTTATATTCATATTAAATACATTTATTTTAGGTTTATTTTTATATTCAAAAATCTTGCCTCATAAATCTAATCTTGATAACAAATTCAAAGGGGCATTCAATTTTTTTGATAGTATTTTTACACCAGCTCTACTTTTTTTAAAAAAGTATATTAAACCTGTAAAACTTGGGAGTTTTTTACAAATCGATTTGACAGAGGTTATTCTTTTTTTATTGCTTTTAATATTATTAAATAATTACAAATGAGGAGACTTCCAATATATTTTTTAATTGATGTTTCGGAATCAATGGTAGGGGAACCTATTCTAGAAGTTGAAGATGGATTATCGACTATCATTCAAGCATTAAAAAAAGACGCTCATGCAATGGAAACCGTATGGGTTTCAATAATAATTTTTGCAGGGCAAGCAAAAACATTAGTGCCATTAAATGATATTGTAAGTTTTTACCCACCAAAATTTCCAATTGGTAGTGGAACTTCATTAAGTAAAGGGCTGGGTCATTTAATGTTTGAACTACGTAAGAATATTGTAAAAACAACAATTGAAAATAAAGGAGACTGGAAACCAATTATTTTTTTATTAACTGATGGAGTACCTACTGATGACACAAAAATTGCCATATCGGAATGGAAACAAAATTGGCAAAAAAATGCAAATTTGGTAGCAGTAAGTTTTGGCAATTTAGCTGACAATCAGATTTTAAGTGAATTAACAGAAACAGTTCTGAATTTTAGTAATTCTGGAGTAGATTCTTATAAGCAGTTTTTTAAGTGGGTGACTGATTCTATAAAAACAAGTAGTATAAATATTGATAGTAATGCAAATGGATTTGAATTAGCTAAATTTGAAAATGATATTATTTCTAAAATAGATTTAACCAAATCTCAAAATCTACTAAAATTAGTAGATAATAATTTTGTTGTACTTTCAGCAAAATGCCAAAATACAAAAAGATCATACTTAATTAAATATAAAAAGAATATTACAATCACTGATTTTGGAGGAGTAGAACTTGACACATTATCATATCGTCTAGTTGGCGCCTTTCAGGTAGATAATACATATTTTGAATTATCTGATAATTCAAATACTAATTTTAAAATAAGTACTGAGGAATTGATAGGTGTCCCTTCCTGCCCATGTTGTGGGAATCAGAATGCCTTTGCGGTTTGCATTTGTGGTAAATTACATTGTATTGGAGAAGAAGAAGTATGCACATGTCCATGGTGTGGTAATAATGGGACATACGGATACGGTGAATCAGGATTTGATGTAAATAGGACTCAAGGTTAAAAAATATAAATTATGGATACAAGAGAATACGTAGAGCTACTTTTTAAAAAACATGGAGTTACGGTTCCATCAAATTTAATTGATGTCTATAATAAATTTGTAGATGAAGCCAGTAATATTGAGTCTGTTAAAATTATTTTAAATAAACAAATGGAAATTTTAAATAGCTGGAAAATAAAAAATAGAATTATTGATATAACTAATCAACAAATAATACTGCCAAATGCTTCAATAGATAAACATTACAGTATAAAGTTTGATATTGAGAAGTTTAATTTTACTGATGTCGTAATTTCTGATATTCAAGGGTTAGCTGAAACAGGTTTAAAATTTGACCTAAGTACATTAATTATTGAAGGGACCCCTATTATTAGTGGGGATTTTAAAATTAAGTTGATGTATCGTCTTCAACTTGAATCTGAAAATTCAGTTTTAAATGAAAAAGTAATTCCATTATTGATTCTAGTTGATCCTAAAACTCTTTGGAAAAATTTACCATCTAACAAAAATGATATTTATTGGAAGGAAGATAATGTATCTATTTGTGAAAAATTAGCAGAGAAAAAAATTGTTGTTTCCTCAAAAAGGGGTAGGTCTCATCAAAACGTTGGTTCATTTAGAGATGATGATTTTAAATTTAAGTATTTTGAGCAAACTGGATGGTCAGTTGTCTGCGTGGCAGATGGAGCAGGGAGTTATCCTTTATCTAGAAAAGGATCGCAAATAGCCTGTAATTCAGTAGTAGAATATTATGAAGCAAATTTGGAATCAGATAAACAAAAAGAGTTAGAAACTAAAATATTAGAATATGGGAAAAATAAAGATGAAAATTTAAGAAAAGAAGTTGAAGGATTAGTTGCACAAAATTTATATCAAGCAGTTCTTTTTGCACACAATAAAATTAAAGAACATGCGGATGCTACTTTTATAAGTAATCCAGAATTATTTAACAATCCTAAATTTAAAAGCCCCTTAGATTATTTTCATACCACTTTGCTTTTTACACTTTTAAAAAAATATGAATTTGGGTATGTTATCCTAACATTTGAAGTTGGTGATTGCCCTGCAGCAGTTATGAATAAAGGTAAAACCCAAACAACTTTACTTAATTGGCTTGATGTCGGAGAATTTGGAGGGGGTACTCGTTTTGTTACTCAGCCGGATATTTTCCATTCAACTGAACATCCAATGATTTCTAGATTTAACTTTACAATTGTTGAAGACTTTTCTTTTTTATTTTTAATGAGTGATGGTATTTATGATCCAAAATTTGAAGTAGAAGCTAATTTGCAAAAAAATGAAAAATGGCTAGAATTTTTATTAGATCTAGAGGGCAATAATGAAGATGGCATCAAAATTGATTTTACTGCTGAAAATAATGAAATTGCAACACAGCTTGAAAAATGGGTTGATTTTTGGAGTAAAGGTAACCATGATGATAGAACTTTAGCTATAATATTTTAATAAACATGACTACAATCATCGTAACTTCCATAATTGATTCGAATAAAAAATATCAATATGTTGATAAGGGGGCTCCCTCCGCTGCTGGCGGCATGAAAGATATTTATTTTAGCCCTGATAAATCTTATGTTATTGGATTTTATAGAGCTCAACAAGACCACAATTCTATAGAGAGATTAAAAAAAATAGTCACAACTTATTTTGATAGATTTTTTAATAATCCTACTGGCGCCTATTACAAGGAGTTGTATAGTTGGCCAACTGATGTTATTAAACATGACAATCGTATAGGCATTGTAGTTCCATGTTATAATAAAAATTTCTTCTTTAAAAAGGGTTATGCAATAAACAATGCCTTGCAAGGTCAAGATAAAGAGGGTAAATGGTTCGCTTCCCCTTTATTTAGAGTTGCGATTTCAAAATCTAAATTAGATGACTCTGAATTGGGTAATTGGATAAGTTATTTTCAAATATGTCTTAATATTGCTAGAGGTGTTAAAAGACTCCATGCTGCTGGGTTAGCGCATTCTGATTTATCTTATAAAAACGTTCTAATTGATCCTATTAGCAAGACAGCAGCTATAATTGATATTGATGGTCTTGTTGTTCCTGGCTTATTTGCTCCAGATGTAATTGGTACACCAGATTTTATAGCTCCAGAAGTTTTATCTACCTTAAACCTTAATATTAAAGATCCTAATCGTAAGTTACCAAGCATACAAACTGATAAGCATGCATTGGCTGTTTTAATTTATATGTATCTATTATACAGACATCCATTAAAAGGGGGCAAATTTTTTGGAGGTAATATTGATGCAGATGAGGAAGTTAAATTATCAATGGGCTCCAAAGCATTATTCGTAGAGCATCCTACAGACAAAAGCAATCAAAATTTTAAAAGGGAATATGGTGATAATTTACAAAAATTTCAACCATGGACAAATTTAGACAAAACGCCGTACACAATTCTCGGGCCTTATTTAAAGGAGCTATTTGATCTCGCTTTTATAAAAGGATTGCATAATCCAAATGAACGTCCACCTGCCTCAATGTGGGAGCAAGCGCTTATAAAAACAATGGACCTCAAATTGCAGTGTGCAAATCTTAAGTGCGACCAAAAATGGTTTATTTATAACGATACCCAAAATACTCGTTGTCCATTTTGTAATACAAGATATAGTACTTCAATACCAGTACTTGATTTATATTTTCAAACATCACCTGGTAAATGGAAGCCTGAGAATCAAAGATTGGTTGTGTATAACGGCACTACACTTCATCTTTGGCATACAAATAGGACTATAATTACCAATGAAAATTTAACAGCATCTCAAAAAGTACCAGTAGGTTATTTCTCATTTTATAATAACAAATGGTTATTTGTAAATCAAACACTAACTTCATTAGTTGATAAATCTGAAAACAAGGATATTAAAATTGGAGAAATGGTTGAACTGACTTCTGGCAAGCAACTAATATTATCCAAAGAAGAGGGAGGTAGAGTTGCCGTAATATCAATTGCAAACACTTAAATAACCAAATAAAACTAAACAAAATGCTATCTACAATTTTTATTTTCATTACTATACTAGTCCTTGAAAGTATATTATCTATTGACAATGCAGCAGTACTTGCTGTTGTAGTTAACAAATCTTTATCAGATCCTAAAGAAAGAAAAAAAGCAATGACGTATGGGATAGTTGGTGCTTATGTCTTCAGAGGGTTTTCTCTACTAGCTGTTGGTTGGATAATTTATAATCCAATATTTGGAATTTGGGCAAAAATTATTGGAGGTTTATATTTACTGAAACTTGTTTATTCTTATTTTTGGGGTGATTCAGATGGTGATCCAAACACTGGATGGGCCGTTAAATTTGGAACGATGCTTGGTTTAAACATTTTTTGGCAAACTGTTGTTGCTGTCGAATTTCTAGATATGGCATTTAGTATAGATAACTTATTAGCTGTTGTTTCTTTAACTGATAAAATGCTAGTTATAATTTTAGCTGTATTTCTAGGTATTTTATTTATGAGGTTCATTGCACAAAAATTTTCTGTTTTAATGGAAAAATTTCCAAAATTAGAGTCTACAGCATTTATTGTAATATTATTATTAGGGGTGAAATTAATTCTATCTGGTTTAGCTGATTGGTTAACACCTTTGAAGTTCATAAAAGATTTAATGGGTAGTCATACATTTGATTTTGGATTTAGCTGCTTTACAATGATTATTTTCTTTTTCCCATTATTGATGCCAAATAAAGAAAAAAAATAGATTAGTGTAATTATATTAAAACACTTGTTATATGTTAATATCTAATGTATTAAATAGGACTGAGCCTATATTAGTTGAAATTGAATTAAATTCAGTTCAAATAAATCAGCACAATTCAAATGCTAATATGGCTAATACTGGTGCTGCTCTTTCTTATTTATTTACTAGCAACTCAAAAAATAATACTGTCAGAACGTTAGGCCAAGTTGCAACAATTGGCGGAATTGTTTATGGTAGTTCTCAAAAATCGCAAGCAAATAGTATTGAGAGAAATAATATTATTCTAATTTCACAAATATTAAATATTGTTGAAAGCGAAGGGATAAATAATATCAGACAGGAGAGAGATACAAATAATATTCGTAGGTTTATTGAGTTAAATTTAAAAACAGGAAAATATTTAGATCAAATCGTAGTTAAGTACACTTCTAGGTTTAAATCAAAAGGACGACTAGGAAAAAAAAATATAAATATACTAACCAATGCTAATAATATTGATGTATTTAATCATAAATTAAGATTAAATAAGATTTATTATCAATTAGATCCTACAAAACAAATTCAAGCTATAGAGCAAGAGTTTTTAAATAACGTAAGATCACTTAACATAGATAAAATAATTAATGAAGGCCTTTATTCAAGAGTAATTATATTTTCATTCATATTATTGGGTTTTTTTACTATTCAAAGCTTTAATTATAGTAGCTGGTTAATTATTTTAGGATTATTATTTTGGGGCATTAATCATTACTTTCCATTTTTTCCTGAAACAAGAAAGCTAAAAATTGGTGTTGATGATTTTATTGCTAAAATTACTTCAACTTGTGGGATCAATAGTATAAGTTATAGGTAAATAAACCATTGACAATCATTTAAATATAGCAATTCATAGGTTTCAAAAAAACTAGTCAATTTTTTTGCATATTATTAAAAATATTTGTAATTTGTAATAATTAATAAAATAAAATTCAAATTATGGCAACAATTAATCTAGTAAAAGGTCAAAAAATTAATTTAGAAAAACCAGGTGGAGGGGCACTAACAAAAGTTTTTATGGGTTTAGGTTGGGACCCAGCAAGAGGAAGTGATGATATTGACTTAGATGCATCTGTTATTTGCTTTGATTCTTCTAAGAACGTAGTTGATACAATTTACTTTGGAAATTTATCTGGAGCTGGAGGAGCGATTCAACACTCTGGTGACAATTTAACTGGAGATGGTGATGGTGATGATGAAGTCATTAATGTTGATTTGTCGAGGGTTCCAGCAAATATTGATTCACTAATATTTACAATTAATTCTTTTGGAGGACAAACTTTTAATGCAGTTGCTAACTGTTTTGCTCGTTTAGTTGATCAGGCAACAAAACAAGAGTTATGCATTTTTAAATTGGCTGAAAAAGGTAGTAATAACGCTGTTATAATGTGCAGATTATATAGACATGACGGCAAATGGAAAATGAGTGCTTTAGGTAATGCAGCCAACGGTAGAACCGCAAGTGACTTAGTACCATCAATTAAAAATATGTTTTAATTTCAAAGTGAATTTTTAATATATTTTAAACCTTGCTGGAATTAAATACATAATATTTTTTTGTTTAAAATAGAATTTATTATTAACTTACTAATGGAGTAACCGAAAATCCAAACATTAAATAGAGTAGGAAAAAATCAATTATTTTATGAAAAAAAATGAAATTTTAGGAATCAAAAACATGCAAAGAGTAGATGCTCAATTTGAAACGCCTCTAATGCCTTTAGAGCAATGGAGTTGGCAGCCAAATGTTGCTAATGCTAACAATTTAAAAGAAATAGTTGCTTCTGGTTCATCAACAACAACTAGAAACACTTATTCTACACAACAAGATCACGGCGAGTCTTATTAATTAAATTTAATTCTACTTCAAGGTTGTGTAATTACACAACCTTTTTTTTATGAAAAATATATTAATTTTTTGTTGTATAAATGATCAACATGCAGATAAAGTTTCTGAAGAAATTGAAAGTTTTGGATATAATAGTATTCAACTAAAACGTGAATTATATAATATTGAATGGACCATTTCGAATACTATTATTGGAGATAAAATAGAGCCTGTAATAACATATAAAAATAATAATATTCATTTAGAGAATATAATAAGTATTTATTTAAGAAAAGATTTTACAATTGAAACCCAAGACATTAATTCAAATGAATTGTCTGAAGAAGAGCTAAACTATATTTCAATTCAAAGAGCTATACATGTTAATAGTACAATAAAGTACATCACTTCATTAAAACCGACAATTAACAAACCTGAATCTAATCATAAATGTTTATCCAAAATCTATCAACTTCATAATGCAAATAGCTTAGGACTAAAGATCCCCAATTCATTTTTTGGTGGCAATGGAGAAGTATTTAAATCTTTTTATTCAAAAATAGAAAGTAAAAATCTTTGTATTAAGCCTTTAGAAGGCGTACATATGAAAAAAGATGGAAAAACATATGCTCATTATACTGAGTTGATAAATACCTTTACGGACGAAGAAATAGCTTCGTTATCATTTTGTCCAACTATAATACAAGGATATATTAGAAAAGAGTATGAGCTTAGAGTCACTATAGTTGGGGAAGAGATTTTTGCTTGTAAAATTGATTCCCAAAAAAGTAAAAAAGGAAATATAGACTGGAGACATCATGACTTTGAAAATACACCTCATTTCAAAATTATTTTGCCTGAAGATATATCAATTAAATTGGTTAAATTAATGAAAAAATTAGATTTAATTTATGGAGCTATTGATTTAATATTTGACGGCAATGATTATTATTTTTTAGAAGTTAATACAATGGGCCAATGGTTATGGGTAGAAGATTTAACAGAAATGAAAATATCAAATGCAATAGCTAAATGGCTTATTTATGGAAATTGAAATAATTAAAAGAGCAAGTTTTGCAACTTTGAAAGATCGAATAATAGAAGATATTTTGGAGACTGAAAAGTCAAAAGTTACACCATCAAGATGTCCTGCTATAAACAAAGCCTATAATCGAGGTATTTTTATTTTAAATCCCAAAGATTATTATTTTAAAGAAAAATATTTTATTGTGAATGAATATAGTTCATTAAGTGGAAAAAAAATACTTGATCCTGGTATTATTGGCACTCCAGATTCAAATCATATTTATGCAAGAATTGACCTTGGATTTAGTTTTGAAAATATACCATGTGATATCTTAGCTACACCAATTTTAGCAAGTTATTTTAATAATAATTTTGAAATACCAGCTGTAATTTATAACAAAGGGTATTCTGGTCCTATTTTAGCACCTGTTTCTTGTGAATTTGATAAAATTTTATTTAAGGGTACACCTATCTTACAACTTAATCCATTAGTTGAAGAATTCAGCTTCAAAGTAATAATTAAAAATATTGATCATGTTGGATTTGAAGGATTATTTAATTTTGGTAATGAAGATAAATTTTCATTATCAAAAAATTTTCATTCCAATAATCTAAATGATTTTATAAACAACTAGAACAAAATAAATAAAAAAGCTTAAACTACTTCAATTAAATAATATTATCAATATAACTTTCATTAATTACAATTCTTACATATTTTAACCCTTTTTTCCATTCAAATATTATTTCTTTTAATAGATGGGAAGTTAATAAGCACAAAATGGTTCATAGGTAATATTCTTTCTTGGAATATCATAACTTATATTTTATAGTACTTTAGTAAATCTGATATAGCACTTTTTTTATAATAAACAAAGCCCTCTGGAGTAAATATTAATTCTTGTCCAAGCTCTGATATCTTTTTTGGCTCTGGGAACCCATACTTTTTTCTTAACTCAATAGTTAATATTGGATGTTGATTGACAAGTTGTTCTAAAATGTTTCTATATGAAATTGCACTTGCAAATATAGTGTGTATGCCAACTTTTGGACCATATAATAGAATCATAATAAAGTTTAAACCTAATTTTACTGGCTTGGAAATAATAATATCCCAGACATCATCTACAATAAAAAACTGATGCCCTAGTTTTGTATCATTCCAAATATTTAATGAAACGTACCTTTCGAAATCTATTATCTTTTTCTTTTTCATAATTTTTTGTCGATTTATAATTCCTTCCAAGAGATGGTTAATTAAATCAATCCTAGTCTCAAATCCAATTTTTGGGTCATCTCTCATAAATAGATGAAAATAATCCTTATTCAAACTCCAATCTTTAAAAATTCTAGTGTTTGATATTAAATAATTCTTATTTACAAGATCAAAGAAATTAAATTGACTAAAAATAGATTTGAGCTGTATCTCTTCGCAATAAGAAATTATTAAAACAGGAATTTTTGATAAGTCAATATATTGATCAGCCCCACTGCTATCCTTGCCAATTAATAAATTTGTGTTCATTGTAGATATATTTTTATCAATATCTAGATCTATTTTTTACTAAAAGTGAATCATATATCTAAATTTATAAACAACTTTTCCTAGATATCGTTTCCCTATATCTTCATTCTCTGTTATTATATCTACAGTCAAATAAAATCTAATTTTTGTAATATTATTATCTAATAATTCTTTTACAAATACTCTAGCTATATTATCAAGGTTGAAAGAATAATTAATAAACATCTGCCCTTGTAATTCGCCAATAATTTCATGTTTATAGGGTAAGGAAAATCGATCTCGTTTAATAGAGGACTGTATTCCAATTTGCTTGAATAGATCTTTTAGTCTTTTCTCGCAAACCATCTCAAATTTTGTAACAGCCTTTATGTATGATTCTTTATCATACTTATTACTTCTAATTATTTCTGGGATAAGAATAGTATAAAGTATTGCTCTATTAAATCTTGGTGGGATATAACGTTCTATTTCTGTAGCCATAATTTTATTCTCCTAAAATTTCTGTGTTATCAATTAATCTTTCTGGGAACTGTTTTTTTGTATCTGCCCCTAAACCTTTTAATTCTTCTGCTTTTTTAATAGCATTCCCTTTTCCTGTTGATAATTGACCCATTGCTTTTTCATAATTCTGATTTGCTTTTTTTAGCCCCGCACCCACATCTTCCATCGATTCTACAAAGCCCAATAATTTATCATACAATTCACCCGCTTTCTCGGCAATTTCAATGGCATTTTTACTTTGCTTTTCAATCTGCCATATATCTGCCACTATTTTTAGGACAAGTAGCAAGTTGGTAGGCCCCACAATCAGTACCTTTTTATCATAAGCGTATTTCCATAATCCGGTATCTTGTTTAACGGCCTCTAAAAATGCCGGCTCAATGGGTACGAACAAAATAACGTGATCTAAGGCTTTTGCATATTTAGGGTAGTTCTTCTTACTTAAGCCATCTATATGGGCTTTAAGGGATTTAATATGGGCTTCTAGGGCCTGTTTTTGGGCATTTATGTCAGTTTCTGACATATAACGCTCCCAAGCCACTAAAGAAACCTTGGAATCGACAATTACCTTTCTTTCGTCTGGGTAATGGATGGTAACGTCAGGCTGTAAACCATTACCGTTTTCGTCCTTAATTATCTCCCCTGATTTATCCTTTATAAATTCCTGCAAGAAGTACTCTCGGTTCTCCGTAAGGCCAGAATTCTCCAAAATAGAACTCAAAATCATCTCTCCCCAATTACCTTGTTGCTTTACGTTACCCTTTAAGGCATTGGTGAGATTTTCTGCCTGTTGACTTACTTGAGCGCTAGAATCTACTAATCTTTTAACTTGCCCTTCTAAAGAATGCCTTTCTCTAGCTTCATCGCTGTAAACTTTATCAACTTTTTCTTTAAAGTCCTTTAAATCTTTATTTAGGGGATCTAAAAGTGTTTTTATATTCTTAGTACTTGTTTCTTCAAGGCTTTTAGATTTTTGGTCTAATATTTCATTAGCAACATTCTTGAATTCTATTTTATAGGTTTCCCCCATACTTGTAATGGATGTTTTTAAATCATTGTAAGCGGTTCTTGCATTTTCTACTCTTTCTTCCGCTTTTGCAAGTTTAATCACTAATTCATTTCTTTCTCCTTCAATAATTTTTTTATATTTCTCGAGCGCTTCTGCTTTTTCCTGGAATTCAGGACTGTCAAATTTTGCTTTTGCAAAAATGTAAGTAATAATACCGCCCGCAATAAATGTTAAAATACAATAGATAATTGTTTCCATGATTAATTGGTTTTATGTGAAAATCCTATGGGTGTTCTGTTATTTTGATTAAGTATAATTTCGTCTTTACATAATACTTGAACATATTCTTCTACATTCAAGTCCTTGGTTAAAATAGATTTTACTAAAAGCTTTTTTCTAATATTTGAGATTTGTCCGCCTGTTAGCGTATAGCATTCGCATAATTTTTCAATAATTTCTTCGGTTAAATAACTAAAAGCGTGGCTTAGTATTTTTCTACTAATATTTTTTTCGGGCTTTTGAAAATCAATTTTATAAAGCAATCTTCTGTCAAAGGCTTTGTCTAGCTGGTCTGCTAAATTAGTGGTTGCCATAAAAATGCCTTCAAAATCTTCAAGCTCTTGCAATAAGATATTTTGTAGCGCATTAAAAGTTTTATCTACCGCACTGTTTACGTTGAATCTTTTTCCAAGTATAGCGTCGGCCTCATTAAATAGAAGTATGGGGTCGATATTGAAGTGCTTTTTACAATATTTATATTCCTCAAATACTTTTGCAAGATTTTTTTCACTTTCTCCTACCCACTTACTTTGTATTTTATCAATTTCAACCATATATATACTTCTTCCTGTAGTTTTTGCTATTTGTTTTACTGAAGATGTTTTTCCAGTTCCCGGATAGCCATAAAGAAGTACGCTGAATCCTGCTTTCATTCCTTGAATTTTCATTCTTTCTATTAAGTCTTTGTAATTAGTATCATCAAGCGCTGTTGTAAGTGTTTCAATTTGTTCTCTTTCCGCTGGGTTGTAATAAAGTTTTTCCCATTCAATTTTAACTGGAGAAATTAAATTTCCCATTTTAGGTTTAAAATCTTTTTTTACGCTGTCTTTATAACCGCCTAAGAATATGTCCATTGTGGAATCGGTAAGTCTTATATAGTTTAAAAATGAAAAACCAGAGTCGGTAAACTCAATAATATCATTTAGTACTAATGGGCACTGGTTTTCTTTAATTTTTCTTTTATACTTTACTCTATCTTGTACATCTGAAAAGACTTCTTTAATTAACTTATCAAAATCAATCTCATCTGCGCCTTCTACGTGTTCTATTGTAAGGTCTAAAGCTAAGCAAATATCATAGTTGTCTAGTCCTTCAATAGATAATAACCATTCTACCTCTGGGAACGCCTTATGATGATCTAGAATGCCTCTTACTTCGGTGCCTAATTCATAGGTTGTAATTGAGCCATCTATTCGTTTTACTAATAGCTCTCTTACTTCGGTAAGTAAAGAGTAGAAATTAGTGACTTTGGTAATTTCCAATAGTGTTTTATCTCCTTTCATTAACGCGTCTAGGACCTTATCTTTAGCAGCTATAGTTTTATTGAATGATTTCTTTCTGCTGGCTGTGTAATCGTGCCTACGTATATAGACTAATTTCTTCTCAAGTAGTTGATCAACAGCCTCATTAACATCTGCCATTACGCACATATTTCTTCCATAATAGTCTATAAGCTTTTCTGTATCAACATCTATATCTCTTAGGCCACATTCTAAGTAAACCGAAAACACAAGTGCTTGAAAACTAGTTATTTCATAAAATTCGGTAATTGGCTTTGTAATTAGTTCTAATTCAGCTATTAACTCTTCGTTTAGACACTGCCCCTTGGTCTCACTTACAATTTTTTGAATAGCAGATAGTAGCTCTTTTGAGGTTTCTTTATTTGTCATAGATTCTGGTTTTACTACTTTGAAGCTTTTTAAAGCAAACCGTAATTAATTTGCTTTAAAATTTTGGAGGGGGACAAAAGTGAGATACTTATTTCGAAAATTTGAGGTCTCAAATGTTAATTTATGCAGATGTGCGAAACTTTTTTCTTTAAAAAAAAGTTTCGCACAATTTCAATGTTCAAACAAATACTAACAAGAATTAGGGCTTAGATTGTAATACTAACTATTTGAAAAAAATAAAGATTTATTTTTAAAAAACCGTTAGTTTTAATGACCGGGGATTTGGGTATTGCCTAAAAGCCTGAATAACTTTTAATTGTTCTAATAGAGCAGAAACATTATAAATAGTATAATTACTTATGAAAGATTTTATCAATCAAGAAAATAGAAATATTTATACAAAAAATATGTTTGTAGAATCTCATTATGAACTTAATATTAGTCTTTTTATTAGAGATCTAAATGCCACAATCATTAATGAGGCTTATGAAAAATTACTAAATGAGTATGTTAAATGTGTTAAAGAAGGGGTAACTCCTTCATTTATTATTTCTGATAAGAAAGAAGCTAAAGATTATTTAATTATTTTTTTAAAGAAATACCAAAAGGAGAAATAGTTGTATGAAATATCTCATATTCTTATCAGTATTCTTTTGTTACAGTTCTGTGAGTGCGCAAAAGTTTGACTACTACTTTGATAAGGGTCATACAAATCTTGACACAGGTAATTATAAACTTGCAATCTCATATTATGATTCTGCTTTAAAAAAGAACCCTAAACATGCGAGCAGTTATTTCAACAGGGGGTTGTCGAAAATTAGTATTGATGATAATGAAGGAGCGATATTGGACATCTCAAAGTATATTAAACTTGTTCCAAATGATGGGGATGCATATAGCTTAAGAGGAGATGCTAGAAAATATTTGAAGGATACAGTAGGATGTTTGAAGGATTATGACAGTAGTTTAATACTTAAACCAAACAACTACGATACAAGAATAAGTAGAGGACAAATTTTGTTGGATCAAGATTCAATGGAGCTATCCCAAAAAGATATGAACTATGCTGTCATATTAGATTCTACAAAGTTTGATGGAGTTTACTATAAATCATTTATCCATTATTTCATGAATCAAAATGATTCTGCTTTGAAGTATTTTACAAAATCAATTACCATTGATTCAACTGATGACAGACCCTGGTATTATAGATCAAAATTGAAGTACTATAAGGATGATTATGAAAATGCCTTGAAAGACATTAATGAGGCTATTAAACTGAACAATAAAGATGCTGATTACTATATAGCTAGGGCTAAAATATATATGTTCAATGACAATGAATTCGATGACGATTTGGGTGAAGATGACCTATATAAAGCGCTTGATATGGGTTCAGAAGAAGCTAAGAAGCTTTTAGATGAATATTATCGAGAGGAGGATGGGAGTTAG
>Ga0164294_10002749_pt1 | contig 15713 bp, 9 predicted proteins | sample GEODES005metaG_FD_111479 | JGI IMG/M metagenome (GOLD analysis project Ga0164294, IMG submission 111479) | Oligotrophic lake water microbial communities from Sparkling Lake, Wisconsin, USA - GEODES005 metaG | ecosystem: Environmental > Aquatic > Freshwater > Lake | place: USA: Sparkling Lake...
AAGGCACTCCCGCACCCAAGTTGACCACTAACGAGTTTAATAGTCGTCTGCATAAAGATGACACGGGGCTGCCGAATGGCGGTCAATTGCAGATGAGTTATGCGAATGTCGTGGATAAAATTTTACCAAGCGTCGTGACTATCTTTTCTTACGGCAGCAAATCTGGACAACAGGAGATTGACCTTGAAAGCTTGCCGCCACAAATGCGCCGGTATTTTGAGTTTTTCCGTCAACAGCAAGAAGAGGAAGAGTCTCAGGAGCCGAAAGGTCGCCGCGGTGGCCAGCGCCAGAAGGAGGAAGAGAATCTTCAGCCGAATGGAGTTGGTTCCGGTGTAATCATCTCGACAGATGGTTACATCTTAACCAACAATCATGTGGTTGGTGAGGCTGATAAGTTGGAAGCTGTCATCGATGTTAAAGGCGCGTCTAAACGTTTTGTCGCTAAGATTATCGGAACCGATCCTCAAACTGACGTCGCTTTGATTAAAATTGAAGGATTTGATCTGACTCCTGCCACCCTTTCAAATAGTACGAAGCTCCGAGTTGGCGATATCGTCTTGGCCGCTGGTGCACCGATGGAACTTAGCCGTTCTGTTACTCAGGGCATTGTTAGCGCCCTTGGTCGCAGTGGCATGGGTATTATTGGTCGTGGTCAAAAAGGTGGTTATGAAGACTTCATACAAACAGATGCTGCCATCAATCCAGGCAATTCAGGTGGCCCCTTGGTGGATGCGCTTGGTCGCGTGATTGGGATCAATACAGCCATTTATTCAAAGTCCGGTATGAGCGCAGGCATTGGTTTTGCGATCCCTATCAATATGGCTCTTCGCGTTGCTGAAGATTTGATTGATGATGGCGCTGTGACTCGTGGCTTTCTTGGTATCCTTCCAACAGATGTCGATGAAGAAGCCATGAAGCTCTGGGGGCTTAATGAAGAAAGTGGTGCGCTTGTCCAACGTGTGACGAGCAACTCTCCTGCGGCCAAAGCTGGTGTTCAGGTTGGTGACGTTATTACGGGTGTCCAAGGGCAAAAGATTGAGAATGCCTCCAAGCTGCCTCTCATTGTAAGCAGTTTTAAACCTGGGACTGAAATCTCGATTGATGTCATTCGAGATGGTAAACCTGCGACTCTGAAAGCTAAGCTCATTAAGCTTACTGCCGATATCCTCGCCGGTAAGCCTATTGGCTCGACTATGGAAGAGGAGGAGGATTTGCCAGCAAAGACGACTCCTTCGACGGCCAGTGTGGCAGAAATCTTGGACGGTGTGACCATTCAAAATCTAACGCCGAGCACTCGTGATCGCTATGAAGTGCCCGCTGAAATCACAGGCGTCATCGTCACTCAGGTAAATGACGAAAGCCGCGCAGCAGCAATGGGAGTCGAAGAAGGCGATGTAATCCTGATGGTCGGACGAGACAAAAAAGTGCGTGCTGTGGGTGAGGCTGTTGAACTGGCAAATGCCAGTGGCAAAATGGTGCTTCTTAAAGTTTGGCGTAAAGGGGACACCATGCTCTTCATGGTCGGCCGGTAACTCTTTGTTCCATCGTTTTAAAGCCCGCGTTTCCGAAAGGAAACGCGGGCTTTTTTTAATGGTTAAGGCGTTTGAACAACTTGCCTATTCCTTCTGGTGAGCGGCAAGCGATGGCCGCTTCCGCCAGAATCATGGCGACGTCTAGCCGAGAGATTTTGATGCCTTTTTGCAATTCTTCCCAACTGGCTGATTGCATGCGAGTGAGTGTTTTTGCCCCAAGTAGTAGTGGTAGAGAGGTCGCATAACGAAGTTTACCGTCGGCTACATGCTGAACGTAATGGAGTCCGCATACCAAGTGATCACGGCAGGTGGCCAGCCATTGATTCCAGGTTGGCTGAAGGATTTGCGGGTTCATGCGCACAGTGGCGACTTCATGGCCGGGGAGATAGCAGCGGCCATCGCGAAGATCTTCACCAACGTCGCGCAGGATGTTGATGAGTTGCAGACCTTTGCCCAATCTTGCACCCCAAGACTTCATTTGAGCGACAGAGACATTGGCATCTAGGGATGTCGGTTTTTCCAGTGCGCACATTTCTGTCCAAAACTCACCGACGCAGCCAGCGACAAGCCAAGTGTATTCATCGAGTTCTTCAGCACTTTGCAGACAGCGCAGCGTGCCGTCACTTGGGAAGCGCTGAATGTCGAGGGTTTGGCCCTGAATAATACGCTCTAAAACCTGTTGGATCGCGCAAAGCGCAGAGCCTTTCATGGTTCGCAACCAAGCCAGGCCGTCATCAAAGCGCTCCATGAGTCGGCGTTCAGCTTCATCCGTTTGATTGTTGACGAATTCGCTGGCGATGAGCTTGGTGAGTTTTTGTTGGTGCAACTCATCTGGCTGCTGAATTAGCTCATGATAGTGCTTTAGACAACGCAGGCGCACTTCAGCGCTGATGACTGCTGTATCCGCAATGGTGTCAGCTGTTCGTGCTAAAAGATAGGCCAAGGATAATGGCTCACGGAGTTCCTTTGGCAGAGCTTTGAGGGTAAGATAGAATGAGCGTGAGACACTGGCCAGAAGTTGTCCCCCAAGCTCGCTTTCGTGATGAGATTCTTGATCAGACATGAAATGAAAAGGATTTAAAGGGCCAGAGCCATTTTGGCAGCGGCCTGACCAGTCGCCATGCAGGTGCCCATGACGCGAACAGAAGCTAGGGCTTCATGATCGGCAGAAAGACAGCGGCCGGCAAAGAAGAGACCTGGATATTGACGGTTTCTGAGGCAGCCGGCTGGGATGCCGGCGGGCTGTGGTTGATCAAAGTAACGGAATTTTGGCCCTCGAGCATTCTCCCGCTTTTCCATGGGCCAGCCTGCCAAGGCGATCTCGTTATCAAAACGTCGATTTGCCGCCAAGTCATCTCCGGTCAGTGTCTCATCGCCGACATATCGCGCGGTTTCACGAATGCCAGCTTGGGCGGGGAACTGTGGTGGAGGACAGTCCTTAAAGTCGGCGTGATGCTCGCGCAAATAGCGCCAGAGGCCGATGGCTGTGAAGCGGCCGGTGGCTTCTAATTCCGCTCTTTTGTTGGGGTCAAAGGGGTCCCACTGACCTTGGCCTGCCTCCAGATCAATCGTCATGAACAGCTCTTCCGCAAAGGTAGAGTCGCGAAAGGCACTTCCTGTCGCCGCTTCGGGCAGGGCTTTGGATCGAATGCCTTTCACGATAAGTGCGCCTAAGGCCAATCTCCAGCCCTCATCATGCTCTCCCGTGACCTTTGGAAAAGTGCAGACGTAGGCAGGACGGTAAAGTTTCTCCGGTGGTGCCATGGTCCAAAGTGAGGGGCTCAGCCAGCGCGCTCCTGTGGCATCGCCGGTGGTATCGATGACGGCTTTGCTGAAGTGAGACTGAGTCACTCCTCGTGAGAGCACTTCCACTTGCCAGCCGTTGGCCACTTGGATCAAGCTAGCCCATTCGCTGCCGCTTTGGCGCGTTAGCTGAGTTTCTACTGCACAGAGATCATCGGCGATACTGGCGAACAAGCTTGGATGCTGCCGTAGCACATATACCCGGCCCATGAGGTCGGGCTTAGACTGCTGCGTCTCTGTCATCATGGCTTCGCCGATCTCTTGCGGAATGCCTGGATTCAGCCAAGCCCATGGTTGACTGGTGTTGGGATGAAAAAGGCCACAAAAGGTATGGACGAGCGCATTGGTGCCCATGCCGCCGAGTTTGGTCTGCCGTTCAATCAGCAGAGTGCGGGCACCACCGCGTGCTGAAGTGAGCGCCGCTGCTAGTCCTGCGCTGCCTCCTCCTGCGATGATGATGTCCCATTCGTGTTTCATGTTTCCCTGCCATTAGGCTGGGATTGTGTTGTGGCAAGTTGGATGAATCTTTGTGCTTTTCACTTCTGCTGGCTGCTTTTTAATGATACGCAATGCCCGTCTCCTTTCACGCCTTCAGTCCCAGTCACCAAATAGTTCTTTGGCTAGCCTTGGTTGTTTTGATTTTGTTTGCTGTGGTGCGCTGGAAATCGACACATCTGGCAATCTGGCTTGAGCGTCTTCTCGGTACAGGTTTGTTTCTGACTTGGCCCATGGCATTGCTTTCGCATTGGCAGGCAGGCGACTTAGAATGGGCCAATGCGGTGCCCTATCACTTTTGTGATGTGGCTGCCATCAGCGGTGGCATTGCCCTTTGGACAAGGCATCGTCTGGCGGCAGAGATCGTTTATTTCTTTGGATTGGCAGGCACTGTGCAGGGGCTCATCACGCCGAATTTGAAAGCGGATTTTCCGGATCCACGCTTTTTCGCCTTCTTCCTGCTGCATGCGGGCGTCGTGGTGACGGCCATGCACGTGGTTACCTCCATGCGTTGTCCGCCGCGGCGCGGCGCGGTGCTACGGATGTTTGGGGTGACGATGACTTATGCTTTCACAGCGGCCGTCTTGAATAAGCTGCTAAGCACCAACTACGGGTTCCTTTGCCACAAACCAGAGCAGGCAAGTTTGATGGATAGCCTTGGCCCATGGCCTTGGTACATCGGCAGCATGATCCTGCTCTGCATGGCTCTTTACTTGCTTCTTTATCTGCCCTTTTACATCGTCGCTAAGCGACCAGCCAAAAGCTTTTAATTTAGCCCTGATTGGCGTTTCCTGCTCCGGCGATTTTGCTGCGCATGTCGGTATCAGCGGTGATGTTTTTGTAGCGTGCAAAGTCCATGATACCTAGGTTGCCACTACGAAAGGCTTCGGCCATGGCCAAGGGGATTTGAGCTTCGGATTCGACGACTCGGGCGCGCATTTCTTGAGTGCGGGCAGCCATTTCCTGCTCAACGGCGACAGCTGCTGCTCGGCGAACTTCAGCATTGGCTTGAGCAATCTTTTTGTCTGTTTCAGCCTGCTCGGCTTGGAGCTTGGCACCAACGTTTTCACCCACATCGATATCAGCGATGTCGATGGAAAGGATTTCAAAGGCGGTGCCTGCGTCCACGCCTTTATGCAGCACGAGTTTGGAGATGCTATCAGGATTCTCCAGGACGTCCTTGTAGGAAGCAGAGGAGCCGATGCAGGTGACGATGCCTTCGCCTACACGAGCGACGACGGTTTCCTCGGTAGCGCCGCCGATAAAGCGGTCGAGGTTGGTGCGGACGGTCACGCGGGCGCGGACACGGAGGGAAATGCCATCTTTGGCCACGGCGTCGATTTTACCACCACGGCCCATGTCAGGGTGTGGACAGTCGATGACTTTCGGATTGATGCTTGTGCGCACGGCTTCCAACACCGTTTTCGAGGTGCCTTTGCAGGCCAAATCGATGGCGCAGGCACGATTGAAGTCGAGGGGGATGCCCGCCTTGTCAGCTGCGATAAGTGAGAGCACCACATGGGAAACTTCACCGCCTGCCAGAAAGTGAGCCTCGAGTTGATCGGTGTTGATCGGGATACCTGCTTTAGCTGCGGTGATGCGTGTGTCCACGATGAGGGCATTGGGAACACCACGCAGATACATGGCCAGAAGATTGACGATGCTCACAGGCGCATTGGAGATGCGTGCGCGCAGCCAGAGATTGAAAAACTTGGCCACGACCAAGAAAATGACCAAAGAGATCACCGTGGCAACGCAGATCAGGAAGAGTTCGATAGTAGGCATGGTCGTGAAGGTAAAATGGAATGAGTCCTGCAGACGACACCACCTTTTGATCAAAAGGAAACCATAAAAACATCTTCAGTCAGCCTTTTGCAGTCTTTTCGTTCATTCAATGGAATCGTTTCATGAAGCTTTGGTTGACTTGCGTTTTGTGCTGCGGAGAGCGATGGCATACGCTCTTTCATGTCCGACCACGCAGATGATTCCAACCGTATTGATTTACGTCGTGGATCACTGTGGATGCTTGGATCGCTGGTTGGATTCACGGGAATGGCTTTGCTTGTGAAGCATCTGGGCGCGGCGCGTGGGGTGAGTGGCTGGTGGGCTTTACTGTTTCGCGCGCTAGTTGGGCTTGTTCTTGTGTGGGGGCTGTATGCGCCTCGGGGGCAAGTGAGTTTCAAACGGGCCGCGACTGGGCGCATGCTCGTTTCTAGAGGCGTGCTTGGCGCTTTTGGCACGGCTGCTTATTACATGACGCTGCCGATTCTGGGAGCAGGGAAGGCGACTTTGATCGGCAATACCTGGGTCATTTGGGCGGCTCTGATGGCCGTGCCGTTGCTGGGCGAAACACTGACTTTTAGAAAAATGGCTGGCATGCTCTTGGCCATTGCGGGCATTGTTTTCATCACAGGACTCCAGGGCGGAGATTGGCGCGTGTTTGGCAAGCCGGAATGCCTCGCTATTGCTGGAGCCCTCATCTCTGCTGCTGTCGTCGTGGTGATCCGGCAACTGACGCGCACAGAAACCAGTGGCACCATTTTTGCCAGTCAGTGTCTCTACACAGGGCTGCTGGCTTTGCCTTTTTGCATGGCATCGGCTTTGCCTTGCTGGGCTGATCTTGGCCTGCTTGTCTTAGCAGCTGTCCTTGCTACTTGGGGGCAGATCGGTATGACGGAAGGGTTTCGCTATCTGCCGGTCAGTATTGGTGGGGCATTTCAAATTTTACTTCCGCTGTGCATCACGATTTTTGGCTGGCTCTTTTTGGCCGAAACATTTACCGAGGCCCAGATTTTGGGCGGCTTGTTGATCTTGGCAGGTTGTTATGGCGTGATTGTTCAAAGCAAGCGTTCATGATGGATATTGCGTTAGAGGGGCCATCCTGTTAGCGTATGTGTCCGCCATGGTTCGCCTTTTCTCTTTCCTGTTCCTTTTCATGTCTGCTGCTCAGGCTGGTAGCATCGTTTTCAATCGGGATATTCGTCCGATTCTGTCTGACAAATGCTTTCACTGCCATGGCTTTGACGAAAAGGAGCGTAAGGGCGAATTGCGCTTGGACCGCCGTGAGCAGGCGCTGAAGCCTGCAGAGTCGGGCTCTATCGCCATTGTTCCTGGAAAGCCCGATCAAAGTGAACTGCTGGCCCGCGTGATGACCACCAATCCGGATGACCTGATGCCGCCTGCCAAGATGCACAAGCCGGTCTCCCAAGCTGAGGCAGCGCTGTTAAAGCAGTGGATCGCCGAGGGCGCAGAATATCAGGGGCACTGGGCTTTTGAGCCGGTGGCAGAAACGAAGGGTTTAGGCCACAAAGCCATTGAGACATTGCTTGAGCATCGACTCAAAAAAGAAGGCCTCTCCTTTTTACCTGAAGCCGATGCGGCCACACTTATTCGCCGCGTGACCCTCGATCTCACGGGGTTGCCGCCCACACCGGAGGAAGTTCAGGCGCTTACTTCTGGCCAGACGACTTACGAGGCTGTGGTGGATCGTTTGTTAAGCTCCAAAGCCTACGGGGAAAACATGGCGCGCGAATGGCTGGACTTTGCTCGTTACGCCGATAGCAACGGTTTCCAGACAGACAGCAGTCGCAGCATGTGGCCGTGGCGGGACTGGGTGATCGGAGCCTTTAATCAAAACATGCCCTTTGATCAATTCAGCATCGAACAGATCGCTGGCGATCTTTTACCCAATCCAACGCAGAGCCAACTCATCGCCACAGGCTTCAATCGCAATCATCGCATCAATGGAGAAGGGGGGATCATCGCTGAAGAATGGCGGATTGAAAACATCATCGACCGTGTGGAGACGACCAGCTTCACCTGGATGGGACTGACCATGAACTGCGCACGCTGTCATGATCACAAATATGACCCGATTACCCAAAAGGACTTCTATTCGATGTTTGCTTTCTTCAATAACATTGAGGAAACCGGCACGATTCAGGGGGCCTCAAATCGCAGTGGTGGCAATTCACTTCCGATCATGAATGTGACCACGCCTGAGCAGGATGGGAAACTGATGCAGATGCAGGCAGAGATCGCCGCTTCGCAGAAAGACCTGGCGGAGACACGTAAGACGCTGCCACCTCTTCTGGCCACTTGGGAAAAAGAATCTGCCGCCAAGCTCCAGGTACAGGTATCGTCTTGGACTTTCTTGGCTCCCACTCAGGTGGTGTCTAAACTCAAAGACGGCGGAGCCAAGCTGACGCTACAGGCAGATGGGAGTTATCTGGCCAGCGGTCCTAATCCTGCCAAAGACATCTATCTCTATGATGCCGCCATGCCCAAGTCTGGCCTGTCTGGTTTCTTGTTAGAATGCTTCCCCGATGCCTCGCTGCCTGCTGGCAGTCTGGGGCGTAACGACAATGGTAATTTTGTGCTGAGTGACTTTGACGTTTTTATCCAAAAAGCTGGCGGTCAGCCCGAGCAACAAAAGCTGGCCAAGGTCGAGGCTGACTTTAGTCAAAAGGGGTACGAGATCACTCATTTGCTCAATAAGAAGGGCGGTAAAGGCTGGGCCATTGATGGGCCATCCAGGAAGGAAAATCGGCGTGCCATGTTCCTGCTGGAGAAGCCCGTGAGTTACAGTGAAGGGGCCCAGGTGCTACTACGCCTCCGTCATGAGGCTCTCGGCAAACATAACATCGGGCGCTTCCGCATCAGCAGCACGGCTTTGCCGTTGGTCAATGTGAAACTCGATGGCAATGCCGATCTGACCAAGATCAAAGCCATCATCGCCACCGCGCCGGATAAGCGCACGCCTGCTCAGAAGAAGGATCTAGAAGCCTATTACCTAGCTACCGTCGATAGTCCTGTGAAACGGGCCATGGATCAGCTGACGGCCAAACAAACAGCGCTCACCACGTTTGAAAATGCGCTGCCGACCACCATGGTCATGAAGGAAGCCAAGACGAATCGAGACGCCTTCATCCTTGCTCGTGGCGAGTATGATAAACCCGGAGCCAAGGTGACCATGGCCGTGCCTGATTGGCTCAACCCCATGCCCAAGGATGCGCCGATGAACCGACTTGGCCTAGCCAAATGGTTGGTGGCTAAGGATAATCCACTCACCGCTCGCGTTTGGGTGAATCGTCAGTGGGAGCGCCTCTTTGGTGTGGGCCTCTGCAAGACCACTGAAAACTTCGGCGTGCAGGCTGAATACCCCGCCCACTTTGAGCTTCTCGATTGGCTGGCAGCCGAGTTCATGCGCAGTGGCTGGGACATGAAGCACCTGCTGAAACTCATGGTCACTAGCCGCGCCTATCGGCAATCCTCCAAGGTCAGTCCAGAGATGCTGGAGCGTGATCCAGAAAATCGGCTTTTAGCCCGTGGCCCACGCTTCCGTCTCAGTGGCGAGATGATGCGCGATCAGGCCCTAGCCATCGGTGGGCTGCTTGTTTCCAAAGTCGGCGGCCCCAGCGTCCGGCCTTACATGCCTGAAGGCGTCTGGGATGAAACCAGCAAGTATGGCGACCTGCGCGGCTACAAACCAGACGCTGGAGAAAGCCTCTATCGCCGCAGTCTCTACACCATCTGGAAGCGCACCGCAGCCCCGCCATCCATGCTCCTCTTTGATGCGCCGACTCGGGAAATTTGCACCGTCAAACGCAGCCGCACGAACACCCCTCTGCAATCCCTGGCCATGCTCAATGAAGTTACCTTCGTGGAAGCTCAGCGCGGGCTTGCTGAGATCATGATGAAGCAGGGCAAATCTCCAGAAGCCTGCATCTCTCATGGCTATAAGCGCAGCACTGCCCGTGACATTGATCCTGATTCCTTGAAGCTTCTGGTCAAAGGCTGGAAGGCGCGCCGCGCCTGGTTTGCCACGCATCCCGAAGAGGCCGCAAAAGCCATTACCCAAGGCGCCTCCAAAGCTGATGCCTCACTTCCCGTCACCGATCTTGCCGCCTACACCACCACCGCTGGCGTGTTGTTAAATCTGGACCGTGTAGTGACACGGGATTGATGGCTTAGATTTGGCAGCTGTGACGTAGGCTTCCTAGCCTGCAAACATCGGCAATGAGGATCGAGGTAATGGGATGAAGAATGGGTTGAGCGAATTTTCTTGCCCACTAATGGTCCTGCCAAAAACGGGTGTCTATTGGCTCAGCTGTTAGCTCAAGATGTCATGAACCACATGGCCATGCACATCAGTCAGGCGGAAATCGCGACCAGCATAGCGGTAGGTGAGCTTTTCGTGATCCATGCCAAGCAGGTGCAGAAGCGTGGCGTGCAGATCGTGGATGTGGACTTTGTTTTCCGTGGCGAAGTAGCCGTAGTCATCTGTGGCCCCGTAGGCGGTGCCTGCTTTGACCCCAGCACCGGCCATCCACATGGTGAAACCTTCGGGATTGTGATCGCGGCCATCGGCAGTGCCTTGGGCCACGGGGGTGCGGCCAAATTCGCCGCCCCAGAGCACCAGGGTATCTTCCAAAAGACCTCGTGATTTGAGGTCGTGAAGCAGGCCAGCGATGGGTTGATCCACCTCAGCTGCGTTCTTGCTGTGGCCTTTGATGAGATCGCCATGCTGATCCCATTGCACGTTGGAGTCGCTATGCGTCACCTGAATGTAGCGCACGCCGCGCTCGGCAAAGCGCCGCGCCATGAGGCATTGCCGACCGAAGTTCGTCGTGACTGGATTGTCGAGTCCATAGAGTTTTCGAGTGGCCTCGGACTCGCCGCGGAGGCCCTGCAATTCAGGCATGGCCGTCTGCATCCGGTAAGCGAGCTCAAAGGAGTTGATCCGTGCTTCCAGCATCTCGGCCGCGCTGGACTCAGCTAGATGATCGCGATTCAGGTTGGCGGAAAGCTCGAGTTGCAGGCGTTGCAGAGCTGGGCTGATGCGAGAGTTGGCGATGTTTTCCACGACGGCCTGAGTGGCTGGCAGACTGGCATTGCCGAGTGGAGTGCCCTGGCACCAGGCGGGTAAAAAGGCCGAGCCCCAGTTGTTCACGCCGCCGTGGGCCAGGGTGGGGCAGATGGTGACAAAGCTGGGTAGATTGGTGTTTTCCGTGCCAAGTCCGTAGCTGATCCAGGAGCCTAGGCTTGGCCGCACCTGAGTGTCACTGCCGGTGTGCATTTTGAGCAAGGCACCGCCATGAGCTGGGTTCGTACCGTGCAAGGAGCGGATGATGCAGAGATCGTCCATGCACTTCGCCACATGGGGGAAGAGATCACTGACGGGTAACCCGCTTTCGCCATAGCGCTTGAATTTCCAAGGTGATTTGAGCAGCGTGGTGGTTTTGGCAAAGGTGACACGAGGCAGGGCAAAAGGCAGCGGCTTACCGTGATCACGGTCAAGTAGCGGTTTTGGATCAAAGGTGTCCACGTGAGAGGGGCCACCTTTCATGAAGAGAAAAATCACTCGCTTTGCCCTGGCCGGGAAATGCGGCTTTTTAGCGGCTAGTGGATTGGCTGTTATCGGCTCTGCCTGCAGCAAGTCATGCAGAGCCAGCAGGCCAAAGCCAGAGGCGCTGTGTTGCAGAAGCTGACGCTTGGAGAGATTCACCAAGGAGCCATACGTGTGGCGGCCTCTGGCTCTATCTCTCGACTAGCGCAGATACAGGAACTCATTGGTCATGAAGAGCGTCTGGCAATACAGGCTCCAAGTCCGCGATTCACGGGCTTTGGCGTCACTTAGATCTGAGGCCAGAGCGGCATCGGTAACGGTGATGAAGTCGCGTGCACGTTGGGCTTCCGTGCCAAGGATGTCGCGACCAAAAGCCAGCTGATAGGCCATGGATGGGCGCTGGGAGTATGGGAGTTTCAGCAGTCGATCGGCCAGTGCATCAGCCGCCTGCATCACCAGACCGTTGTTCATCAAAAGCAGGGCTTGGGGTGAAACGATGGTGCTGTTTCTGAGGCCGGTGGAGACGCTGGGATCGGGGTAATCAAACTGTTGGAAGAGATCGTATAAATGATTGCGAATGATCGGCAGATACAGGGCGCGACGCGTGCTTTCATAGGTGGTGGCGTCTTGAGAAGTGTGATTAAACACAAACTGCCGATTTCGCAGAGGCACCGTTTTCCCACCGATTTTGAGGTCGATCTGATGGGCCGCCGTCAGCATGGCATCCCGCAGTTCTTCCGCCTGGAGGCGGCGAATCGGGAAGTGATAGAGCAGGTGGTTTTCTGGATCGACGGTCGTTGCTTTGGTTTGGCTGCTTTGCTGATAGGTCGCACTGCTCATGATCAGGCGATGCAGTTCCTTGATGCTCCAGCCCTGGTTCGAAAACCAGCGCGCTAACCAGTCCAAGAGTTCTGGGTGTGACGGCGCACTGCCGAGAAGGCCAAAGTTATCTGGGGTGGAGGCAATGCCCTGATTGAAATGCCAGGTCCAGAGGCGATTGACGATCACTCGAGTGGTGAGCGGATGTTCATGACTGCAAAGCCATTGCGCGAGTTCTAGACGTCCGCTGTGGTCTTTCGGGAAGCGGGTGTGGGGGCTCTTGGTGGCCTGCATGACGGCGGGAAATCCGCGTGAGATGGGTTTGCCGAGCGTCAGGTGACTGCCGCGAATATGGACGGGCAAGGAAGGGAGGATGGTGTCACTTTCGCTCACGCCAATGACGGTGGGCAGATCCGGGAGATTTTTTTCGATGTGTTCCTGCTCATGCATCAGTCGATCCGCGGCCGCGAGAGTCTCGGCTGTCTTGTTGTTTTTCAGGGCTGCCTTGGCGGCGGCGACTTCCTTGGTCTTTAAAGCCAGGGCGCGCTCGGCCGAATACACAGCAGCGAATTCATCCAAGCCAGCCAGAGGTGTTTCATAAGCTGTGGATAGCGCTCCGATACGGTCGCGACTGTAGGAACGCGTGCTTTTAAAGATGGCTGCCAGTGCATAATAGTCGTCTTGGCGGATGGGATCAAATTTGTGATCATGACAGCGCACGCAGCCAAGTGTCATGCCCAGGAAAGCACGGCCAAGGGTCTCGATCTGCTCATCGATGGTATCCATGACAAGTTTTTCTTTATCCGGTTCAGCCAAGACTTTGGCACCGAGATTCAGGAAGGCAGTGGCAGTGACCTGTTCACGCCGCTGTTCGGGTGTCTTGGCAGGAAGTAGATCTCCGGCTATTTGCTCGGTGAGAAAGCGATCAAAGGGCTTATCCGCATTGAAGGCGCGGACCACGTAATCACGATACATCCAGGCGGTGCCGAGAGCGATGTTTTCATCCAGTCCGTTCGAGTCGGCATAGCGGGCGACATCCAGCCAGTGGCGTCCCCATTTTTCACCATACTGGGGCGAGGCTAAAAGGTGATCGATCAGCGCCCGGCAGGCCTTTGGGGAAAGAGCAGTATTGGTTTGCTGACCGCAATCACGGACAAAGGCCGCGACCGCTTCAGGCGTGGGTGGCAGGCCCGTTAAATCAAAGGTGGCGCGGCGAATAAAGGTCGCTGGATCCGCTGGTGGCGCTGATGAGAGTCCTTTTTCAGCCAACTTGGCGGAGATGAACGCATCAATAGGATTCGTCTTCATGGCGCTGTTGTTGGCCTTTGGCATGGAGGGATTGGCAATCGGGCGGAAAGCCCAATGCTGGCGTCCTGCTTCAACATCGATGACGCGTGGCCCCTGGGTTTTTCCTGAGATGGCATCTCGTGGATCAGGAGCACCCATCTTCACCCATGCCTCAAGGACCTTTGTTTCAGCGGCGGACAGTGCGCTTTTAGGCGGCATCTGCATGTCATGGTTCTGGTAGCGAACCGCCTCGATCAATAGGCTTTTTTCGGGGTTTCCGGCGATGAGAGCGGGTCCATTGTCACCGCCCCTGAGTAATGCATCTCTGGCATCGAGAGCGAGGCCGCCTTTCTTTTTTCCAGACTCCTCCGAATGGCACTCATAACAACGCTGGACCAGAATCGGGCGCACGTTTTTCTCAAAGAAATCGAACGCTGCTGTCCCCGCTGACTGAGCCTCCAGACAGAACATGCCCAGCGCGACGACGATCGGCGCAGGAGACGGTCTGAGGATGGAACGCGGGAGAAACATCGGCTCTACTACGCCCATCTTCAGCGGCGTCTTGCCCACTAGGCTTATTTAGTGAAGAGACAACGTTCTGTAGGCTGTCTGAAGCGCGCCGAGATGGGGCAAGAGAATCAAAGAGCCTAAACCCAAACGCCTAGCTGCAAGAGCTGCTGGGTGGCTGTGCCGGACCAGTCGCGGTTGGCGGCCGGGCTGGCAGGGCTGGGATGGAGAATCCGGCCAACTTTGAACGTCGAACCGAGGATGCTTTGAGCGCGTCGAGCACGCTCTTCGGCAAAGGCTCCAACACCGATGACCCACTCGGGTTTTAAGGCCTGAATGACGGCACGCAGATGGGCATCGCAGAGGACTTCCATGGCGGTGGTTTCATCAACGGGCAGTTTGTCCGGGGTGCGATTGCGGCTGCTCGCCTCCATGAATACGAGCGGACAATAATTGGCCACGAAGTGGTCTTTAAAAAAGGCGTCGGCACTGCCGAAGCGATCTTTAAAAAGTCCCCAGAGTCGGCGTCCGCTGACTTCGGATTGCTCGCAATCAAAGCCGACAACCGGCCGCTTAGGATGCTCGTTGGCAGGTTTGGTCACGGGTTCACAAATGCCCATCCAATCACGCACGGCGCTGATTTCACCAAACGGCACTCCGGTCTGAGTCATGCCCCAGGGACCGGGATTCATGCCGACGAAGAGGACTTTTTTCGGGTTGTTGCCAAAACGTGTGAGGTAGGTCTCATGCGCTGCCCAAGCGTACTCGAGCGGGCAGTAAACATGCCTTGTCGGCTCGGCAAAGCGCAACGGGCGCAGCGCATCCCGAAGGGTCGCGGCTGCGGCACAGAGCTGGACAGCGGGTGACATGAGGCCTAGACGACGATGGCCCAGACGACTTTGAGATAGCGGCTCTCCGGGCAGTTGGACATGACCGGATGATCCAGGCCTGGACCGGTGCGGTCGAGGATTTGCAGCTTGCGACCGTGGCGATGCGCGCTGCCAATGATGAGGTCTTCGAAGTCGTCGGTGCTGAGCAGTCCTGAGCAGGAACATGTGGCATACAGTCCACCACGTTTCACTAGCTGGATCGCCAGCCCGTTGAGATCGCGGTATTTAAAAATGCCCTCTTCTTGGTTGTCGCGATGATGTAGCAGCTTGGGTGGATCGAGCACGACCGTGTCCCAGAGCTCGCCATTTTTGATCATCTGCCGTGACCAGGTGAAGGCATCCCCATGAATCCAGTTCACTCGGGTCTGATTCAGATTGGAGTTGGCTTTGGCCTGAGCGATGGCTTTTTCATCGAGGTCCACGCCCGTGACATCTTCACAATTGGCCAGCACTTTGGCCGCTAGCGCAAAACCGCCGGTGTAGGTGCAAAGGTCGAGCACGCGGCCTTGGGCTAGCTTGCCCAGCTTCACGCGATTGTCTCGCTGATCACAGAAGAAGCCGGTCTTGTGACCGTCTTCGAAATTAACGATGTAGCGCACGCCATGCTCACGCACTCGGGCGCTGCGCGGGGCTGGCTGGCTGGCCTCGGGCACATCGCCGATGCGGATGCCTTCCATGAGGCCGATGTCTGGATCGACATGCAGGACTTGATGCTTGGTGCCGAGCTCCGCATGCAGCATGGGCAGCCAACGGCGGATGCGGCGCCAGGCACCGAGAGTCGTGATGTCGATGGAAAGGGTCTCATCATAGCGATCCACAATGAGTCCGCTCAGGCCATCAGCGTCAGAGTGGATCACGCGATACGCATTGGTGTCGGCGTCAAGTTTGAGGGTGCTTGTGCGTAGGCGGACGGCCCGCAAGAGCAGGGCATCCAGGTCTGCTTCCGTAAACTCACCTTCGCCATGGTGCAGCACGCGCAGTGGTACTCGGGCCTTTGGATTGAGGTAGCCAGCGCCGAATCGGCGACCTTCC
>Ga0164294_10002753_pt1 | contig 15703 bp, 12 predicted proteins | sample GEODES005metaG_FD_111479 | JGI IMG/M metagenome (GOLD analysis project Ga0164294, IMG submission 111479) | Oligotrophic lake water microbial communities from Sparkling Lake, Wisconsin, USA - GEODES005 metaG | ecosystem: Environmental > Aquatic > Freshwater > Lake | place: USA: Sparkling Lake...
ACGCTCATAGAGCTTCGGTTCGGGCTCGATGCTGTAGACCATCCGTGCCCGGCGGGCCAGCAGTGCGGTCGTGTCTCCCAGGTAGGTGCCGGTCTCAATCCAGGTCTCCTCGGGCATGCCAACTCTCAGCAGGAGGGCGTGCTTTACATGGGGCGGGCTTGGGGCCGCGTATCCGCGCTGCCGCCACTGGGCGTTCTCGAGCGGTCGGACGCAGGTGGGATGAATGCGATTGAGAAGGCGATGCAGGAACATGGGTCATGCTCTCCAGCGAGTGAATCCACTGGCCAGCCGTCCGGATCAAGTGCCGTCTTGGAGGATGCAGGAGCATACCACCGACCAAGTTGCGTAAAAAACGTCGTAAGCGGGTGGGGTAATGCTTGAAAACGGCTGCCGGTGAACAGAAGTCCTCACTGATACGAGCTTCCCGAGTATTCTGTCGGTCACTCTCACCCAACTCTTTCCGCCTACCCCGAGCCGCCATGGACTCCATCAGCCGCCACGAACAGTTGCTCCGGGTGTTTCACGTGATCGACATTCTGTTCAGCGCCCGCCAGCCGCTCACCATCGCGGAACTGAAAGACCGCCTGCGCGACCGCGGCGTCATCGACGAGATGTCCGATAAGAACGTCCGTCGCGACGTCGAGTTTCTGGAGAAATTCGGCTATGCCGTCGCGCAGACGAAAAAACGCTCCGCCCGCGGCACCATCTGCCAGGCCTGGTCGATCGAGCCGGGCAAGGGTGCGGACGAACTGAAAACCCCGGCCATCTCCCTGCCGGAGCTGCTCTCGCTGGCTGTGGCCCGCGAATCTCTCGCGCCGCTGGCGGGCACCGTCTACTGGCGCGGCATCAGTCAGTTGATCGCGAAGCTCGAGCGGGTGGCGACGCCACAATTGCTGGAATATGTCGGGGCCCACAAGGACGGCCTGCTCATCCATCCCCGACCGGCGGCTGCCAAGTATCGCTCCCGGATGCTCAACGCGATCAACCGAGCGATCCGCAATACAGTGGAACTCGAGATCCGCTACACGAGCCTCGCCAACGAAAAGCCGAAGCGGTACACGATCCGGCCGGAGACGCTCGTGCTCTACGACGGCAGCGTCTACATCGCCGGCTACTGTGTCGGAGCCTCCCCAGTGAAGCCCGCCCGTGGGGCGAAGGGTCCGCCCACCGCTGCGGCCGACAGCACCATCCGGTTCTTCAAGCTCGATCGCGTCGCCGATGCGAAGCCGACCTCACGCAGCTTCGTGCGGTCGGCCGAGCCGGTCGAGGAACTACTCGCCGACAGCATCACGATCTTCCGCTCGGCTGATCCCCCTCGTCGGTATCGGATTCGCGTGCAGGCGGCCCGAGCCCGCTGGGCCTGCGAGAAGCCGTTCCACCCCGGGCAGACGGTCAGCCCGCAGGCCGACGGCAGCGTGATTCTCGATATCGAGCGGGCCTGGGACGACGAAATGGTGCCACAACTTCTGGGCCTGGCCGACATGGTCGAGGTGCTGGAGCCCGACGACATCCGCGACCGGCTACTCGAGGCCGCACAGCGGATCGCCGCTCTTTACATGTGTCGTCATGTCCGCGAATTCGAGGCCATGCGTGTTGGCGATTGATGCATCTCTTCTGCCCTTCGCCTACTGGCACCGGAGCGGTGCCGGTAGGCGAAGCAACTGGTTTCACAGCACTGGTTTCATAACATTGGAGTGACATCGCTCATGCGCTGGTTCTGGATCGATCGATACACCGAGTTCGTCCGCGGCCGTCGGGCCCGGGCCGTTAAGGCGGTGACCCTGGCCGAGGAGCACCTCCACGACCACTTCCCCGGTGCGGCGATGATGCCGGCGACGCTGGTGCTCGAGGGGATGGCGCAGACGGCCGGCCTGCTTGTCGCCGATGCCCTCGACTATCGGCGTCAGGTCGTGCTCGCCAAGGTGGGGGGCATGCGGCTGGAGTTCGAGGCCGTTCCGGGTGACACGATCGAGTATCTCGCCGAGATCGTAGAACTCTCCGAGATGGGCTCGGTGGTGAAAGTGACCAGCCGCATTGGCAACCGCGTGCACGGCGAAGCGGAACTCTATTACGGTCATCTTGAGGCGGGCACAACGGTGCCGAAGCTATTCAAGAATGATGAGGTAATGCGTTGGCTCGATTCCCTGCGGATCTTTGACGTCGCGGTCAACGAGGACGGCACGCGGGTCATTCGGGGTTCCGGGCCGCCGTAACCACCGCGTCTTCGACGGCGGCCAGAGGCACGTCGATCCAATCGGGGCGGTTATTCAGTTCGTAGGCGAGTTCGTAAATCGCCTTGTCGAGCTTGAACACAGCCAGCAGGGCGTCGGCGGTCGCGGGATCAGCCGGCCACCAGGGCTGTCCGACGGCCACCTCGCGGTAGGCGTTGAGGTAGCAGCTCTCCAGTCGCTCAAGATCAGCCGCGGAATACGGTCTGCCCGTCGACTTCGCCACGTGCCGCAGCAAATAGTCGAAGGAGCGGCACATGCCAGCGACATCCTTGGCGGCGGCGGTCTTGGCGCGGCGGTCGGCAAGCGTCCGGCCGGGCTCTCCCTCGAAGTCGATTACGAGCACCTGGCTGTCGTGATCCGCCGTGAGCGGCATGTCACAGTGCACCGCCACGAGCGGCGTGTCACATTGCTCCGCCACGAGCACCTGGCCCAGATGGTAGTCGCCGTGCACGCGGATGGCGCTAGTGGCTACGCCGATCTTCGGCAGACTCTTGAAGCGGCTGACGAGCCGCGACCCCGCCGCCAGCACGGCCTCGAGGCGGCGTGCGATCGCCGGTTCGACCTGCGGCAGTCGCGACTCGATCAAGGAAAAAACCTGCTCCGCATGCGCGGTCATTCCCGCTGCCGCGGTCTGACTCCCCGCTTGTGTTATCGACTCCAATGCGAAGGCTGGAATGTCGGGCCGCGCGGCAAGAGCCCGATGCATCTGGCCCGTGGCCCGGCCGAGGGCCGCTACGATTGCGAGGATTCTGTCGCCGGACGCGGCCGTCAGCCGGTCTTCGTTTGAATCTGAGACAGTCAGCAGGCCGACGAGCCGGTCCCAGCCAGTCGCGTAGCCCGCCGCAAATTCGTGCACCGTGGCCATTGCCGTCGAGGCAGCGGCGAAACGGCCATCTGCGGGCACGTACTCCAGCCAACCGCAGAGCCGGGGCGTACCTGACCAGGGTGATTTCGCGGCGAAGAATTCGCCAAACTCGACCTCCGGCTGGATGCCCTCTCGGCAACGGCGAAACAGTTTGACGATCCAGCCAGTCGAACCATGACGCACGACGAACGACGTGTTGGAGGCGTCGCCGCCTATCGGCACCACGGTCAGGGCGTCGGCCGATGCAAAGCCCCCTGCCCCGTCCGGACGGCCTCCGAGAGAGTGACCGAAGATGGTGCCGTGGCGGCCTGCCAGACACGTATCTGACAGGACAAGGCCGAGCAGACGTCCGGCCACGGCCGGCGTGGCTATGGCGTCGAGTCCTTCCGGACCGACCACCACGACATACCGGGCCGTCGCATCGCGGCTGGTCAGGTGGACGTCGGCCAGCAGGAGTTCGACCGCGCCGCCAGATTCAAGCATAAACCGCTCATGCAGGGTGACTCGCTCGATCGTCGCCGCCTTGTCGGCAAACCACCGCGCGGCCGGCATGGAGAGGGCCAGCCGGGAAGCGATCGTGGCGTTGTCGAGCGTCATGCCGCTGGCGTCTCCAGCGTGGGCTTTGCGGGCGTGGAGTCCACCGGCTCCAGACGAAACACCCGAACGGGCTCCTCGGGAGTGCACGTGATCCAGATGGCGTCGAAAAGCCACGTCTGCTCGGTCTCGTCGAGCAGGTCGTGCGCCTTGAGCGTTGTCGCTCCCTCGAGCCCGAGCGGCTTGCGATCGAGCGTGAGCCGACCGCGTCGCGGCACGTCCGGCTGCATGTTCACCACCACGAGCACACGATTCCCGCTCAAGGGATCGTATCGGCACCATGCCAGCAGGTGCGGATCATCGATTGCCTGGATGAGCGGCGGCCGCACGCGGGCCAGGCTCGGCTCCGCGTGGCGGATCTCGTTCAGGCAGCGGATGAAGGCCGCCAGGCTGTCGGGGCTGTCGATGTTCCAGCGTTTGATCTCGTATTTCTCCGAGTCGAGATACTCTTCGCTGCCGGGTTCCCGCGGTGTCGCCTCGAGCAGCTCCATCGCCGCGCCGTAGATGCCCCAATTGCCCACCGAAAGCGCCGCCAGTGCCAGCCGCGCCAGAAACATCGGCCGACCGCCCTCCTGGAGTGTCTCGTGGAGGATATCGGGGGTGTTGGGCCAGAAATTCGGCCGGAAGAAATCGGCGACCGGTGGCGTGGTCACCTCGACGAGATAGTCGGCGGTCTCCTGCTTCTCTGTCCGCCAGGTGAAGTAGGTGTAGGACTGCGTGAAGCCGAGCTTACCGAGCCGATACATCGTCTTCGGTCGTGTGAATGCCTCCGCTAAAAAGAGCACGTCTGGGTGGGTGCGGTGGATGTCCGTGATCAGCCATTCCCAGAAGGCGAATGGCTTCGTGTGCGGGTTGTCGACGCGAAAAATCCGCACACCCTTCTCCACCCAGAACCGCACCACGCCGCCGAGTGCCTCCCAGAGCTGCCGCCACTGATCGCACTGGAAGTCGAAGGGGACGATGTCCTGGTATTTCTTGGGCGGGTTCTCAGCGTATTGGATCGTGCCGTCAGCCCGGTGCCGAAACCACTCCGGGTGCTCGCTCACCCACGGGTGATCGGGCGAGCACTGCACCGCCAGATCGAGCGCCAGTTTGATGCCAACGCTCTCTGCCTGCTGTCGGAGCCGCTCAAAATCATCAAACGAGCCGAGCTGTGGATGGATTGCGGTGTGGCCGCCATCGGCGCTCCCGATGCCCCACGGACTGCCGACATCGTCGGGGGAGGCTTCGAGCCTGTTGTTGCGTCCTTTGCGAAAGGCTTTTCCGATCGGGTGGATCGGCGTCAGGTAGAGCACGTCGAATCCCATCCAGCGGATGTAATCGAGCCGGTCGGCGAGATCGGAGAGTGTGCCATGTTCTCCCGGCGCCCGGCCCCAGGAGCGGGGAAAGACCTCGTACCAACTGCTGAACCGGGCCCGCGCCCGGTCGACCCAGATGGGCCGCGGCGTGTCGAGCCGGGTCTCGTCGCGGCAGTCGGCATGGAGCGTCATCAGCTCCCGCAGGCGGTCGCTGCGAACGATATCTTTCCAGGCGGGCGACCGGAGTTGCATTGCGAACCGGTCGATCTCGACGGCGATTGCGGCGGGAGCCGTATGGGCTGCCGCCGCCACGATCTGGCTGCCGGCGATCAGATCGACCTGCAGGTTGTCGCCTGCCAGCTCACGGCGGCCGAGGTCGCGGAGCCAGGTCCCAAAGGCATCGATGCGGGCCGTGAGAAAATAGTGCCAGAGGCCGATTCGGTCGGCGATGAACGATGCCTTCCAGAGGTCGTTGCCCACGCATTCCATCGGCATCACGGTCCACTGGCCCGTCTCGCCATGTCGCACGTGCAGCCGACAGTCGAGTTCTTCGTGGCCGTCACAGACGATGTCGGCCTCGACCACCACCTCGTCTCCCCGGACCCGCTTCACGGCGAAGCGGCCACCATCCACCTCGGGTCCCACGCGATCGATCACCACCCGGCGTCTGAGTTGATTGGAGAGGTCCATGAATCCTTCCGTCGCGGTTGCTCATGCTGTTGTTCTGTGTCGCAAAAGTGTAGGACTATCGTCGCTAAAACGCGACACCATCGACCGCCATGACCGACCGACAGCCGATGTTCAACACGATCGCCTGCGATGTTCCAGTGGGATCGCGGCACCGCACCGCGACGGCCTACGTGCCGGTGGTGCCGCCCCCGCCGGCGGGCTGGCCGCTTGTGCTGGCGTTCCATGGCGGCCAGAGCCATCCGGAGCTGATGCGGCGTTTTTCCGGTCTCGACGCGCTCGCAGCCTCCGGGCGGGCCGTGGTCGTTTTTCCTGCCGGGACCGGCTCCCGCGAGGGGCTCTTCACCTGGAATGGCGGCAACTGCTGCGGCGAGGCGCGGGCCGACGGCTCAGATGACGTGGGGTTTGTCGACGCCCTTCTCGACGCGGTCGCGGCCCGGCTGCCGATCGATCCGCACCGGGTGCATGCCACCGGCATGTCGAATGGTGCGATGATGGCCTACCGAGTAGGGGCGGAGCTTGCCGGGCGAATCGCGGCGATCGCACCGGTGGCCGGACCGTTGGCACTGGCCGCGATCGCACCCTCGCGGCCGGTGCCCGTGCTGCACTTCCACGGCACGCTCGACCAGTTCACGCCGCTCGACGGGGGCGTGGGACGGCGGAGCATCACCCGGGTGTCGCACCGGCCGGTGCTCGAGGGGCTGCTCGACTGGGTTCACGCGAATCGGTGCGACTCGGAGTATGCCCGCGAGGCTATCCCTTGCTCCGATGAAGGAATCTCGGTCGAGCGTCTGACTTGGGGCCGCAGCGGATCAGGTCTGACCGGCGCTTCTGGCGAGGTCGTCTTCTACCGGATCGAAGGCGGCGGCCATACCTGGCCCGGTCGGCGGCCGGATTCGTTTTACCTCGGCCCCTCTGCCCTGTCGCTCGACGCCAACGCGATCATCTGGGAGTTCTTCGGGCGGCATCCGCGCTCGCGGTTGCCGGATCAGGGGTAGCCACGTCATCCTGTGGTCGTGCCGATCAAAATTGTGCGCGGAGGAATCAGCCTGTGAAACTTATTCGGTTTGGAGCACGCGGTGAAGAGAAGCCGGGCCTTGTTATGGCGGACGGCTCGATCAGAGACTGCTCGGCCCACGTGGCCGATTACGATCATGAGTTCTTCGCTGACGGCGGACTGGAGCGGCTGCGGGCTGTTGCCGCGCGGGCCGACACGCTGCCAGCCGCCCCGGCAGACGTGCGGATCGGTGCACCGATCGCCCGGCCCAGAAACATATTCGCGATCGGTCTCAACTATTCCGACCACGCCAAGGAGATGGGCGATGCAATTCCCGTCGAGCCGATCCTGTTCATGAAGGCCACGAGTGCCGTCTGCGGCCCCTATGACCCGATCCTCATTCCGCGCGGCGGCGAGAAGACCGACTGGGAGGTGGAGCTTGCCATCGTGATCGGCCGCGATGCCCGCTACCTGGCTTCCAAGGAAGCGGCCCGGGGCGTGATCGCTGGCTACTGCCTGGCCAACGACGTCTCGGAGCGGGCGTTTCAGATCGAGCGGGGCGGCCAGTGGAGCAAGGGTAAGTCGAGCGAAAACTTCCTGCCGCTCGGGCCCTGGCTCGTGACCGCCGACGAGGTTCCCCAGCCGCAGTCGCTCGGCCTCATGCTCGACGTCAACGGCACACGTCGGCAGACCGGCCACTCGTCTACGATGATCTTCGATGTCTGGCACATCGTGCACTACGTCTCGCAGTTTCTCCTGCTCGAGGCGGGAGATCTGGTGATCACCGGCACGCCGCCCGGCGTCGGGATGGGCTGCAAGCCGCCGGAGTACCTGAAGGTCGGCGATGTGGTCACGCTGAGCATCGACGGGCTTGGCTGTCAGCGGAGCGTGTGTCAGCAGGCCTGAGCCATTGTGCGATGCCGCGAGTGTATCAGGCGGCTGCCCGCATCATCGCTGGTGAGGCGGTGGGGATGGCGGAGGTATCGCAGCCGCAGGAACGGATCACCTCCATCATCGTCAGCAGCACCTCCTCGCGGATGGCGAGATGCTCCTCGTCGTCGCCAGTGAGTGCGACCGCCGACACGTCCACACTGATGGCGCTCGGTGTGGCTGAGGCCAGCCTGGCCGTAGCTGGCTCGTTGGCAAGTCGCGGGTGGTCGATGAGCACCCTTTGCAGCCGCTCGAGTAGTTTTCGCAAGGGTCGCGGGGCGATGTCGGGCTGCAGCGTGAGCGTGAAGGCGAGCGGGATGTGGTCGCGAGCCGTGAAGTTGACCAGCTGCATCTTGGCAAACTCCGCATTGGGCACCGAGATCACCGAGCGATCGGCGCCACGTATCCGTGTCGACCGGAGGCCGATCCGTTCGACGTGCCCGCGGACTGAGCCGAATTGGCAGTCGTCCCCGATTCGTACCGGCTTGTCGGCAAAGATCACCAGGCCTGCAATCAGATTCTCGAGCGTGTATTGCGAGGCCAACGCCACCGCCAGGCCACCGGCGCCCAGGCCTGCCATCAGCGGTGTCACCGGGATGCCGATCGAGTCGGCGGCGTTGAGCAGAATCCAGGCGACCGTGACGAACGTCAGTACCTTGCCGCCGAGCTTGATGAGCTGGCTGTCGATCGCCTCTGGCCGCATGCCCTGTGCCTGAATCAGCAGGTCGCAGATCCAGCCCATCGCCAGCATCACGCCCCCGATCACACCGAACAGCGTCACGACACGCAGGGCGACTTTCGCCGTCAGCAGGTTGTCGCCGGTGAGGCGGATCTGGAAGGAAAGCAGGTTGTCGCAGATGAGGCTGACGGCAATGAGCACGGCGGGAAAGAGCAGCCTGCCGACAACGTCGCGGCTGGCCGAGCCCGAATGGCTGCTGGGGATCTTCCAGGCCTGCCAGACAATGCACGTTGCAGCCAGAAGCACAAGCAACGATGCAGTCCACTGCCAGACCGTCTCGCCGAGGATGCGGTAGTGAGCCCACGCCGGCAACGTCCGGATGAACGCCTCGGGAATCATCCAGCCGCCGAGCGTGACATAGGCCTCGTGCAGGCCGGGGCTGCCAGCATCGGCACGGTACGGCAGCAGTTGGACGAGGTCGTAGAACCGTTCGGCGTTGAGTACCGTCTCGGCACTGAAGACAAAGTCACCCTCCCGCGGGCCATCGGCAATCCGCGTCAGCATGATTTCGGTGCCAGGCAGCCGCCAGCGTTTGAGACCGTCGGCTTTGGCGGCAGCGGCGTCAGGAATGGCTTCCAAGGAAGGCAGCGGGACGCGATCGAGCACTTCCTTCAGGCAGACGATCGCCTGCCGGCCCTCGGAATCAAGGAGTGACGGGGCGATCCCCGAGGTGTCGAGGCAGGTGAGCGTCTGCTGGATCAGGCGGTAGTTGCGGGCCCGCAGTTCCGAGGTGTGGTCTTCCTTGAGGATGCTGGAATAGATGCGGTTCACCGTGTCGCTGAAGCTGGCGAGCGTGGCCCGCGGACTCGACGTGTCGAGCGGCGCCAGCGGATTCACCATCACCGCAGCCGGCGGGCTGGCCGGACTCTGTCCGTCGGCCAGTGCGACTCCAGCCGGCAGCGCGAAAACAACCAGCGGCACTAGGACAAGGGGCCTGAGCCAATCCAGGATGCGACGATTCAGCGGGAGCGACAGCACGGCATGCTCGACGGGGGCTGGGACTTCTGGGGGCAGGAGAAATAGCAGGAGCCTGCGGGCCGGGCAAGGCCGTCAGGACGAGCCGGTCGGCGCAGCAGTCCCTGGTGTTGGCAGACTCAGGGGCCTGATTCAGGGGCCTGGCGGGCACGGAGGCGTCTGACCGCTTCCGTCGATCATGCTGACCGGCATGGTGGAGCCGTCCATAACCGCACCGTCTGTCGAGCACGGTGGACAGTCTCCCCCAACTGCCGTTACGACCATGCCGTCCGACGTCATTGGAGCGCCGGCCACGACGCCACCGGGCGGCAGACTTCCCGCGGGAAGAGCGGCTGCTGGCACAACGCTGGCAGGAACGCCGGCTGCGGCGTAGGCGGCGGGCTGAGCAGGTATGTGAACCTGTGGCTGCTGGGGCTGTGGGTAAACCGGCGGCGCATAGGGAGGCGCGTAAGAATATTGATCGGCCCGGTGATGGGCGCAGCCGATCGTGGCCAGGCAGCCGGTCGCGACGCAGGACATGAGCCGACGGGCTCGAGGTTCCAGCAACCGGACCATGCCTCTCGAGCCAGTGCTGCCCAGCCGGCGAATGTGCATGCAGACCGTCTCCTTTTGAGTCGGCCGACGGTAGGCAGAAGGGGGCGGCAATGCAAGGCCAGAACGGCCTTACCACATCGACGGCTCATTCGCTTCGTTCGAAGAGCGCGATGCTGGCGGTGAAGCCGTGCAGGCAGTTGCGGTGGCCGATCGGGCCGATCTCACCCTGTGCAAAGAACCCGGCTGCAGGGATAGGGCCGATGGTGTCCTGCAGGCAGCGGGCATCGTGGCTGGCCTCGGCGAACAGCCGAGTGCCTCGGCCGTTGCAGCTGAAGACGAGGGCGCCGACCGGCGCCGCGCCGCCGGCCTTCTCGCGGGCCAGGAGGTGGGTCAGGTCGTCATGCGCGCTCTGGGCATCGCGGACGTGGAACTGGATCGTCTGGCCCGTGCGGACCAGATCCCCCACCGCGATCACGCCCGAGTCGGGGTCGGCGCCCACGACGTTCCGCACCAGAAAATCGCCGCGTTGAAAGTGGTCCTGGTATTCGCTGGCCACGCGGCCGACGTGGAGCGAACTGCGGACGAGCTCGCGGTCGGCGGGATCGAGTTCGCCATACATTTCCCGTAGTCGTTCGAGCGCGGGCCTGCCACCCAGTTCCACGATGACGTTCTCCTCCGATTTCGTGATCACCAGCGGCCGGCCAATCGGCCGACAGCCCTGAGATACGACCGGCCGGACCCGTGCGGCTCCGCCTACAAGAAACCCCACCGCGCCAGAGTCGTACGAACTCGACCCGACGACGAGCGTGTTGGCGCCTGGTTGGTTGCCGCCGCTGGCCATGCCTCCCACGATCGGCACGCCCGGGTGATCCTCCTCGACCCGCTTGATCAGCGCGTCGACCGGGAAAGAAAACGGATCGGCGAATAGCACGACTGCCGCGTTGTCTGGCCAGCCGCCATCGACTGCGGACGGCCAGCCGAGAAACATGCCGCCATCGGGTGTCTGCGTGTATTCCAGTGCAAAGGGAATCACGCGTGCACCCGGCAGGCGGGCCAGCCAGACGGCCACCGCCGGACCCGACTCATATTCAACCCCGGCGGCGAGCACCGCCTCGGCCGTCGTGGCAATCACCGTCTGAGCGCCAAGCACCTCACTGAGGCCTTCCATGGCGGGCCGGATGGCCGCACCGTAGCTCGCGGACACGAACACCACGGCCACATCCGCTGCGCCCCCGAGTTGCCGCGATGCGTCCTCTGCCGCGTCACGGATGGCGTGGTCGATCCGCGGGTCGGTCGATGCCGCGACGGCGCAGCGAATCTCGGTGCTGGTCTGGGAGGTCGCCGGCTTAGTGGGCATGGGGTGGCACCATCAGGGTGGCAGGGCGTTGCGTGGTGCCTGGGTATGGAACCGGATAGGGCGGTGTACGGTCAGACCACGATCTCGGTAAACGATACGAGCGACTCATGTTCGAGAAGGCCACCGGGCTCACGGTTGCCTGGCCGAAGAGCCAGCGCCGTGGCCATGCCAGCCTGCCTCGCGGCGTCGAGTTCCTCTCCCACATCGCTCACAAACAGGATCTCGCGGGGCTCCATCTCCATGTCGGCGGCGATCGCCCGGTAGCTGGCGGCCTCCCGCTTCGGGCCGGTGGTCGTGTCGTAGTGGCCGCGGAGATGAGGGGTGAGGTTGCCGGCACCCGTGTGAGAGAAGAACAGCTTTTGGGCATCGATCGAGCCCGACGAATAGATCCGCACGTCGAGGCCGGAGTCGGCCCATTGGGCGAGGGTCTCCGGCACGTCGTCGAAGACGTGTGAGACCAGTTCGCCAGACTCGAAACCACTCCGCCAGATCAGGCCTTGGAGGGTCTTGAGGGGAGTGCTCTTCACGTCGCGATTCATCAGATCGATGGCGGCGAGTGCCAGGCGTGTCGTGCCCTCGGGGTCGGCGAGGGTCGCGTCGGCAGCCCCGGTTTCTGCCGCCAGGGAAACGGCGGCTGCCTGCACGACGGGGTCGAGCCGGTTCTGCACGAGAAAATCGGCGACGTGCTTCCGCGCGAACGCAAACAACACGTCGTAGACGAACGAAATCGACGAGGTGGTGCCCTCGACGTCGAGGACAATCCCCCGTCCTCCAAAGACGATCACGGAGCCGCCTTTCCCGCACCGGGGATCCACGCCGGCCCCAGGCAGAGCGGTTCGTACCCGGCGTGGACACCGTCCTCGAGGTAGTGGGGCGTCCAGCCAGTCATGTCCTGGAAGAGGCGGATGGCGCGGATGCGGTGATCGTTGCAGAGATCGAACCAGTGCCGCGTGCCAAGCGGCACACTGATCATGTCGCCCGCCCAGACCTCGATGGCGTAGACGGGCCCATTGTCCGGGTTGATGTGAAACACTCCCCTGCCCTGCAGGATGAACCGCACCTCGTCTTCGGTGTGGGTGTGTTCCTTGCTGAACTTCGCGAGCATCACGTCGAGATTGGGCGTGTCGGGATAGACGTCGATGACGTCGGCGGTGACGAAGCCGCCGCGACGCTTGAGTTCCGCGATCTCGGGATCGTAGGCGGCGAGGATTTCCGCGGCCGGGGCGGCCGGATCGACGCGGTCCGCCAGCGGCCAGACGCTGTAATCGATGCCGTGATGCTTGAGAAACGCCGTGATTTCGGCGGGGTCGGTGATCTTCCGAGACTCGGCGGGGACGGTGACGATCGCCATGGCGAGGCTCCTGCTGAGGATGGACTGACGGTTGGCGTTGGAACAACTACGTAGGCACGACGGACATGGCCGCGGCGAGCATCCGGCTCCGCGCGGTCACCTCGAAGAGAAACTCGTGGATCTCGATATGACGGCGGGCCTCGGCGAGGGTCTGGCCCCAGGTGTAGAGGCCGTGCCCGGACAGGAGAAAGCCGTGATAGGGCGGCCGCTTGGGATTGCTCCAGTCGGCAGCGCTGAAGCGGTCGCGGATCCGGTGCGACAGTTCCGTCATATCCTGGCCGTTGGCGAAAATCGGCACCTCCTCGCAGGTGTCGTGGGTGCCGATGCCGTCGAGACCTTTGAGCATCTCGTAGCCCTCGATGCGGAGGCTGCCCTTGGGGAGATCGGCGGCTGAGAGGATCGTGCTCCAGACAGAATGCGTATGGAGCACGGCCCCCACCGCGGTGCCGCCGAGCGCCGGCACGAGGTCGGCGAGCAGGCAGTGCAAGAGGGTCTCGGCCGACGATTTCCGCGTTGAGCCGTCGATCACGCGGCCGGTTGCGTCGACGCGAACGAAGTCATCCGGACCGAGGGCCGACTTGTCCTTGCCGCTGGCGGTGATGAGGAGTTCGAGTGGATCACGCGACGAGACCACGCTGTAGTTGCTGCTCGTGCCGAGCGACCATGATCGGCCGTGGAATTCCCGGCCGATCGACCGGAGTTGGTCGACGCTGTCGGCGGCGGGGTCGAAAAGATGAAGGGTGGTCATGGAGGAGAATTTAGGGCGTGCGCTTCGCCATGACAACGAGCGCGAAAAAGTGCCTTGCCTCTGACTCGCTCACAGATACGGCGAGAAGAGCCGGGCGACGCCGTCGCGGAGGCGGACTGGCAGGCTGCGGCCGTCGACCTCGGCCAGGGTCTTGCGGCGGGAGCGGGAGATCACGGCGGAGATCTGCCGGTCGAGGAGCGCCGCCAGGTCCCGGTCATAGGTTTCCACGTTGAATTCAAAATTGAGCCGCATGCTGCGGTCGTCCCAGTTGCCGCTTCCAAACAGCGCCCAGCCACCGTCGACGACCATCAGCTTCGTATGGTCGAAGGGGGGCGGCGACATCCAGACGTTGCAGCCCCGGCCGAGCACCTGCCAGAGCAGTGCCGTCGAGGCCCAGCTCACGAGCGCGAGGTTGTTTTGATCCGGCAGCACGATGTCGACCGTCACGCCCCGCATCGCCGCCACGTCGAGCGCCTGGCAGACGGCATCATCCGGCAGGAAGTAGGGGGTCATGATCCGCACCGATTTCTGCGCGGACGCCAACGCCCCCACGAGCACGAGTTTGATCCGGCCGATGTCGGGATCGTCAGGTCCATAGCGGATGCCGCGGGCCAGCATGCCTCCGGCGAAGGCGTTGGTCGTCGCCCAGTCAGCGTTGGACTCAGGTGTCGCACCGTCGCCTACCAGCACCTCGTCGGCGGCGAAGGCCCAGTCCTCTGCGAACACCTCGAGCAGTTGTGCGACGACCGGGCCGTGGAGCTGGAAGTGCATGTCGCGAACGGGGTGGCGGGGCTCGTGCGCGAGCCAGCAGCCGTCGCGGATGTTGAGCCCGCCGGTAAAGCCGACTGTGCCGTCGACGACCAGGATCTTGCGGTGGTTGCGGAGGTTGGCATAGGGGAAATAGATCGGCACGTTCGTGGGGAGGAACCGGTCGACCCGAACCCCTTGCCCGGCCAGGACGCCCACGATCGATGGCCAGGTGTAGCGCGAGCCGATACCATCGACGAGCACCCGGACCGCGACGCCGCGTTTGGCCGCGCGGGCAAGCGCGGCGGCGAAGAGCTTGCCGGTGGGATCGTTGTCGAAGATGTAGGAGGCCATGCCGACGCTGCGGGTGGCGGCATCGATCGCGGCGAGCATGCGGGGATAGGCCTCATCACCGTTCACCAGAGGCTCGATCTGGTTGCCGTCGACGAGCGGCCGGCCCGTCACCTCGCCCACGAGGGTGGCGAGAGACCGCAGCGGGGCGTGGTCCGGGCCGATGGCGGCGCTTAGCCGCGCTTCTGTCGGCACGGCCGTTTGCAGCTCGTGGACCACGGCGAGCTGGCCGGCCCGTAGTTGGCCGGCCCGGGAGCGGATGCGGTTTACTCCCAGCACCGCGTAGGCGATGGCGCCGAACACGGGCGAGAGCCAGATCAGACCGACCCAGCCGATCGTCGACCGCGTGTCGCGTTTGACGAGGATCGCGTGGGCCGAGGCGGCGATGGTGATGGCGAGAATGGCCGTGGCCAGCACGTGCGGCCAGAGCACGAGCCACCACTGCCACACCGTTGACGCGAGTGCTTCCATGAAGGTGAGAGGGTAATCGGTCGTGGGCCGTCAGTCGACTGGAGAACTGCGATACAGCCCGCGGGGCTCAGTGAGCCGGCATGGCGATCCAGAGTGGCACCGCCGCCTTGGCCGCCCACCCGTTGGCGGCCCGGATGTCATCTTCCGTCAGCCGAGGATCGCGAAGGTAGATGAAGTACGCGTCGGATCGCTCGAACAGATCCCCTTCCCCATCCCCTCGGTCGCTGACCACCATCGCTGCCGAGATCCTGACATGGACATAGCCGCGGAGGAGTTCGTCATGCGGCCCATCCGGCAGCGTGAATGCTACGGGAATGAGGAGGCGGTCGGCCGCGACCTCGCGGATTTCTTCCGCTGCCGCGGCGGGCCCCGTCGCGGTCGGCAGGCTCTCCCAGCGGCCGGCCCGCTGCACCGCCACTCCCGTCGCCGGCCCGAGCACGAAAAGCTCTCTGTCGGGACGGAAGTTTTCCAGAAAGAGCGTGGCAGTGAATGCTCCCCCGCCAGCGGTCGTGACGTCATCGATATCGGCCCGGAGGTCCTGCAGGGCCATTTCCTCCGCCAACCGCCGCTGCTGGCGAATCGTCTCCACGACCTGCTGTTGGCGGCGGGCCACGAACCGGTCGATGCCGCCAAGAGCCACCGCGGCCACGCCGAGGCCGAGGACAAAGGGGATGGCCGTTCGCCACCAGCCCGTACCCTCCACTGTGGGGAGTTGGGGGATGAGTGCGGCGGGCGGGAGTTCAAAAGCCGCGGCCTTGCTGTCTGCCGGCTCGTTCGTGCTGCTCGTCGGTCGTTCGAATGCCGGTCGTTCGAATGCCGGTCGTTCGA
>Ga0164294_10002755_pt1 | contig 15703 bp, 9 predicted proteins | sample GEODES005metaG_FD_111479 | JGI IMG/M metagenome (GOLD analysis project Ga0164294, IMG submission 111479) | Oligotrophic lake water microbial communities from Sparkling Lake, Wisconsin, USA - GEODES005 metaG | ecosystem: Environmental > Aquatic > Freshwater > Lake | place: USA: Sparkling Lake...
CCGCGGCGGCCGCCCCGATGTTGCTGTTGGTGATCAACGATCCCGCCGTTCAGGCCTCGCTCCTGAGCGCGCTGGTGGGCCAGGGTGCCACGCGCGGGGTCAGCCTGCCCGTGGGGCCTCGGGGGCTCACCCCGCTGCCCACCGGGGCCACCCTCAACCTGATCGGCCAGCTCGCCGGAAACGCAGCGGATCAGCTCATGACCGGAGACCTCGGCCCGTCGGAGGCCGAGTCCGACGAAGGGGCGCTTGAACAGATCCTGGGGCAGATGCGCCAGGCCTCGGGCTGGCGCCCGCCGGCCGCCGCCGAGGATGTGAGTCCAGAAGACTGGGAAACCTGGTAGCCGCCGAAGAGGTCATCCAATGCGCGATCAGCACTACATGGAATTCTTCGGCGAGAGCGAAGATCACTCGGCGCCCGAGTCGACTTCGGCGACTGGATTTCTGCGTCGTTTTGTCCTGGCCCCGGCCTGGGCGGAGGCGAGCGAGGCCGAGCTCGCCTCGCTGGCGCGGGGCGCCGCCGAGGGACTGGGCCCCAGCGAGGCCCGCCGCCTCTTCGGCGGCTGGATTGAGACGGCTTCGGGGGGCGGTGGTCGCACCTCCAGCCGAAGCACGGGCAGCCGCACCAGCGGCTCTTCCTCGCGCTCGCCCGGCGCCAGCCGCCCTTCCACCGGCGGGTCGTCGAGGACGCAGCCCCAGACGCGAGGCCCGAGCGCGCAGCGCGGTCCCGGTGGCCGCTCTTCGGGCGCGGGCGGCGCAGGCGCCTCCCAGGGTCGGCAGCGCACACAGGGCCAGGGGGGTGGACAGTCGGGCAGCGGTCGGCAGGGCGGCTCCTTTGGCCAAGCCCTCGGCTCCTTGTTCGGCGGCGGCGGCGGCGGGGGCTCGAGCCCCTGGGGCGGCCTGCTGAGCAGCGGGCTCGGCGCGCTCACCTCCTTCGCCGCGAGCGGCGGGCAGGGGGGATGGGGCGGGCTCGCCCAAAACATGGCCGGCGCCATGGTGCCCCAACTCGCGGGTCAGGGCGGGATCGTCGGCCAGATCGCCCAGGCCGCGGGGCCGGCCCTCCAGGGTTGGATGGGCGGCGGAGACGCGCCGGGCGCCTTCGGCTCGGTGTCCTTTCAGCCGCAGGGCTTCGGACAGCCCCAGGGCTTCGGACAGCCCCAGGGCTTCGGGCAGCCGCAGGGCTTTGGCCAGCCCCAGGGCTTCGGGCAGCCCCAGGGCTTCGGACAGCCACAGGGCTTCGGACAGCCGCAGGGCTTCGGGCAGCCCCAGGGCCCCGGCGGGGGCGCCCTCCTCGGGCAGGGCAACGCCCTCGCGCAGCTCTCCCTCCTCCTGCGCGAGCCGGCCATCCAGGCCGCCTTGCTCTCCGCCACGATGGGCGCCGCCGGTCGGCCGCAGGTGCCGATGGGACTGGCGCCCAATGGCCATCCCCAGATGGTGCCGGTTGAGGGCGTGCTGCGCGTGATCTCCACCCTGGCCACCGAGGCCGCGATGGAGGTGAACGCCGACAGCAGCGAGGCCGACCCCGAGCTGCCGCCCTACCTGCTCAACGAGGCCGGCGAGCTGGCGGCAGACCCGGCCGACCCCCAGTCCCGGGCCGCCCGCTGCCTGGAGCTGCTGCGCGAGGCCGCCGTGGAGCGCGATCTGGCGCTGGAGGCCCTGGCCGACGAGCTGGCCGAGGCCACCGATGACAGCGAAGACCTCTCCACGTGGGGACTGTGAGCCCATGTCTGAACGAAACCCCGCCCTCGAAGCCGCCCTCGCCCGCGCCGTCGCGCAGGCCCAGGGTGCTGGAGCAGACCCGATGAACGGCGCCAACCCCACCCTGGCGATGCTGGCCAGCGCGCTGCCGGCCCTGGTGGCCAACAACCGCGACGAGGACGAGCCCAACGAGGAGCTCACCGCCCTGCGCGAAGAGGTGGCCACCCTGCACAAGGTCGTCTCCAAGATGCGCGCCGAGCAGCGCCAGATGGCCCTGCTGCAAAAACAGATGGACACCCACCAGCGCGCCATCGCCGACACGGTGCTGCACATCGCCAACGTGCTGGAGCGCCTGGAGCTGATCGCCGACGAGGCCGACGAGGAGGTCTACGAAGAGCCGCCCCGCCGGCCGCCAGCCCGCCCGGCCCCGCCGCCCGCCAAGCCCCTGCGTCGGGGGCCGCGCTAGCCCATGGCCCGTCTGCCTCCCCACGATGAGGGCGAAGCGCTCCCCTTGCTCCTCGCGGGCTCCCTCAGCTCGATGCTGCAGGGCGCCTTGCTGGGCAAGGTCAAGCAGGGCGGCGCGGCCCTGCTCCGCCAGCGTCTGGGCGGGCTCGCCGCGCCCTTCTTGCGCAAGACCACCCGCAAGCTCAACCTCGACCTGAAGACCCTGCAACGGGCGCGCCTCAAGCGGCTTCGTGGGGCCTCCTCTCCCGGTCAGGCAGGCGGCGTGCGGGTTCTGGCGGTGTTGCTGCCCAATCGCCGGCGCATCCGCCTGCGGGTGGGTCCGGCCCTGGCCAGCCACCAGAGCCTGCGGGCCTTGCACAAGGTGGTCGATCAAAACACCCAGATCACCAGCCGGGCGCTCAAGGCCCAGGCCCGGGCGATCGAGCGCCTGCGCAACCTCCAGGAGGTCCAGGGCATCGAGCTGCGCACGGAGATCGCCGCCGCCGAGGAGTCGCTCGGCCAGGACATCGCCGAGGCGCGCTCCGACCTTGGGCGCTCGATCGCGCGGCTGCGGCGTCAGTCGCGGGCCGAGCTGAGCGAAGCGGTGTCGTCGGTCGAACGCACCGCGCGGCGGCTCAAGCAGCGCAACAACCGGCAGCTCCGCGACCGCATCTTCTGGGATGGGCTGCTGCTGGCCACCGCCCTGCCCTTCTTCTCCACCCACGGCGACCGGCGCAGCCTGACGGGAACCCGCAACCTGCTGCTGGGCGGCGGCCTCGCCGCGACCTACCTGGCCAAAGACGCGATCGGCGACAGCACCCTCGTCGGCGCCTTGGCGCCGGTGGCCTTCGCGGGCGCGGCCCAGGCCGTGCTGGGTGGGCGACAGACCGAGCGCTTCGTCGCCGGCTCCACCGTCATCACCCTCGATCTGTCCAAGCGTCGCGCTGGATCCATCCTTCGGGGTCCGCCCCTTCGACTGGGCGCCGCCCAGGGCCTCACTGGCGAAATCGACCTGCGCGGTCGGCCCATCGTCAGCAGCCTGGAAGGCGGGCCGGCCTTGGAGTCCCTGCTCTCCGAGATCAACGGCGTGATGGGCTGGGTCGAGGTCACCGGCCCCGACGAGGTCGTCGCCGCGGTCTGGCTGGGCTCCCGCAGCGGCTCCGAGTCCTCTGTTCACACCATCTCACTTTCGTTTGTCATCGACACCGAGGCCGAAGCCGTCGGTGTCTCCACCCTCCGCTAGCCCCTCACGCCCAAGGAGAACGTCATGTCGAACTTTCACCAGGAAGACACCGAAGCTGACTACGAGGACTTCGAGTCGGATGAGTCCGATGAGTCCGATGAGGCGGACTACGAGTCCGATGAGTCTGACGAGTCCGACGAGGACTTTGAGAGCGACGAGTCGGACGAGAGCGACGAGTCCGATGAGTCCGATGAGGACTACGAAAGCGACGAGTCCGACGAGAGCGACGAGTCCGATGAGTCCGACGAGAGCGACGAGAGCGACGAGTCGGACGAGAGCGACGAGTCCGACGAGGCCTTCGTCTCCTTCCGCGTGCAGGCGCGCCGCCGCGACGAAGAGAACCGCCGTGCCCAGGCCCGCGCCCAGGCCATCCGCCGCGACACGGCCCGCCGCGCCACGGTGCAGCGCGCCCAGGCCGCCAGCCTCGCCAACCAGGCCAGCCGGGTGAAGGTGGGCGCCAAGGCCAACCTCCAGCGTCTGTCCACGCTGCGCGGCGCCACGGTGGTCACTGCCACCCTGCCCAACAACCGCAAGGTCAAGCTGCGGCTGTCGCCCGAGCTCGCCACCCAGCGCGAGATCAGCGTGCTGCGCGCCGAGGAGAACCGCAACAACGCCACCACCTCCAAGGCGCTCAAGGCCAATTCGGCGGCGATCACCAACCTCGCCAAGCTCCAGGCCCGCTCCTCGAAGACCCTGGCCGACCAGATCGCCAAGGGTGACACCGCCCTGTCGGCTCGCCTCTCCCAGGCCGAGACCGCCATCGCGGCGCGCATCACCAAGGTCGACAAGGACCACCAGGATGCGATGAAGAAGCAGGAGACGGAGATCCTGCGCAAGACCCGGCGGGCGCTGCGTCACCAGCGCAGCCGCCAGATGTGGGACAGCGTCCTGCTGGCCTCGTCGATGCCGCTCTTCGCCGCCTACGGCACCTCGGGCGACCTCTTCCACAAGAACAACCTGATCCTGACCGGCTTGCTCGGCGGTCTGTTGTTTGGCGATGAGTTCCTGTCCAAGGGCCTTGGCCGCAAGCGCGGCGACGCCTGGAACAAGGGCGCCGACGTCTGGAGCTATGTGGCCCCCGCCATCAACGTGGGCGCCGCCTGGTTCCTCTTCAAGGACGACCAGCACGAGCGCTTCCTCTCCGGCGTCACGACGCTGTCGAGCGGCACCGCCACGATCCAGTTGGGCTCCGAGCATGGCCTGGTGAAGGAGGCTGAGCTGGTCCTGACCGGCCAGCCGGTGCTCGTCTCGGTGGTCTCTAATGGCGACAGCGTGACGGAGATCGTCGGCTCGGTGACCGGCACCACCCTCACCATCACCGCGATCAGCTCCGGTGAGGGCCAGGCCTCGCCCACCGTGGCCTTCGTGATCGACACCAAGAAGAACAGCTAGCCCACCCGGGGCGGCTGACCGCCGCCCCGCGCCTCTCCTCACCCCTCTCACGAGGTGAACCGTGGATCCAGAAGCATTCGATGAGGCCGTGGCCGCCAAGGCCACGGTCCAACTGCGCGCGGATCGCCGGCGGTGGGCTGCCCAGCACAAGGCCTCCCTCTCCGCCAGCGCCCAGAAGCGCACCCAGGCCGGCAACCTCGCCAGCCAGGCCGGCGCCGTTCGGGCGCCCTCGGCCCAGGGCAAGATCGCCGCGATCCGCCCCACCGAAGGCGCCCAGCGCGTGACCGCCATGCTGCCGAACGGTCGAAAGGTGGAGCTGCGTCTGCAGCCCGTCCTGGCGACCCACGCGCAGGTGGTGGCCTTCCGCCGCACCAGCAACCACAACAACGCCGCCACCCGCCGCGCCCTCGACGGCGCGGCGCGGGCCACCCAGCGGCTCGCCGCCTTGCAGGCGAAGTCGGTGCGGACGCTGTCGCAGCAGGCCCAGAACGGCGACCAGGCGATTGCCAAGCGCATCGCCAGCACCCAGACCACCCTGGTGGCGCGGGCCCAAGCCCTGGGCGTTGGCAACGCCCGCCGGCTCGACGCCCAGAACACCAAGGCCGAGAAGGCCGCCCTGCGGCGGATCCGGAGCGCAGCGAACCGCGCCCGCTGGGACAAGCTGCTGCTCGCCAGCGCCTTGCCCCTCTTCGCGGCCTATGGCAACAGCCAGGATCTGTTCGCCCGGGAGAACCTCACCCTGGCGGGGGTGCTCGCAGGCCTGCTCGTCGGCGACGACCTCATCCTGCGGGCGATGGGCAAAAACCGGGCCGCGCGCTCGGTGGCCGAGGCCTGGAGCTGGCTGGCGCCGCTGCTCAACCTGGGGATCGGCTGGTGGCTCTACGATGGCGAAAAGGTCTATGACCGCTACGTCACCGGGGTCACCACGCTCTCCATCGTCATCCCGGGTGAGGAGAAGGAGCCGAACTACCCCTGGTCCTCCGATGCGGTGACGATCTCGATCACCGAAGCCATGCTCAGCGGGGCCACCGGCGTCGACTTGAAGGGCCGTCCGGTCATTGTGTCAACCACATCCTTGACGGTGACGGGCGCGGGCGGCGGAGAGACCGATGGCGGCAAGATCATCGCCTTCGAGCTGCGCGGACAGATGACCGATGCCAAGACCCTCTCCGTCTCGGCCTCGGGCTCGCGAAGCGGCGCCACCACCTTGGAAATCCAGGTGTCTGTCGCATTCGCCATCGACACCCAGGGAACCGCCACCACCGGCTGATCGGAGCCCCTCGTGCGCCCTCCACCCCCGCCTCGACCGCCAGCGCGCCTGCGCTGGCGGGCGCCCTCTGTAGAAGCCCCGGCCCTGCCCGCGGTGGAGCCGGTCGACCTGCTGTCGGCCGAGCTCCCCCAGGGCAACCGGGTCCACCTCCGCTTGCAGGCCGGGCTGGCCGCTCAGGCAGATGTGGAGCGCCTCCGCGCCGTGCAGCAGGGCTTTCGCAGCGAGGTGGGGGGCGCCCTGTCGCGTCAGTCGTCGGCGGTCCGGCGGCTGGCGCAGCTTCAGTCGCAGGGCACCGCCGCCATCCAGGCGCGCCTGCAGGCCCGGGATCAGTCGCTCAGCCAGCGACTGACCGAGGCCGAGGCGAAGCTGCGCCAGCGCCTCGAAGGCAGCGCCGCCCAGCGCCTCACCGCCCTTCAGCGCCAGGAGGCCCAGCTCACACAAAAGGCCCGCACCCAACTGGCCACCCACCGGCGCCGCGCCCTCTGGGACAAGGCCCTGCTGGCCAGCAGCCTGCCGCTCTTCGCCACCTATGGCCACGCCGGCGAGCTCATCCACCCCAACAACCTCACCCTGGCCGGCATCCTCGGCATCCTGCTCGCCGGAGATGATGTCCTCGCCGCCCTCGGCGGCACCCCGCCCGCCAACAACCAGCAGGAACTGTGGAGCATCCTGGCCCCGGTGGTCAACATCGGCCTCGCCTACCTGCTCCTCCAGAACCAGCACCAGGAGCGCTTTGTCACCGGTGTGATCGACGTCAACCTGCCGGCTGAGCCCAGCGCCACCAGCCTGCCGGTGTACAAAGACACCGACAATTTCCCGGTCGACCGGGCCGCCCGCGCCATGGTGTTCGTGTCGGCCCGCTACCACTATGATGTCGTGGTGCCGATCACCGAGGCCCAGGGCTGGAACGGTCGCCTCGCCCTCGACGGTCTGCCGGTGCTGGTCTCGGTCATCGGCGCCGGGCTCAGCGGAGAGGCCGATCTCATCGAGGTGAGCGCCCAGATCAACACCGAGAACGCCCTGGCGCTGCGCTTCACCTACCCGCCCGCCCGCGTGCCGGCAGCCCGGGTGGCCCGCCTCGCCTTCGTGATCGACACCCGCACCCGCGCGAGCTGACTGTGGCCGACGACCGCGCCGCGCTGCTCAAGTACCTCGGCGCCGTGCTGCTCTCCCGCGGTCCGCTGGGCGCCCAGGTGCTCAGCACCGCGCTGCTCACGTCGGGCGCCGGCCAGGCCGAGCTGGTCGGCTCGCTGCTGCTGGCGGTCTCCAGCCGTCAGACCTCGGTGGTTGGCGAGACGGCCATCCGCGCCGCCGGCTCGGCGGTGGTCTCCTCCAGCCTGATCCGTCAGGCCGAGGTCCAGCTCGATCAGCGCAGCCGCGCCCTCGACGCCCGCGAGGCCGCCCTTCGCGGCGGCGGCGACAGCGCCCTGCGCCAGGCCCGCGCCGACCGCGACACCCTGGCCACGGCCCTGCTTGTCCAGCAGGCTGCCTGTGCCCAGGAGCGCGCGGCCCTCGAAGATCAGCACGCCGCCGCCCAGGCCGAGGCCCAGGCCCTGCGCGTCGCCCTCGCGGCGGAGCAGGCCAGGGCAGAGTCGCTGGCCACCGCCCTGTCCGCCCAGGATGCCGACGGCGCCAGCGCCCGCGAGGACCTCGAACAGCAGCGGTCCGAGGCCCAGGCCCTGCGCGCCGCCCTCCAGGCCGACCAGGAGACCACGGCCCAATTGCGCGCCGAGCTCGACGGCGCGCGCCTCGCCGAAGCGTCGCTGCGCGCCGAGCTCCTGGCCCAAACCGCCCAGCTCGCCGCCGCCGAGCTCGAAGGGGCAGCCCTCCGCGCAGCGGTGAGCGAGTCCCGCCTCACCGAGGAGGCGCTTACGGCACAGCTCCTCGCCGCCGAGGGCCTGCGCGCCGATCTCGCCGCCGCCGAGGGCGCCCTCCTCACCACCCAGGTCGAAGAAGAGGCGCTGCGGACCGCCCTCGAACAGGCCCAGGCCGAGGGCGCGGCGCTCCGAGCCATCCTGTCGCAGCGCCCCAGCGAAGAGGCCGCGCTGGCCGCGCTTCGCGACGGGCTCTCGGCCGCCCAGGTCGCCCTCGACGAGGCCCAGGCCGAGCAGTGCCGCCTGCGCGCCGCCTACCAGGAGGCCCAGCGCGCCGCCGAGGCCCTCCGCGCCGAGGCCGCCCAGGTGCCCGCCCTCGAACAGCGCGCCCGCGCCGCCGAAGCAGAGGCCGCCAGCCTGCGCGAGACCCTCCGCCGCCAGGAGGCCGAGCAGGCCCGCGCCGCCGCCACCATCGAGGCCCAGCGTCAGCGCATCAACGAGCAGAGCCGCTCGCTCACCACCGCCAAGAAGGCACTCGAAGCGTGCAAGACCGCCCGCGAGGCCCTTCAGGCCGAGGTGGAGGCCCTGCGGGCGCGCATCGAGAAGCTCTCCAGCCTGCCCCTGGCCCCCAACCGCCCCAACCTTGCAGCGACCCGCACCGCGACGCCGCGCCCCCCGCGCGGCGAAGACGAGGATGATCGATGAACGCAGCCCAGGCCGCCGAGGGCGCCACCATCGGACAAATGGCGGTGAACCACCGCAACGCCCTGCTCAACCCCGACGACGCCGCCCTGGCCACCGAGGCCACCCTCGACGCCGCCATCCAGCGCGCCTTGGGGGCCAGCACCGACTGGGTCGTGATCATCGGCGCGCCGCTGGGGGCCGGGCCCTTCAGCCTGCGTCGGTGGAGCCCAAGCGTGCGCTACCCCGACACCGCGATGCTGGAGCTCGACGGCGCCGCCACTGTGGCTGCGCTGGTTCGCCCCACCTTTGGCCGCGTCTATCTGCCCGAAGATGTGCACAGCCGCACGCTGCGCTGGGTCGATGTCTCCGGGACGCCCGAGCTCCTGCGCCTCACCGCCGCCCAACTCCGCAGCCAGCGCGAGAAGTGGCTCGACGCCCTGCGCACCGCCGCGATCGTCGACCCCGCCACCCGCACGGCCTACACCCGCGCCGCCCTGGAGGCCCTGCCCACGGCGGTGCTGCGCGTGATGCTCGGTCGCCACGGGCCCGCCGCCTTCCCGGTCCGCGCCGTCGACCAGGGCAACTACAAGGGGGCCAGCACCCGCGGCGCCACCTGGGCCCCCCTCAGCCTGCCCATCGAGGAGCCGCGCATCTACGCCCGGGTCATCTCGATGGTCGAAGGCCGGATGGAGAGCATCAACGGCTACGACGCCGGCGCCGGCCTCAGCGTCGGGCCCGTGCAGATCAACGCCCAGCGCGGCGCGCTGATGCGGTTCTTGTGGACGGTCTGGACCGAGGATCGCCCCCTCTTCGCGCTGTGTTTTGGCGCTCCCCTCGCCTGGACGATGCGCGACAACAGCGGCACCCCCGAGCTCTCCGTCGAGGTGGCCGGCGCCCGGCGCTGGCTGTCGGGCGGCCGCGACGAGGCCGCCGTCACCGCGATGGTCAACTACCTGCACAGCGGCGACCCGGCGGTCTCCACCAAGCGCATCCCCTGGCGCACCGACCTCACTGGCCGCTTCCTGCGCCTCGTCGCCTGGCCCCATGTCCAGCGGATGCTGCTCGACGTCACCGCCTGGTGGCTGCGGCCCGGGCTCGACATCCTTCACGCCGCCGGCATCCCCGCCCTCGACCCGGCCCGGCCCGATCGCGACACCTTCGTGCTCAAGGCCCTGCTGATGAGCACCTATGTGCGCTTCAGCGGCTGTCTGCAGCCCCTGCTCGACGCCCTGGCCCGCCACCGCACCGTGGCCGACAAGCTCGCCCACTGGCGCGACGCGCTCGCCTCCATGACCGGCCCCTGCAACGCCAGCGGCACCGACGCCCAGAAGAAGCGCAACGCCAACCTCGCCGAGCGCCTGCCCAACCAGGAGGTCCACGCCGCCACGGTCTTCAGCCAGATCCAGTCGGTGTTGCGCACCGCCCCCGCATCGGGCGGCGCCGCCACCGAGGCCCATGCCCCCTGCGGCTGCTCCCAGGCCGCGACGGCACCCGCGGTCGAAACCTCGGCATGGGAGGCGGGCTGGGACGAAGACGACAGCCCCGGCGAAGACTGCAGCCACGAGGACAGCCCCATCGGCCTGGAGACCTCGCCGGTGGCAGCGCCCCTGCCCAACCTCTGGCCGCAGATCCCGCCCGAATGGTCGGCGGCCCGCATCTTCGACGCCCTGGCCCGGTCCGAGCCCGTCCCAGGGGTCAGCGTGGTCGCGGGCCCCGGCGCCCGCCGCCCCGAGAACCTGCTCCCCGGCGATGTCCTCATCCAGCGGGCCCTCGGAGAAGGCCGCCTCGCCTCCGCCCAGGTGCTGCGCACCGGCAACCCCATCGAGGTCGGCAGCGCCACCCTCTTCGAGGCCTTCGCCCCCAGCCGCCCGATCAGCGAGCCCAGCCCCTTCGCCCGCCTGCCCCCTGCCGGCGGCCGCCTCGGCCTGCACCAGGCCATCGTGCGGCCCGCCGCGGCCGCCACAGGCCTCTTCGTTCCGCCGCCCACACCGGCCCCCTGGGTCACCACGCAGTCCTGCGCCCCCAATCCGGCCACCTGCCTGCCCGCCACGGTCCTGCCCGAGGCCGCCGCCGATCCCGAGGCCGCCCTCACCGCCGCGCTCACCGCCGCCGGCTTGAGCGCCGCCCAGCAGGCCCGCCTCGCCCGGCCGCCCCTGCGAGCCCTGGCGGCGATCTGCGGCGAGACGATGCTCACCGAGCTCTTCGCCCGCCTGCGGTGGACCGCCGCCTTCGTGGTCTCGCACGGTCGAAACGACGGCCAGCGCGGTGACCTCTCCGAGGCCATGCTGACCCCACGCCTCCTCCTGTCGATCCCCGGCCACTTCCGCGAGCTGGCCCGCCGGGTGGCGGACCCCCGCGAGGCCCACGCCCTGGAGAGCGCCGGCTGGCGCTTCCTCTCCTCGGCCCGCGCCGCCGTCGAGACGGCCACCACCGTGCGCTGGTGGGTGCCGGCGGGCCCCAACTGGGCGATCGCCCTGCCCAATCCCCTGCCGCCGCTGAGCGACCCCTTCCGCCGCTTCGTGCTGGGCCAGGGCTGGATCGACACCCTCATCACCTATGGCGACTACGAGACCCGCTTTGTGGCCTGGCGCGACGGGATGGCCGGCCAGCTCTGGGCCGCGGAGCGGGGCACGGCCAATCCGGGGCGCCCCTTCTACGCCAGCCTGCTCGGCGCCGTCGCCACGCCCACCACCACCACCGAGCGCGCGGCGATCGACGCCGCCTGGACCGCCCGGGTCGGCGCGGCCAACCCGGGCTGGACCGGCGCCGGCGAGGCCTTGACCCTGACGAACCTGCGGGCCGGGGCCACCCTGCGCCAATGCGCCGCCCAGGCCGTGCCCGCCAACACCTTCGACACGGTGACCCTGACGGGCATCGAGGTGGTGAGCGGCTTTCCGGCCCGTCAGGCCTCGGCCAGCGCCACCCGCAGCCTGAGCGTCCTGCGGCCGATCACCCCGCTGGTGCAGCGCTTCTTCGACGCCGTCGCGGCGCTCGGCTGGAACGACCTCGTCTACCAGTGCTCGGGTACCAACTGCTTTCGCGGCAACAAGCTGCAGCCCCACAGCATCTTCACCAGCCCCACCCAGGCCAGCGTCGCCGCCCTCCTCGCCGGCCCGGCGGGCCCGCGCGACGCCGCCCGGTCGGCCGTCCGCGGCGCGCACCGCATCTCCAACCACGGCTACGCCATCGCCATCGACGTGAACGTGCCCGACAACGGTCAGGACGCCACGCGCCCCCTCGGCAGCATCGATCCGCGCCTCTTCGCCCTCTTCGACGCCCTTGGCTTTCACTGGGGCGGCTGCTTCCGCGCCGGCCGCGAAGACCCCATGCACTTTGAGTACCGCCGCTAGGCCTGGAGCCCCCGATGGTCCGCATCCCACGCCGCCGCTACAGCGACGCCGAAGCGCACGACGCCGAGGCCTTCTTCGCCGAGCTGATGGGGGAGAGCACCCCGCCCACCCCCCTGCCCAGCCTGCCGTCCAACTTTCGCCTGGGCGTTTGGGTCGACGTCGGCGGCCTCAACCTGCGGCGCCACGGCGCCGTCCACGCCGCCCTGCTGCACGATCTGGGCGTTCGAGACGCCGCCTTGATGGTGAACCGGCTCGACGCCACCACCTTCGCCTTGGACGCCATCAACGAGGCGACGATCCGCTCCTTCGCGGCCTTGTTGCGGGGCAGCCACACCCGCATCACCCTGACGAGCTGGCTGCGGCCGCGCCGGGCCTACATCGACGCCCTGATCGCCCAACTCCCCGCCCTGGCCCTCGACATCGGCGCCCACGCCATCGAGCTCGACGTCGAGGAGCCCTGGTCAAAGGGCACTCCCGTGGGCTTCGCCTCCCACGATGAGGCCGCCCAGCACCTCCTCGCCGGCCTCGCGCCCTTCCGTTCCCGCGGCCTGGAGCTGGCGATGACCGCCCAGGTCGACGCGATGCCCCATCCCAAGATGCGCGCCGTCCTCTCCGGGGCCGACCTCCTCATCCCCCAGGCCTACTCCACGTCGAGCCACGCGATCGGCAGCGCCTACGGCCCCCGCGGGCTGCAGCGCCGCGCCGTCACCAAGGTCGCCGAGGCCACCCAGAGCTCTGGCTCGCCGATCATCATGGGCCTCGCCGCCTACGGACGGCAACACTGGGCCGGCCACACCCGCGAAGACATCCTGAAGATCGAGCTGGCCGAGACCGCCGCCTTGCGCAGCCAGGGCACAATTCGCGGCGCCCGCTACTGGTCGTGGAAGCACATCGCCGGCATGGAGGGCACCAGCAGCGGCAGCACCCGCGCCGCCCACCTGCGCTTCTTTCGCGACCTCGTCGCGGCGCACCCCACCTTGCCGGTCACCGAGGAGGCCCCTGCCTCGCACCGCGGCTGCGGCTGCGGATCCTCGGCCAGCGCCTCGCCCCTTCACCCGGCGGCCGACCGGGCGCTGCAGCGCCTCGCCCAAGGCGGCCCGGCCGACCGCTCCCTGGCCGACCAGCTCCGCGGAGCGGCCCTGCACACCCACCAGCTCGCCGGCATCCTGCCCGCCGATGATCCGCGCGTGGCCTCGCTCGCCGGGCGACATGGCGCGAGGATGGGAGACCTGTTGGGGGGTTCGCACGCCCGCCTGCTGGACTGGGAGGCGCCGCCGACGCTGATCTTCCACCCCTCGCTCGGCGCGCCGTCCGCTCTTGAGGCCCTGTCGCGCGCCCTCGCCGAGGCCGGGCGGTCGATGGGGGCGCCAAACGCGACCGAAGACGACACCAGCCTGCCCTACTTCCTGCGCTGGTCGCCGGGCTGGCGGGGGCCTTTCCCGCCCCGACCCGAGGGGGCCAAGGGGGCCCGGGAGCTGCTCGCCGCCTGGCGAAGCAAAAAGGCGCCCACCGCCGCCGAGCGCCTGCGCCGCGAGGAGATGTTCATCGAGCAGGTGCTGATCGGCAATGTGCCCGACTGGATGGCCGAACTCACCACCCTGTCGCTGCAGGTCCCCCACAAGGGCGAGGTGCTGCGCGGCGAGGTCCAGCTCCTGCCCGACTACCTCTGCATCGGCTCCAACACCGACTTCCTGCACATCCCCTTCGATCAGCTCGCCTCGCAGCTCATCGCCGAGAAGCTTGGGATGTCGGTGCCCACCGCCCGGGTCTGCCACGCGCTCTACCAGCACCTGCGCCAGAACAAGCCCGATCGCTGCCTCAACGCGATCACCCGCGACTATTCGGTGCCCGACAGCCAGCGCGGCGCCGACACCCCCAAGGGCGTCGCCCAGACCGCCACCGACGCCTACATCGAGCACTCCGAGGCGATCCAGGCCCGACAGCGCAGCCGCGGCCTGCGAAACGGCACCGTGGTGGCTGGGCACAAGAAAGACGTGACCCTGTCGAGCCGCCTGCACGAAGACCCCAATCGCATCGCCTTCCACGGCTTTTACAGCGCCGCCACCCACCTGCCCTTCGAGCCCTGCCTGGAGCCCAGCAACGCCGGAAAGCCAACCTGTCAGGCTGACTTTCCCGCCCTGGCGCACCGCAACGAGGGGCGCTTTTCGGACTATGCCCAGGGGCTGCGCCTGATGAGCCGCGGCGTGAAGATCGAGGGGGCCTTCGTCGAGATCGAAAAGGTCCTCGACGACAACCGGCTGGCCTGGCTGCTCAGCGCCGAAGGGCCCATCCGGCCGGCGCGGATCCCGCCCTTTCGCAGGTCCAAGGCCTGAACCCGGCGGCCGGGCGCGTATCGCAGGCGAATACGCTTCGCACAGCCTGCCCCTGCTCCTTCCACCGCCCTGCCTGCCCGGAAGCACGGCACGCCGCCCTCTTTTGCGCAGGATGCGACCGGCCTTGCGGGATGTCGCGATCCGTCAAGGGCTGGCCAAGGCGGATCGAGCGCCCCAGGCTTGTGCTACCATCCCGCCCCATTGCTGGGTGATCGGCCGCAACCTCTCCCTGCCCTCCCGGACGTGGTCGCCACGTCTCGGAGCCCCAAGCCTCGCCGATCCCCAGGGAGCGCCGTAATGTCCGACGTGCTGAATCCGGCCCCTTTCGCTGGCCGACTCCATGCCCTCCCCTCCCTCCTGGCGGGTGGCGTTCCGCCCCTTCGTCCGGCGCTGTCTCTGCTGGCGCAGATCGCCGCAGCGCTGGAAGCGCGCGGACAGGGGGGTGGCTCGGTCGGCGTCGATCAGGTGATGGTCGACGAAGATGGCGAGGTGCAGGTCCTCGGCGACCTCCCGGGCGGCGCCTCAGCGATCTCCAGCCTCGTGATGCTGATCCTGTGGTGGATCCCGCGGGCGGCGCCAGGCGGGGGCCAGATCCCCGAGATCGCCCGCGGCGGCGCCCAACTGCGCGAGATGGTGCACGCTGCGCTCGGCGCCGATCCCGGCAAGAGGCCCACCCTCGGGCAGCTCCAGGCGGTCCTGCGCTCAGCCGAGGGCCGCTGCAGCGGGGCCTCGCTGGTCGCCTGGGTCGAGGCCATCACGGTGCCGGACAGCCCCTCCGAGGAGTCCACCGAGCCGATCGCGCCCGTGGAGCTGCGGCCGGCCGTGCACAGCCTGAACCTCGCGCCGCAGGTCCCGGCAGCGGCGGTGGTCGCCTCGGCGGTGGTGGATGCGCCGACTCCGGCCGTCGACGCCGCCGTCATCGATGCGCCGGCTCCGGCCGCTGACATCGTCGCCGACGCCGCGGCGCCCGCGCAGGCCGTCGATGTGGAGGCGCCCGCTCAGGTCGCAGACGCCGAGGTCTCCGTTCAGGCCGCAGTCACCGACGCCGTCGATGCGCCCGCGCAGGCCGCCGACGCCTCCGATGCGCCCGATGCCCCGGCGCAGGTCGCCGACGCCTTCGACGCGCCCGACGCCCCCGCCCAGGCCTCCGCCACCGACGCCTTCGACGCACCCGATGCCCCCGCGCAGGTCGCCGTCGATGCGCCCGATGCGCCGGCCACCGCCTTCGATGCGCCCGCGCAGGCTTCCGCCACCGACGCCTTGGAGGCGCCCGCCAACGCCGACGCCTTCGACGCGCCCGACGCCCCCGCGCAGGCCGCCTCCACCGACGTATTCGACGCGCCCGATGCCCCCGCCCAGGCCGCCACTGCCGACGCCTTCGACGCGCCTGACGCCCCCGCGCAGGCCGCCACTGCCGACGCCTTCGACGCGCCCGATGCCCCCGCCCAGGCCGCCACTGCCGACGCCTTCGACGCGCC